>VFQO010001582.1_pt1 | contig 16697 bp, 10 predicted proteins | sample 3512331 | NCBI WGS metagenome assembly VFQO01 (sample SAMN10412371, study PRJNA504923) | tailings metagenome | isolation source: Replicate 3 from Balatoc abandoned mine | place: Philippines: Itogon, Benguet | collected 2017-08-28
TCTCGCACAAGGTGTGGCACGAGACCTCGCCGGCCGTGGGCAAGGCCAAGTTCCCCCTGGTCGGTGACCCGACCCACACCCTGACCCGCGCCTTCGGCGTGCACATCGAGGAAGAAGGCCTGGCCCTGCGCGGCACCTTCATCATCAACCCCGAGGGCGTGATCAAGACCGCCGAGATCCACGACAACTCGATCGCGCGCGACATGAAGGAAACCCTGCGCAAGCTCAAGGCCGCCCAGTTCGTGGCCAAGAACCCCGGCCAGGTGTGCCCCGCCAAGTGGAACGAAGGCGCCAAGACGCTGACGCCTTCGCTGGACCTCGTGGGCAAGATCTGATCGCCCCGATCCGTTGAACACCCGTTGAGGGTTTCGCGTTGAACGTTGGGCGCCGTGCGTGCCCAGCGTTCTCCCCAAAACCTTGCAATTTGAAGAATCAGGAGTCCCCCATGCTCGACGACACCCTCAAGGCCCAGTTGCAGGCTTATCTCGGCAAGCTGCAGCGCCCGATCCGCCTCATCGCTTCGCTCGACGACTCCGCGTCGTCGCAGGAACTGCGCGAGCTGCTCGTCACCATCGCCGGCCTGTCCGAGCAGGTGTCGTTCGACGACAGCGGCAGCGATGCGCGCAAGCCCTCGTTCGTGATCGCCCGCGACGGTGAGACCACCGGTGTGCGGTTTGCCGCCATCCCGCTCGGCCACGAATTCACCTCGCTGGTGCTGGCGCTGCTGTGGACCGGTGGCCATCCGCCCAAGGCCGAACAAGAGACGCTCGACGCCATCGGGTCCTTGCAGGGCGAGATGGACTTCGAGGTCTACATGAGCCTGTCCTGCCACAACTGCCCGGACGTGGTGCAGGCGCTCTCCCTCATGGCCATCCGCAATCCGGCGGTGAAGGTCACCGTCATCGACGGCGGCCTGTTCCAGGCCGAAGTCGAGGCCCGCCAGGTGATGGCGGTGCCCATGGTCTTCCTCAACGGCCAGGAGTTCGGCGGTGGCCGCATGACGCTCGAAGAGATCGTGGCCAAGCTCGACGTGAATGCGGACGCCCGTGAAGCCGCGAAGCTCGACGCCAAGGATCCGTTCGACGTGCTCATCGTCGGCGGTGGCCCGGCCGGCGCTGCCGCCGCGGTGTATGCCGCGCGCAAGGGCATTCGCGTGGGTGTGGCGGCCGAGCGCTTCGGTGGCCAGGTGAACGACACGCTGGCGATCGAGAACTACATCAGCGTGCTCGAGACCGATGGCCCGAAGTTCGCCACCGCACTCGAAGCGCAGGTGCGCCACTATGGCGTGGACATCATGAACCTTCAGCGCGCCGAAAAGCTGGTGCCTGCCAGCGAGCCCGGCGGCCTGGTGCAGGTGGTGATGGCCAACGGCGCCTCCCTGCAAGCGCGCAGCGTGATCCTGTCCGCCGGTGCGCGCTGGCGCAACGTGAACGTGCCCGGTGAGGCCGAGTACCGCAACAAGGGCGTGGCCTACTGCCCGCACTGCGACGGCCCGCTGTTCAAGGGCAAGCGCGTCGCCGTCATCGGCGGCGGCAACTCGGGTGTCGAGGCCGCGATCGACCTCGCGGGCATCGTGGAACACGTCACGCTGATCGAGTTCGCCGATGCGCTCAAGGCCGATGCGGTGCTGGTGAGCAAGCTCAAGAGCCTGTCCAACGTCACCATCCACACCAACGCGCAGACGACCGAGATCACCGGTGCCAACGGCACCGTCAATGGTCTGAGCTACAAGGACCGCGTGAGCGGCGAGCAGCACCACATCGCGCTCGAAGGCGTGTTCGTGCAGATCGGCCTGGTGCCCAACACCGAATGGCTCAAGGGCACGGTGGAGCTCAGCCGCTTCGGCGAGATCGTGATCGACGCCAAGGGCCACACCAATGTGGAAGGCGTGTTCGCCGCTGGCGACTGCACCACGGTGCCCTACAAGCAGATCGTGATCGCGGCCGGCGCCGGCGCCACCGCCGCGCTCAGCGCCTTCGACCACCTGATCCGCCTGCCCGCTGCAGAGGCCGTCGCGGCCTGATCAGCGCCGCAGCAGCAGCGCCTCGGCCGACTGCGCGCCGTTGCTCCACAACTCGCCCTGCAGGCTGCGGCCGTCGCTGCCCGGCCTGAGGGTGAGGCTGCCGGTGTCCAGCGGCTCGCTGCCGGCGGCGCTGCGCACTTCCAGCGGCCCTTGCAGCAATTGCGGGTTCCAGGGGCCGCGTGCGGTGTAGACCAGCGCGTCGAGCCGGATGCCCTCTGCGCGCAGGCGTTGTGCGTAGGCTTGCCAGCCCGGGTCGCGATTCACCGGCGCCGGGTCGCTGGTGATCACGAACGTCTCGCCCTGTTTGACGATGTGCATCGACAGGGAGCGGCCTTGCGCGTCGATCGACTGCCAGGTCCCTGCGAGACCGTCGCTGTCATCGTCGAACGCCACGGCCAGCACGATGAGACCGACCACGAAGGCGCCGATCCACATGAGGGCACGCTGCAGCCGGTGCAGCACACCGCGGTGCAGTGGCACCGCGGCTGCTTTCAGCGGTGTCGGGGCTGGCCCGCTGTGTGGCGGGGCAATGCCGTGCCGTGTGAGGTCCTCGACGATGCGCTCCACGTCGTCGGTCCAGTCGTCCGTGCGCAGCTTGAGCGCATGCGCTTCCGGGATGAAACGCAAGTCTGCGGGCCAGTCGCGCTGGGGCGGCATCAACGTACCTTCGGTGAGCAACGGCACGATGATGGCGCCGCTTTCGCGCGCGGCGCGCATCTCGGCAATGATGGGGTCGTCGTCGCGGTCGATGCGGCGCCCACCCTCGGGATGCTGCTCATCCAGCAGCGCCGGGGTGATCAGCAGCAGCACCACCGGACGCGTGCCCAGGGCCTGCTCGATGGCATGGCGCCAGGCCATGCCGCCTCGCAGGTCCTGCTTGTCGAAGAAGATCTGGTCTGCGCCGTAGAGCCGGCTCAGGTCCGCACACAGCCGGTCGGCGTCCTTCTTGCCGTCGGCGCTGCGGTAGCTGATGAAGACCCGGTTCATGGCGATGGACCATTCAACGGCTCGTCGCGTAACCCTGCAGACGCGCGAGCAACTGCCCGGCCGCTTCGCGCTCGCTGCCGCGGGGCACGCGCGTGCCGCCGAGAATGAAGCCCAGCTGATCGCGCAGCGAGGCCCACAGCCACGCAGAGCCGGCGCGCGCGTGCAGGTCGGCCAGTGTGGCGTCGATGTCGGGCAGCGCGGCGCTCAGCGTGCCCGAGTGCAGGGCCTCGATCACCGCGAGCTCGGGCAAGCCGGCCACGCTCCAGAAGTCCGGGTCATCGAGCCGCTTGCGTTGCAGGCTCTCGCGGGTGCGCTGCACGCGATGGGTGTCCAGTGCTTCACCGCGCAGCCAGTCGGCGGCAAGCAGGTTGAGAGCGGGATAGAACGATTCGGCGTGGCCCTGCTGCAAGGCGATGGCCTCGGCGCGGCCGTAGTGCGTGGCCATGTCGACCAGCGCACGGGCCTCGGACGCCGCCTCGCCAGCGGCGCGCTCCACCAGCGCAAGCCGTTTGCAGGCCGAGCCCAGCAGGCTTTCGCGCTCCAGGGTCGGTGCCACTGCCACCAGGGCTTGCAACGCCTGGCGCGCCTGGGCAATGTCCTGGCGCGCCGCCGCGATGGCGCGAGCGCGCTGCTGCGCCGTCGGGGCTGCTTCCACACGTGCCCACGCACGCCGCGCCAGCAGGTTGGCGCGCTGCTCGGCCGATTTCACCGAGGCACTGCCGTCGTTGGCGGCCACGGCGCGCTCGAACCAGTGCAACGCGCGATCGGTGTCGCCGGCCTGCGTCCAGGCGACGCCGAAGGCCTCGGCCACGGCACCCATGCCGCCCCATTCGCTTTCGAAACGCGCCTGCAGGTGACGGATCTTCTCGCGCTGCGCGGCCGCCGGTGCGCCTTGCGTGGCGCTTTGCACCGCCAGCGTCTCCAGCGCCAATGCCAGTGCCATCGGCGAAGCCACGCCGGCGTAGAGCTGCGCGGGCGTGGGCGGCGCGCGGCGCGTGTCGACCTCGGCGCGCTGCCACACCCAGTCCGGATCGCCGTAGCACTGGTAAGCGGCCCACGTGTTGCCGCCCGGGCTGGCCTCGTAGGCTGCCACGCGACCGGCCTGCACCGCGTCCATGAAGCGCTGCCCGCCCAGCAGCGCGCGGTAGAACGCCACCGCGAATTGGTTGGCGGCGTCGTCTTCCACCGCCCAGCCAGCGGCCACCACGCAGCGCACGCCGATGCGGATGAGCTGCTTGGCCACACCGGCGGCAAAGGCAGCGCGGTCATAGCCGTGCTTGAGCAGCTTGTCCGGGTCGGCCGCCAGGTGGCAGCAATTGAGGAACACCAGCTCGGGCACGGTGCGCATGGCCTGCACCTCGTGCGGCCCGAGAAAGGCGTCGTCGCTGAGCACCACGCCGCGCAGCAGCGGGGGCTTGCCCTCGCGCAGCAACTCGGGCTCGCCGTGGCCCGCGATGTGCACCACGCGGTAGCGTCGCGCCAGCAGGCCATTGATCACGGTGGCGGCGTCGGCGCCGCGGCCTTCGGCGTCGGCGATCAGCGTGTGCACGCGTGCGGGGTCCAGGCCCTGCGGGCCACGCAGTGCCTCGGCCACGGCCTCGGCTTCCTCACGCGCCGAGGGCAGCGGCGGGTAGCGCAGCGGGTCGCAGGCTGGCTCGCCGATCACCAGCACATCGTCCTCCTGCGTGGCGTCGCTCACCTGGCTGCGAAAGCTCACCGTGCGCAGGCGGCGCAGGAGCTTGTTGCGGATCGCCCAGGGCTTGCGCGGTCCGCTGCGCCCATCCTGCGGCGCGTCGAGCAGTTCCCAGGGAATGGCGGCGGTGCCATCGTCGAGCTCGAGCACCAGCTCGCTGGTGCCGCCCAGGCTGGCCTCCATCTCCACCGGCACCAACAACTGGAACAGCGTGCGGCCGACCTGCGGGTCGTGGTTGGCGTGGTTGGAGGCACGTTTGACGAGTTCGCGCACCAGCGTGGTCTGCGCCGCCTGCGCCCGCACCTCGGTGCGCGCGCGCTGTGTGTCCAGCGTGTAGACGATGTGCGGCTCGCCGTGTTCGTCCTTCTCGGTGACGGCGCTCACGTAGTCGTAGCCGGTCCCGCGGTAGCCGCTGTCCAGCGGGCGGCGCAGCGGCCCCAGGCCGGCCTGAACCGTGGGTGAGAGCGCGTAGTGCTCGGGCGAGGCCAGGGTGAGCAGGCGCAGTGCCGACCAGGCCTCGGTTGCGCGGTCGAGGTAGAGCTCGATCAGGTGCAACTGGCTCACCTGCGGCCAGCCACCCTGCGCAAGCTTGCCGTTGGCCTCGCGCACGCCTTGTGCAATCGCCTGGGCCGAGGTCCCGGGGCTGATGCCGCTGCCGCCGCTGCCCACCAGCGTGGCCGCGAGCTGGAAGTGCGCGGCGTCTTCACCGGGGCTTTCGGCGACGCGCAGCGCCCAGGCAATGGTGGCCTGGCGGATGGTCTGCGCAAGCTGCGTGCTGTCGAGCTTGCCTTCGGGGCCCAGGCCGGCCACCACCACGTGCGGCGGGCGCGGCAGCGCGAGCGGGTTGGCTGGATCCTCGCGGTGGTTGACGAAGATCTGGTGCGTGCCCGGTGCCTCCGGGTACAAGCCGGCGGCCAGCGACGCGGTCATCGCGCCACCGATGTACTGGTCCACCACCGCCTCGCTGCCGGTGAGGGTGGAGGCCGCGTAGTGGCCCACGAGCAGCGGGTGTCGCACGAACTTGAGGTTGCCGTTGTGCACGTTGATCAGCAGGCCGCGGGCAGGCGGTGCGGTGGGCGTGTCATCGCGCGCGTCGTCCACGAACAGCTCGCCGATGTCCACGAGCGGTGTGTCCGGTGCGCTGGCGCGGCGCGAGGGGCGGTGGCGCACCAGCGCGCTGGCGGACGCCGCTTCGGGGCCCCCCGCGCGCGCGACGGCTGCCGGCACCGGGGCCAGGCGGGTGGTCTCGCCGCGCTCCAGCAGGTCAAGGTAGGCCTCGAAGGCCTCGCGCGCGGCAGGCAGGTCGCCATGGCTGCAGGCCAGTCGCCACGCGCGCACACCGGGCAGCAGTGCGCTCTCCAGCGTGACGCGGCCGTCCCCGCCATCGGGCACGTCAAGGTAGACCAGGCCCTCGTTCGGGTTGATGTCGTAGCGCGCCGGTGTGAACTTCGCCTGGCCCACCACCATGACGAGCTTGTCGCGAAACGCTGGCAACGCCTCGCGCACCTGGCGGTCGAGTCGCTCGCGCAGCGCACGCGCCTGATCAAGCACGCCCTGCGAGGGCACGCCCCAGCGGTAGATGCTGCGTTGCGGCCCTTCGCTGTGCCAGGTGGCAGCGATCTCCAGCGTCTTCATGTCCTGCTCGGCGAGTTCGCGCCAGCGCTGGCTGCTGCCCAGGCCGAGTGCATCGTCGAACAGGCCGGCCTGCAACTGCAGAAAGCCGGGCATGCCGGCCATGATCTCTCGCGCCTTGTGGTCCTGAAAGGGCAGGCCGAAGGCAGCCAGCGCGTTGCCGAAGGTGTCGTCGCCCGAGAGCACCTGCATGGGCGCGAACGAGCCGCCGTTGGGCGTGCCGAGCATGAGCAGCCGCGCGCCGGCGCGCTCGGCCCAGCGTTGCCATACGTCGGGGCGCTCGAGTTGGGCCGTGCGCGCCAGCACGCCACCCATGGAGTGCGCGAGCAGCCGAACCGGTTGCCCGCTCGCGGCGCGCTCGGCGAGTTCGCGCTCCATCACCTCGGCCAGCCGGCGTGCCTCCTCTTCGATGGGGCGGCGCCAGTCGAAGGAGAACTCGATGACCTCGTGCGACTGGGACAGGAAATCCGCGAGGCGGTCGTACACCGGCCCGATGGCGCCATCGGGCGTGACCCCACCTGGCTGCCCGGTCCAGGCGAGACGGTCCAGGCCACCGACGAGACGCAGGCTGAGCCACACACGCTCGCCGCCCACCGCGAGGTGGCTGCCCAGAATGCCGGGCAGCAGGATCAGCGCGGGCCGATCGCCACTGGCCGCCGTGCCGGCGCGTGGCGCGGCGCGCACGCCAGTGCCGCTGCGCCCGGCCCACGAAAGCGGACCGATGGCGCGAAAGCCCGCGGGCTGTTCCTGCAGCAGGCCGTTGCACACCGCCTCGGCGGTGCGCGGGTGGCTGAAGTAGGCGAAGTGAGTCACCTGCCCGCCGCGCTCGAGCACAAAGCTCGCGCCAGGGTGCGTGCTGCCGCTCGCGCGCGGCGTGCCGCCGTACATGGAGCGCGTCTGCACCACGAGGTCGTTGTCCGTCCAGTAGAAGGCGTCGGCCAGCAGCGTCTTCACCCAGGACATCACCGAATCGCCCTCGATGTCGCCAGCCACCACGCGCAACTGCCCGGGCAACGGGCCGCTGCGGTCCTGGGTGTGCAACCACCGCACCAGCGGGCTCTCGGGGGTCATGGCCTCCAGGCCGGGGAGCATGGCCGGGTCGGTGCGCAGGCTCGCAACTTCGCCCAGGAAGTCGAGCAGGCGCGGCGCCACCGGCACGCTGGCGAGTTCCAGCGTCCACTTGAGCACCGACACGTAGGCGTCGAGCCTTTTCGATGCGAGCAGCGTGCCGCGCGCCGGGCAGGCCACACGCACCATGCGTTCGACGCGGATATCGCGGCCCTTGACTTCGCTGGCGAGCTCGCGCAGCGCGCGCAACTGGCTGCGGTGCTCGCTGCCCTTGAACGGTGCGAGCGCAGCGTCGTCGAGATCGGGGCGCGCGCACACGCGCGCCAGCACCTCGCCCACCAGACCGCCGCGCGAATGCGTGAGCAGGTGCACGCGCGCGCCACGCGGCAAGGCACGGGCCAGCAGCAGCGCGTTGTCGATCGGGCTGGCGCCCAGGGTGGGGTGGTCAAGCCCGTAGACGCGCGCGCCATAGTGCGCAAACAGCTCGCGCACGCGCTGCGGGTGATGCTGCCAGAGCTTGCCGAAGGTCCCATGCGTTTCAGAGAACGTGCCGTGCAGCAACACCAGCATCGGGCCGCCGTCGCTGGCCGGCGGGATGCGCTCGAGCCTGGGCTGGCCCTTGAGCGGCGCGGCCAGCGACTCGGCCATGAGCGCGTAGACGCCCGGGTCCACCTGATCGTCGAGTTTTTGCGCGATCTTGCGCGCCGTGAGACGCGCTGCGGGCTCCAGCGCGATGCCGGTGATCACCTCCACCGCCGACAAAAGCACGCTGCCCAGCCGCCCGCGCGTGGCGCCGCGCTGCTCCAGACCCGGCCACGCCAGCTGTGCAGGGATGGTGACTTCATTGGCCGCGCCGCGCGTGGCACCGCCTTGCGAGCGCATCAAGTCCATGGCGGTGCGGGGGTGCAACACCAGCACCGGCCCATTGGCCACGTGCAGCACGACCGCGTCCTGCCCGGCGCGCGCGCTCATGCGCACCGCCTGCCCGGTGCCGCGCACCGCGCCCACTTGCACGCGTTGCAGCACCTGGCCGCGTGCGCCCAAGGGGCTGGGCGCGGCGCTCGCGCCAGCGCCGCGGGTGGCGGGGGGCGCGGCAGGGTGCCCCTGGACGACGAAGACGAAGCTGTCCGGGGCGGTGTTGGTCATGGCAACCTCAGCGTTGGCGAATGGTGCGGGCTTTGGCGGGCGCCTTGCGCGCGGCATTCGCCGCGGTACGTGCGCGCGGGCGTGCCCGCATGGCTGGAACCTGGCGTTGCGAGCGGTGCAGGGCGCTGGGCCCCGAACGCGGCACGGCCTGGCGTTCCACGAAGTCGTTGCTGACCCAGCCCTCGAGGTCGGTCACGCCCACCACCGCGACCCGGCTCCAGCGGTCCTGCGCTTCGAGCAGGATGAGTTCGGTCCCGCGTTTGAGTGCCGGTGCTACTTTGGGGTGTTCTGCGCCCGGGCCGCCGCGGATGTTCAGGCTGGCGGCAGCCACCACCAGGCGCGGCAACACGTCGGCGCCGCGCCCCAGCGCGCGGCTGCGCACCGCGTTGAGCGGGAAAGCCGGGCCAGGGTCCACCTTGCGGCCGCGCGCAATGTCCTCGTGGCCCAGGATGTCCTCGATGCCGTAGTGCGCGGCGAGCGCTTCGCAGAGTTCGAGCGCGCGCCCGATCTGCACCTCGCTGTAGGTGTGCCAGGGGCGCACGCCACCACCGTGCTTGTGCTCGGCCAACAGCACCTCTGCGTCGGGGTAAGGCTTGCCGAACCAGGCCACGCATCGGTCTCCCTCGCGGTGCAGCAGGCCGGCGTTGTCCATCTCGATGCCGATGGCATACGGATTCAGGCCATTGAGCCCGGCCCAGTTGCTCACACCCGCGTGCCAGGTGACCACGTTGAAAGGGGCCAGTTGCACGATGCGGCCATCGCGCCCGAGCACGATGTGCGCCGACGCGTTGCCCTGTGGCTTGCGCATGCACAGCGATCGCACGGAACTGTCGGTATCGCGCCCGGCGGTGTAGTGCAGCACCACGAAACGCGGCTTGAGCACGCCGCCGGTATTGGGCGTGGGCTGGTGGCTGACGCCGGGGCCGCTCAGGCGGTGGTTGTCGATCTTGAGCATGTGCCCTCCGCACATCGGGGCGTCGGGAATGTCTGGCCACGCCCCGCGGCCAGTTGCATGGCGGCGGCGTCAGAGCGTGAACGGCGCCTGCTGCAGGAAGCCGGCCGCCGGGCCGAGCGTGAACAGGTTGGGCGACTGCGTGGGCGGCAGCGCGTTGCGCACCCTGGCGTGAAACTGGGCCAGACTGCCCTTGAAGCGACCCTCGTTCCACACCCGCAGCACCTGCTCGGTGAAGGCACCGTTGTTGTCGCCGTCCATGGAGAACTGGTTGTCCTGGCAGCCGGAGATCAGGACCACCGCGGGCTTGAAGTCCTTCACGATGGCGGTGAGACGTTGACTCACCACCACGTTGGCCAGCGCGGTGTCGGGGTCGACCTTGGCATGGCCGGCGGCCTTGGCCACCTCGCGCTGCAGGTCGTCGTAGAAGGCCTTGTGCTGCTGGTACACGCGCCGCCCCACAGCGCGCGGCATGATGCGCGGGCGCAGGTGGGCTGTCGCTTCGCCAGGCATGGGCGCACGGGTGACGGTACCGCTGTGGCAGCTGTCGGAGAGCACGAGCACGCGCACGCCTTCGGCGAAGCGGCTCAGTTCGTAGTACAGCTCGTCGTCGATGAGCTGGCCGTCGTAGAGGCACCAGGTCTCGTCGAGCTTGTCGTCCTCGTCGGCCGTGGTGTCATCGATCTGGCCGCCGTGGCCCGAGAAACTGAGGAAGAAGGCATCGCCCGCTCGCAGCGCCTTGGCGGCCTTGCGCAGCGCTGCCAGCGTGGCGGCGCGCGTGGCCTTGCGGGTGATGAGCGTGGAGGCTTCGAACCCGCGGGCTTGCGCCAGCGCGGTCATGTCGTGGGCGTCGAACTCGCAGGCGGCCAGCGGGCCGGTCCAGCCGGCGTACGCGTCGGCACTGACCTCGTTGATACCAATGTGCAGCGACAGTCCGCGCGGCTTGTGGACCTTGCCCGCAGGCCGCTTGGCAGCGGATCTTGCTGTCCTGGCGACAGCGGCGGCCTTGTCCTGCTTCGCCATGACGCACCCCCAGGTTGGTTGACGAACGTGAACTGCGTCACGAATTCTGGTGGGGTGGGCGAAGGAATGTCAATCACATGACTTAAGTCGTGTCCCAAACATGAATGAAAACCGGCTCAGTATTCGAGCCGTTCAGGCCGCAGTTCCTGAAGGATGGTGGTGGCGATCTCCTCGATCGACTTGGTGGTGGTGGAGAGCCAGCGTATGCCTTCGCGGCGCATCATCGACTCGGCCTCGGACACCTCCATGCGGCAGTTCTCCAGGCTTGCATAGCGGGAGTTGGGCCGGCGTTCGTTGCGGATCTCGCTCAGGCGCTCGGGCGCAATGGTCAGGCCGAACAACTTCTTGCGGTGCGGCGCGAGGGCCGGCGGCAGCCGGCGGCGCTCGAAATCTTCCGGGATCAGCGGGTAGTTGGAGGCTTTCAAGCCGTACTGCATGGCCAGGTACAGCGAGGTCGGCGTCTTGCCGCTGCGGCTCACGCCCACCAGAATCACGTCGGACTCCTCGAGGTCCTTGTTGCTCTGCCCGTCGTCGTGCGCAAGCGAGAAGTTGATGGCCTCGATGCGGTCGTGATACGCCTTGCTCTTGGAGGCGTCGGAGAAGCGGCCCACCCGGTGGTTGCTCTTGATGCCCAGTTCCACCTCCAGCGGCTGCACGAAGGTTGCGAACATGTCGAGCAGCATGCCCCGGCAGTGCTGCTCGAACACCGCCAGCACCTCGTCATTCACCACCGTGGTGAACACCAGCGGTCGCTTGCCCTCGACCTCGGCCGTGTGGTTGATCTGGCGCACCGCCTGGTGTGCCTTGTCCACGCTGTCCAGGAAGGGCAGGCGCACACGGCGCATGTTGGCCTCGAACTGCGCCAGGATGGCGTTGCCAAAGGTTTCGGCCGTGATGCCGGTGCCGTCTGAGACGAAGAATACCGTTCGGTGGGGCATGAGGGAGCCGTCCTTACAATCGCCAGTTTTGCGTCGCGGCCATTATCCGGTGCGCTGCGCGAGCGAATTTCTGCCCTGCCTGGCGGCCGACCCACAACAGAACCACAGGTCACGCGCTGGCGCATGGAGCCCCCGGTTTTTCAACCTCAGGAGCCTTTCCATGTCCAACCTGTTCGAGCCGACCGCCCTGGTCGTGCCCTTCGAAAAATTGCGGATGACCGACGTCGAGTCGGTCGGCGGCAAGAACGCCAGTCTTGGCGAGATGATTTCGCAGTTGCCCAGCGGGGTGAAGGTGCCCACGGGCTTTGCCACCACCGCGCACGCCTTTCGCGAGTTCCTCCAGCACGGTGGCCTCACCGAGCGCATCAACGCGCGCCTGGCCGCGCTCGACACCGAGGACGTGCGCGCGCTGGCCGCGGCGGGCGCCGAGATCCGCGGCTGGGTCGAGGCCCAGCCGTTCCCGGCCGATCTGGAGAAGGCAATCCGCGAGGCCTTTGCCACCTTGAGCGCCGGCAACGACAAGGCCTCGTTCGCGGTGCGCTCCTCGGCCACCGCCGAAGACCTGCCCGACGCCTCCTTCGCGGGTCAGCAGGAGACCTTCCTCAACGTGGTCGGCATCGAGGATGTGCTGCACAAGATGAAGGAAGTCTTCGCCAGCCTCTACAACGACCGCGCGATCAGCTATCGCGTGCACAAGGGCTTTGCCCACGCCGACGTGGCGCTGTCGGCCGGTGTGCAGCGCATGGTGCGTTCCGACCTGGGGGCCGCGGGCGTGATGTTCACCATCGACACCGAAAGCGGCTTTGAGGACGTGGTCTTCATCACCAGCAGCTTCGGCCTGGGTGAGACGGTGGTGCAGGGCGCGGTGAACCCCGACGAGTTCTATGTGCACAAGCCCATGCTGAAAGCCGGCAAGCGCGCGGTGATCCGCCGCAACCTGGGTTCCAAGCTGATCCAGATGGTGTTCAGCTCGCCCGAGGAGAAGGCGGCCACCGGCAAGCTGGTCAAGACCGTGGACGTGCCGGTGGAGCAGCGCAACCGCTACAGCCTCAGCGAGGCCGACGTGGAGCAGTTGGCGAAGTACGCCCTGGTGATCGAGCAGCACTACGGCCGCCCGATGGACATCGAATGGGGCAAGGACGGCACCGACGGCCAGCTCTACATCCTGCAGGCGCGGCCCGAGACGGTGAAGAGCCAGAACGCCGGCAAGACCGAGGTGCGCTACAAGCTCAAGGGCAAGGGCGCGGTGCTGGCCAGCGGCCGCGCCATCGGTCAGAAGGTGGGCACCGGCCCGGTGCGCCTGGTGCACAGCATCAGCGAGATGGACAAGGTGCAGCCCGGCGACGTGCTCGTCACCGACATGACCGACCCGAACTGGGAGCCGGTGATGAAGCGCGCCAGCGCCATCGTCACCAACCGCGGCGGGCGCACCTGCCACGCGGCCATCATCGCGCGCGAGCTCGGCATCCCGGCCGTGGTGGGCTGCGGCGACGCCACCGACACGCTCAAGGAAGGCACGCTCGTCACCGTGAGCTGCGCCGAGGGCGACACCGGCAACATCTACGACGGCCTGCTCGAAACCGAGATCACCGAAGTGCAGCGCGGCGAGATGCCCGCCATGGACGTGAAGATCATGATGAACGTGGGCAATCCTCAGCTTGCCTTCGACTTTGCGCAGATCCCCAATGCCGGTGTGGGCCTGGCGCGGCTCGAGTTCATCATCAACAACAACATCGGCGTGCACCCCAAGGCCATCCTCGACTACCCGCAGGTCGATGCCGATCTGAAGAAGGCGGTGGAGTCGGTGGCGCGCGGTCACGCATCGCCGCGCGCGTTCTACGTCGACAAGGTGGCCGAGGGCGTGGCCACCATCGCGGCGGCGTTCTGGCCCAAGCCGGTGATCGTGCGCCTCTCGGACTTCAAGAGCAACGAGTACCGCAAACTGGTGGGTGGTTCGCGCTACGAGCCCGACGAAGAGAACCCCATGCTCGGTTTCCGCGGCGCGGCGCGCTACATCAGCGCCGAATTCGCCGAGGCCTTTGCCATGGAGTGCGAGGCCTTGAAGCGCGTGCGCGAGGACATGGGCCTGACCAACGTGCAGGTGATGGTGCCCTTCGTGCGCACGCTGGCCCAGGCGCAGCGCGTGACCGAACTGCTGGCGGCCCAGGGCTTGAAGCGCGGCGAGAACGATCTCAAGCTCATCATGATGTGCGAGATCCCCAGCAACGCGGTGCTGGCCAAGGACTTCCTGCAGTTCTTCGACGGCTTCTCGATCGGCTCGAACGACTTGACGCAACTCACGCTCGGCCTCGACCGCGACTCGGGCCTGGAGCTGCTCGCGCACGATTTCGACGAGCGCGACCCTGCGGTGCGTGCGCTGCTGCAACTGGCCATCAATGCCTGCAAGGCCGAAGGCAAGTACGTCGGCATTTGCGGCCAGGGCCCCAGCGACCACCCCGACTTCGCGCAATGGCTGCGCGACGAGGGCATCAGCTCGATCTCGCTGAACCCCGACACCGTGGTGGACACCTGGCAACTGCTGGCGGGCAGCTGAACGCGCCCTTTGCGCACCGCACAAGAAACGGCCGGCTCCCCGGCCGTTTTTCCTTTGTAGGTCTTACGAACCAATGGGGAGCCAGTCTTCGGGAAAACCCCGAGAGGGTTTGACCTGCCGGCGGGCCTTGGTGTCAGCGTTTGTAAGAGCGCGGTAAGTTGCCGGCCAAGAATCGCGGCAACTTCAGGGCACCCCCTTCGATGCTGCTTTTCTTCTCCATCGTCAAGCTCGTCTGCGAGATCGCGCTGATGGCGTTGTTCGGTCAGTGGGTGTTGGGCCTGCTGGCGGGCGCCAAGCGCGAGCAGAACTTCTTTTATCAGTTGCTGGCGCAGGTCGGCCGTCCGTTCGTGATGCTGGCGCGCCTCATCACGCCGCGCAGCATCGTGCTCGACCGCCATGTGCCTCTGGTGGCCTTCCTGGTGCTGGCCTTCACCTGGATCGTGGTGACCGCACTGCGCATCCAGCACTGTCTGCAGATCGGCGTGGAGCTGTGCAAATGAACGATGCCTTCAACCGGTGGTTGCTGCGCTGGCAGGTTCGCCTGCTGCTGGTGTTCAACCGCCGCAAGGCGGCGCTCGAACGCGTGGACACCTTGCTCGCCATTGATGCGGACGATGTCTATGCGCTGGCCACGCGCGCGCACCTGCTGTCTTCGCTCGGCGATCGCGAAGGGGCCGTGGCGGCGCTCGAGCGCGTCATCGCGATCCAGCCGCAGCATGCACCCGGCTGGTTCAACCTGGGTTTCCTGCGTGAAGAACTCGGCCGCATCGACGAGGCCGAGCAGGCCTTTCGCCAGGCAATCGCCATCGACGAGAAATTCGACCGGGCCTGGTACGGCCTGGCGCTGTGCCTGATCCGCCAGCGGCGCTTCGATGATGCCGTGGTCGCGCTCAAGCGCAACACCCAACTGCAGCCCATGAGCCCGTACGGCTGGTATCAGCTCGCGCGGGTTCATGTCGATCGGCAAGAGCCTGAGGAGGCGGCGAAGATCATTCGCCACCTGCGCAAGTTCGAGCCCAAGGTGGCCGCCCAGCTGGAACGCGAGACCGGACTGGTTCAACCCCAGTCCTGATCGTCTCGCGCTGTAGCCGGGTGGCTGACAAAAGGGGCGTCCAGCGCAAGCCGGACGCCGAAAACACGGACAGGCTGCAGGCCGCCATGAGGAGACGGCGGTGTCCGTGACGTGCCCGAGAGGGTCTTGTTGATGGAGGTCGATGCGATGCAATTGACAGAAAAGCACCGCCAGTACTGGCGGAAGAACCTCAACATCACGGCCATATTGCTTGCAATCTGGTTCTTCGTGACGTTCGTGGTGGGCTACTTCGCCAGGGATCTGAACTTCAACTTCTTCGGTTGGCCGTTCAGCTTCTGGGTGGGCGCACAGGGCGCTTTGGTGGTGTACGTGGCCATCATCGGCTTCTACGCCTGGTACATGAACAAGCTTGACATCGAGCACGGTGTCGAAGAAGGCGAGGAGTGAACCATGGCTGGCATGTTTGAAACAGGCGCTGGCGGCGGTGCCGGCGGCAATGCTGCATTCAAGAAGCAGCTCAACAAGGTCTACAAGTGGTACACGGGCGGCTTCTTCGTCTTCGTGATCGCCCTGGCCATCCTCGAGCAGCTCGGGCTCTCGCGTGAGTGGATCGGCTTCATCTTCCTGATCGCCACCATCGCGCTGTACGCCGGTATCGGCATCATGAGCCGCACCACCGATGCGGCCGAGTACTACGTGGCCGGGCGCCGCGTGCCTGCCGTCTACAACGGCATGGCCACCGGCGCCGACTGGATGTCGGCCGCGTCCTTCATCGGCATGGCCGGTACGCTGTACCTCACAGGCTACGGCGGTCTGGCCTTCATCATGGGCTGGACGGGCGGTTACTGCCTGGTGGCGCTGTTCCTGGCGCCGTACCTGCGCAAGTTCGGGCAGTTCACCATCCCCGACTTCCTGGGTGAGCGTTACGGCGGCAACCTGCCGCGTTTCCTGGGCATCTTCGCCGCCATCCTCTGCTCGTTCACCTACGTGGTGGCGCAGATCTACGGCGTGGGCATCATCACCGCGCGCCTCACGGGCGTGGCCTTCGAACTCGGGGTCTTCCTGGGTCTGGGCGGCATTCTGGTGTGCTCGTTCCTGGGTGGCATGCGCGCGGTGACCTGGACGCAGGTGGCGCAGTACATCATCCTCATCATTGCCTACCTGATCCCCGTGGTCTGGCTGTCGGTCAAGCAGACCAGCGTGCCGGTGCCGCAGGCGATCTATGGCCAGCAACTGGTCAAGGTGACCGAGGCCGAGACCCGTCTGATCAACGATCCGAAGGAACTCGAGGTGCGCGCGGTGTTCAAGGCCCGCTCGGACGCGCTGGCCGAGAAGCTGAAGGACCCGGCCGTCGCGCTGGCTGCCGACAAGGCCGCTGCCGAGAAGACCCTCGCCGACCTGCGTGCGACCAACGCCCCGAGCGCGGACATCGCTGCCGCCGAAAAGGCGCTGGCCGATCTGCCGAAGGACCCGGACGCCGCCAAGGCTGCCTGGACCCGCGCCAAGGCTGCTGCCGACGCAAAGACCCGTCCTCTCAACGGCATGCCGCGCCACGCCGCCCAGTTCGCGGGTGACCCCAACGGTGACGCTGCCGCGCAGAAGACCTTCAACGAGTCGCGTCGCAACTTCCTGGCGCTCATCTTCTGCC
>VFQO010001583.1_pt1 | contig 16688 bp, 18 predicted proteins | sample 3512331 | NCBI WGS metagenome assembly VFQO01 (sample SAMN10412371, study PRJNA504923) | tailings metagenome | isolation source: Replicate 3 from Balatoc abandoned mine | place: Philippines: Itogon, Benguet | collected 2017-08-28
GCGATCTCGATTCGTAAGTTTTCCGAAAAGCCGATCACGCTCGACATGCTGCGCGATTTCGGTTCGATGTCGGACAAGATGTGCACCGCATTGAAGATCGCGGGCGCGTGCCGGATGAACATCGTCATCTCGGGCGGTACGGGTTCGGGTAAGACGACCATGCTCAACGCCCTGTCGAAGATGATCGACCCGGGCGAGCGCGTGCTGACCATCGAAGACGCGGCCGAACTTCGCCTGCAGCAGCCGCACTGGCTGCCGCTCGAAACCCGTCCGCCGAACCTTGAAGGGCAAGGCGCGATCACCATCGGCGACCTTGTGAAGAACGCCCTGCGTATGCGCCCGGACCGCATCATCCTGGGCGAAATTCGCGGCGCGGAGTGTTTCGACCTCCTCGCGGCGATGAACACCGGTCACGATGGTTCGATGTGTACGCTCCACGCCAACAGCCCGCGCGAATGCCTTGGCCGTATGGAAAACATGATCCTGATGGGCGACATCAAGATCCCCAAGGAAGCCATCAGCCGCCAGATCGCGGAATCCGTCGACCTGATCGTGCAGGTGAAGCGTCTGCGCGACGGTTCGCGCCGCACCACCAACATCACCGAGGTGATCGGGATGGAAGGCGACGTGATCGTGACGCAGGAGCTGTTCAAGTTCGAATATCTCGACGAGAGCGAGGACGGGAAGATCCTCGGTGAGTTCCGCTCGTCGGGCCTGCGCCCCTACACGCTGGAAAAGGCGCGGCAATTCGGGTTCGATCAGGCGTATTTGGAGGCCTGCCTGTAAGGCAGGCGCTATCGGCCCCTCCGGGCCGGAGCTTTCGGCCTAACCGGCCGGCGGCCGCTTGGCCTTGCGACGCCTTTGGCGTCGTTCTGGTGACTATCGAAACCCGCGCTTCACATCAGTGATTGCTGAAGAACAGCAGGTCGGCGCGCGGGTCGAAGGCTTTCGGGCTGATCTTCAGGGCTGACTGCCGCGCCTTGTCAGCGCACTTCGCATCACCCAGCCGTCCGCACACTTCGGCCAGCACCCGGTATTGCTCGGTCGAGCGCCAGCCGGTGCCTTCGAGCTCTTCCAGCACCGCGCGCGCCTCGGCATCCCTCCCGCGCGCTGCCGCCGCACGGGCAAGGCCGATCCGGCCATCGCCATAGGGCCGGGTGCGGTAATTGAGCGCCGCCAGCCGGAAGGCCTCGGCGGTGTTCCCCTCGGCGAGGATGGCCTCGAAGGCGTGATCGGCATAGGCTGCCGGGTGGCTGGCCACACGCGCCTTCCACAGGGCCGCTGCCTGCCGCGCGATCTGCTCTGCCTCATCATCGCGCCCCTGTGCCGCCAGCACTGCGGCAAGCGCGTCCATTACCGAAGGGCGCTCCGCCCCCGCCATCGCCGCGCGATAGAGCTGCTCCGCCTCGGCAAACCGCCCGCGCGTCGCGGCCATCTGCCCGCGATGGGCCCGCACCAGCCACCAGCCGGGAAACACCCGGTCAGCCTGCACAAAACGGTTTTCGGCGGCGTCCCAGTCGCCGGTCTGGAGGTCGATCGCCCCGCGCTGGAGCAGCACCGCTGCCTTGGCCCAGGGCGGCATGGGCTGTTTCGCCAGCGCCGTATCGAGGATCGCCCGCGCCTCGGCAAACCGGCCCATGTGGCGATGCCAGTCCGACAGCCGGACCGTGGTGCCAAGCCCCGGCTGCAAGGCTTCGGCCGAACGGTAGCGTGCCAGCGCAGCGCGATAATCACCGCGATAGAGCGCGACATCGCCGAGGACCGCCTCCCCTTCGGCGCGTTCGCCGACATCGGCAGGAACGGCATAGCCGGGGATCCGCGCCACCTCTTCGGCAGCGATATCGTTGAGGTGCAGCGAAAGCGCGACCACCGCCCGCGACAGCACCGGACCGCCGCGATCGGGCGCGAACCCGCGGGCGATCCCGGCCCGCTCAAGCGCGGCGGCCAGATCCTCGTGCGAGCCGGTAAGCTGGCCGCGGGCGTGCAGGGCGTTCGCCAGCGCCTCGTGCGCGGCCCAGGAATCGGCATTGGCCACCAGCCGCGCTTCGCTGCGCACGACCTCGCGATCGAGCGCATCGAGCGCCTCGGCATAGGTGGAAGGGCCGTAGGCCGGCACCGCCGCGCGCGCCGTTTCGCTGGTGTCCTCACCGGTGATCCAGCGTTGCACGCCGGCCAGCAGCACCAGCGCCGCAACCAGCATCCCGACCCATCGCAATGCCGCGCCCTGCGGCATGGCGGTGCCCGTCATCGCACCGCGGCGCAGCTGGTCAGCCCGGCAGCCGCGAAGTCATCGAGCAGCGCTTCCTGCAACAGCTGGAGCTGGCTCGACAGTTCCGAGGCGAACACGAAGGCGGCGTCCTCGGCAGGGCCGGCGTCGTTGTACTCGTTGCGCCGCGACGGGGCGACCAGCGCGGGCGAGACCGCCGGCATCCCGGTGCGATCGACCCGGACATATTCGCTCGCCGGCGCATCGAGGAAATCGAAGCTTGTGGCCGTGTCCGAACCCGATAGCGGCGGCGTGCCCTGCGGCAGCGCGAGATAGGGGAACTGCGTGCGGAACGGCCGGTCGTTGGCGGGTGGATTGAGCGGCAGATTGACGAAGGTGCTCGGCCCGTGCTTCGTCATGTCGAGGAAAATCACCGCCAGGGTGATGTCGATCACCGGATCCTGCAGCCGCCGCCCGTTGGGAAAGCCCGAAGGCTGGGAAAGATTGACGGTGATCGTGTCGGGCACCACCAGATCAACCACCCGCTTGCCGGTGCCGGGAACCACCTGTTCAAGGCACGGAGTGACGCTGATGACTTTGGCGGTACCGGGCGGGGGCGGGATCGGAGCCTCCTCGTCGCTCCCGCAGGAAGCGAGTACGAGCATGGCCGGAAGCGGCAGGGCGAAAGCAAGCCAGCGGTTCATCAAATTTGCCCTCCCCGGCGATCGCTGAAGGTCCAGAAATCGAGCTCGTTGCCGCCATTCTCCAGGCGCTCGCGCGGGATCTCGATCACGACGGCCGTGATATTCTGTGCGCCGAAGAAATCGCGCGTGTTGCGGAAACTCAGCGTGCCCGTCTGGCGGGTTTCGTTAAGCCCCTGCGAATCAAAGAAAAATGGATCGTCCGTCAGGCCCGCGAAGACCCGGACGCCGTCCTTTTCGAGGATCCGCTCGACCGAGCCGACAATGTCGCCGTTCACCCCGGGCACTCCGCGGACGCGCACCCCCCAGGGGCCATCGGCAACCCCGGTTTCCTGACCGAACTGGAAAGTGATCGGAATGTCCGGGGTGGTGCGCGGGGCACGGTTCGAAATCGCGACCGTATAGAGCACGTTGCGATCATAGCGTGCGGGCAAGGTTGTTCCCGCCGGACCGCCAAAGGTGACCGTGATCGTCACTGTGCGGGCATCATGGGTGACGTAGAGATCGGCAATGTCGGCAGGAAAATCCGGCATGCTGTCATTGTTGGGGTTGGTGCGCGCGGGCGGATCAAGGTGATCGGCCGCCGGTGCTGGCTTCTCGCCCAGCCAGAAGGCAACCGGCAGCGCCGCCACCCCGGCAAACACAATCGCTTTATAAAACAATTTCTTACGCATGGCAGTGCATCCCCCGTTGCCCGCGATGACATCTGCGACTCGCTAATCTTTGAAAACAGTATGGCAGCTTTCAGGCTGAGGAGAACTGCAAAGCCCGCAACTGTTTGGCAGGCCGCATGTCCATCAGGGAAAACCGCCTGTCAGGAATTGCCCAGCACCACCGGCAGGCTGATGGCCAGCAGGCCCCCGCCGATGATCGCCGCGCCCATGAACAGGCCGAGCCACGGCACCCAGCCGACCTGATCGAGCCGCGCCAGATCGCGCCGCTTCATCCGCTGCCGTTCCATGAAGCCCGCACATCCGGCAAACACCCAGAACAGGGCGCCGGTGACGGCGAGTTGCGCGGCATCGCTGAGCAGTTCGAAGCGGGCGATAAGGTCCATCGCGCGCTGATGTAGGCAGGATGGCGGCTTGCGCAATCCCTGCCCCTGCGCCAAGCGTCAGGCGATGGATGGCTCGATCGCCCGCCCCCGCCCGCTGCTCGCGCTGTTCGTGCGGCTGCTGACCGCTGCGGCGCTGGCGACCATGGCGATGCTGGTGAAACTGGCGGGAACGCGCGGCGCGCACCTTGTCGAGCTGATTTTCTGGCGGCAGCTTCTCACCACCATCCTGCTCGGCGCCGGGCTGGCGCTGGCCGGACAGCTGGCGCTGCTGCGCACCCGCCGCCTGACCGCCCATGCGCGGCGTGCGGCGACGGGCCTGTTCGGCATGATCTTCACCTATGGCGCGGTGCTGCTGCTGCCGCTGGCCGAGGCGACCACTCTGTCCTTCACCGCGCCCGTTTTCGCCGTGCTGATCGCGATGGTGCTGTTCCGCGAAAGGATCGGCCCCTATCGCTGGGCGGCAGTGACGATCGGTTTTGCCGGGGTGCTGGTAGTGATGCAGCCCTTCGGCGGCCTGCATGACGGCGTGACGCTGGCCGGCGTGGTGGTGGGCCTGATCGCCCCCTTCATGGTGGCCCTGATCAGCTTCCAGATCCAGGATCTCAACCAGACCGAAAGCCCGTGGAGCATCGTCTTCTGGTTCGCCGCGCTCAGCACGCCGGTGGCAGCCCTCGCCCTGCCCTTCGTCACCGCTGCGCATGATGCCGAGACCTGGGGCATCATCGCGCTGATGGCGGTGATCGGCGCGGGCGCGCAGATGCTGCTCACCACCTCGCTGCGCTTCGGTTCGGCGGCAGTGATCCTGCTGATGGACTACACCGCGCTGCTGTGGGCGAGCTTTTACGGCTATTTCGTGTTCGATCGCGCCGCGCCCGCCAGCCTGTGGCTCGGCGCACCGCTGATCATTGCTGCAGGCGTGCTGATCGCCTGGCGCGAACGGCAACTGGCCAAGGAACGGATCGCCGCTTCACGTGCCGGTCAGGAATAAATATCTAGCACCATGCGTTGACGGATTCACAGAAAGGACCCCCCATGTTTCGCAAGACCCTGATCGCCGTGGCGCTCGCCGCCCTCACCGTCACCACCGCCGCCTGCAACACGGTTGACGGGCTGGGCGACGACATCAAGTCGGTCGGCCGCGCGGGCAAGCGCGCGATCGATTAAACTGCCCAATAGACGAGGATGATGTTGTTGGCCGGCATCGCGTAGCGCGCGGTGCGGACCATGCCGTGCTGCGCGGCGAGTGCGTCCAGCGCCCCGGCCTCGCGTAAGCCCCAGAGCGGGTTCCTCGCCTTCAGGCTGGCGTCGAAATCGAGATTTGACGGCGCGGTTTCCACCCCCGCCTCGATATAGGGGCCGTAGAGCACCAGCGGCCCCTTGCTTACGGCCAGCACCCGCGCCGCGCCAGCAAACAGCCCAAGGGTGGCTTCCCACGGGCTGATGTGGACCATGTTGATGCACACCATCGCATCGGCCTGCGTCACCGGCCAATCATCGGGCTGCGCCGCATCGAGCAGCAGCGGCGCGGCGAGATTGTCGCTAGCGTAATCCGCCCGATAGGCCGCGATCGAGGCCAGCGCCTCGGCGGAAGGATCGGTCGGCTGCCAGCGGAGCGCGGGGAAGCGTTCGGCGAAAAACACCGCGTGCTCCCCCGTCCCGGCCGCCACTTCGAGCACAGTGCCGCTGGCCGGCAGCTCGCGCGCCAGCACCTCGGCAATCGGCTCGCGGTTGCGCAAGGTGGCGGGGGCGTGCTGCTTGGCGCTCACGAGACCTGTCGTTCCTGCCCTTCCCAATAGGGCGCGCGCAACTCGCGGCGCAGGATCTTGCCGCTGGCGTTCCTCGGCATCACCGGGATGACATCGACGCTCTTGGGGGCCTTGAACGCCGCGATGCGTTCGCGCGCCCAGGCGATGACATCGGCCTCGTCCACCTCCATGCCCAGCTTGGCGACGACGCAGGCCTTGACCTCCTCGCCCCACTTGGCGCTCGGGACGCCGATCACCGCGACTTCGGCGATGGCGGGGTGGCCGTAGATCGCGCTTTCGACCTCGGCCGGATAGACATTCTCGCCGCCGGAGATGATCATGTCCTTGATGCGGTCCTGGATGTAGACATAGCCGTCCGCGTCCATCACCCCTGCATCGCCGGTGTGGAGCCAGCCGTCAGGGTCGATCGTCCTGGCGGTCGCCTCGGGCAGCTTCCAGTAGCCCGGCGTGTTGGTGGGCGAGAGGATGCAGACCTCGCCGATTGCCCCGCGCGGCACTTCCCGGTTGTCCGGCCCGCGCACTTCGATGCTGACCGCCGGGCAGGCCTTCCCCGCCGAGCGCATCCGCTGGTTGCCTTCGAGGCTGTGATCCTCGGGCGGCAGGATCGAGATCGTGCCGGCTGTCTCGGTCATGCCATAGGCCTGAAGGAACTTCGTCGTCGGCATGGTCCGCACCGCTTCCTTGAGCAGTTCGAGCGGCATCGGCGCGGCGCCATACATCAGGTATTTGAGGTTGCTGAAGTCGGTCGTGGGCGCCCGCGGGTGCTGGACCACCATCTGCAGCGCGGCCGGGACGATGAACATGTGGGTCGCCCCGGCCTCGATCGCCTCGATCACACCGACCGGCGAGAACTCGGCCTGCACGAGGCTGCGCACGCCGTTGGCGATGGCGATGTTCACCAGCCCCGTCCCGCCGATATGCGCACAGGGCATGGCGACCAGCATGCAGTCGCCCGGCTCGTAGAACTGCCAGTCGAGGCCCGCCGCATTGCCCGCGTTGCGCAGGCCGAGCAGGTTGGTGTTGGTCAGCATCGCGCCCTTGGGATTGCCGGTGGTGCCGCTGGTGTAGAGCTGGAGCACGGGATCATGCGGGCCGGGCGGGGTGTATTGGGCCGGTTCGAAACCGGCAGCCGCGGTGCGCGCCGCCTCGGCCTCGATCACTTCGGGATTGGCCGGAACCTCGCCTGCGACCTTGTGCGCCACCACCACGAACTCCGCGTCTGCGAACAGCAGCTTGGCCTCGGTATCGCCGAGGATGTAGGCGATCTCGCGCGGGGCCAGCCGCCAGCCGATCGGCACCATCACCGCCCCCATCCGCGCGGCCGCGATGTAGAGCAGGAAGTAGATGTCGCGGTTCTTGCCGAGCCACGCGATCCGATCACCCTTGTCGATCCCGCGCGCCTGCAGCAGCGCGATCAGCTGGCGGGTGATGAGATCGGCCTCGGCATAGGAAGTGACGCGCCCGTCCTGATCGAAGGCGGGGCCGTCAGGACGCTCCCTTGCCCAGAAATGCAGGATCTCGTCGAAGGTCGAAAAGTCGTGATAGGCGTTTCGCGCCATGGCCGTGCTCTCTCCCAAAAGCTGATTGGGAAGAGATTAAGCGCAAGCCTGCGCCGCGGTCTAGCGAAACCGGCCCTGCCTGCGCGCGGCCGGCTCGCGGATCAGCAGCCACAGGCCCAGCCCGAGCGGCCCGGCCATGAAGGTCGCCAGCAGGATCGGGGCCTGTAGGAAGCGCGAGATGGCCTTGGCATCGCCGTCGCGGGCGATCCACAGGCCCACGAACAGATCGAAGGCGAGATAATGCGTCCAGCCGATCGTGACCCCCGCATCGCTGCCGAAAATCGCGCGCACGCCTTCGATGGTGGTGAAATCCGCGCCGCCGCCGTCAGGATTGGGGATAAGGCCGGTCAGCAGCCCGACGAGGCCGGTGGCGTAGATCAGGCACAACAGGCCGACACCGAGATAGAGCACGCCCGACAGCAGCGCCGGCCAGCGCGGCAGCAGGATCAGCCCCGCCCATGCGATCAGGGCCAGCAGGTTGACCATGCTGAACCACGCGCTCCAGTCGATCATGCCGCTTCTCCCGCCTCGTGCACCCGCCGCCATTCGCGCGCGGCGCGGCGCATCGCCTCGTAATCATGGGTAAACCGCCCGCCCGCACGGCGCAGCGCGAGGCCGAGCGCGGCTTCGGCCACCAGCCCGGCGTCGATCGAGCGATACCGCTCCCAGCTACCCGACAGCAGCGGATCGATCAGCGGCGCGGCGATGATCGCGGCGCGCTCGGCAAAGCGCAGGTCGTCCAACCGCTCGCCGCGCAGCAGGCCGGGATGAAGGATGTCGAGCCGCTTGAACCCGATCCGGGTGAGCGCCTCCTCGGTCTCGCCCTTGACACGCATGTAGAAGCTCTTGGAGCGGGCATCGGCCCCGGCGGCGCTCACCACCACCATGTTCGGCACGCCCGCCGCCTTGGCCGCCTCGGCCGTGGCCAGCACCAGATCGTGATCGACCGCGCGGAAGGCGTCCTTGTCGCCGCCGGCCTTCTTCATCGTCGTGCCAAGCGCGCAGATCAGCGCGCGCGGGCGCAGGGCTTCCATCACCTCGCCCCACTTGTCCGGCTCGGCCACGAACATCTCCATCCGCGCGCCGGGCGGCAGCGGCGCCTCGCGCCGGGCAATGCCGACGATCCGCACCTCGTCGCCCGCGCTTGCCGCTTCGATCACCTTTCGCCCGATCAGGCCGGTCGCGCCGACCAGCGCGATGCGGGCGGGGCCCCTAGCCGAAGACCCTGCATCAGACATTGATCAGCCCCGCCGGCCGTTCGCCATAGATCGCGCTGCACGCCTGCATGGCGAAGCGATCGGACATGCCGGCGATGAAATCGGCGATCACCCGCGCGCGGGCCGGATCCTGCTCGGGCAGGCGGGCCTGCCAGTCTTCGGGCATCAGCCGCGCGTCCTGCGCGTAAGCCGCAAACAGCCGCGCCACGACATCACGCGCGCGCTCGGCGGCGGCGACCTGTTCGGGGTGATAGTAGAGCCGTTCGTACATGAAGGCCTTCAATCGCCGCTCCTGCGCTGCCATCGCTGGCGAGAAGCCGGCGAGTTGCCGCCCTGCCTCGCGCACCTCGTGCACCGAGCGCAGGCCCTTCACCTGCGCCGCCGTGTGTTCGAGCACGTCATTGACCATCAGTCCGATCTGGTCGCGCACCAGCTCGCGCAGCAGCCGCTCGCGCGGGGCGTGGGGAAAGCGCTTCTCGACCGCGCGCCACTGGTCGGCGACGAAATCAAGCGTCAGCAGATCGTCGAGTTCGAGGAATCCGGCGCGTAGGCCATCGTCGATGTCGTGATTGTCATAGGCGATATCGTCCGCCACCGCCGCCACCTGCGCTTCCAGCGAGGGCCAGGTGCCCAGGCTCAGCGGAAACGCCTCGTCGAGCTCGGCCAGCGCCCAGTTCGCCGCGATCACCGGGCCGTTGTGCTTGGCCAGCCCCTCAAGCAGGTCCCAGGTGAGGTTCAGGCCATCATGCTCCGGGTAGGGACATTCGATCCGCATCACCGTGCGCAGCGCCTGCGCATTGTGATCGAACCCGCCGTGGCGCTCCATTGCTGCCGAAAGCGCCGCCTCGCCGGCATGGCCGAAAGGCGGGTGGCCGAGATCATGGGCAAGGCACAGGGCCTCGGTCAGATCCTCGTCGAGGCCGAGCGCGCGGGCGATCACCCGGCCGATCTGCGCGACTTCGAGGCTATGGGTCAGGCGCGTACGGTAGTGATCGCCCAGCGGGGCGATGAACACCTGCGTCTTGGCCTTCAGCCGCCGGAAGCTCATCGAATGGATGATCCGGTCACGGTCGCGCTGGAAGGCGCTGCGCGGGCCGCGCTGCTCGCCGCCGGACTCGCGCCCGAATTCCCGGGGAGCGTGGGCGTGCGGATCGGCAGCGTAGGGGGCGCGGGACATCACGGCACGAGCGATTAGGTCAGCAGCGGCTCCGGCTCAACCGGAACAGACAGGCAACCCGAAGCAAATCTGCGTGAAACCGGAGCAAGCGCGACAGAGCGAAGCTATTATGGGGCCGCCTACCGGTGATTGGGGGGGAAGTAGGGCGGCCCCAAGGGCCTGTCGGTGCGACCCGAAGACCCGGAACCTGCCTGACTTTCGTTGTGACAAATTCCGTCGCCGCCCTTAGGCAAATCGTTAACGGGTTGCATCCCTTGCAAGCGCTTTCCGCGCCCAAACGTTTCAGTTTAGGGACGAGTGGGTGACATGACGACAACATGACTGGCGGGCGACTGTCACGACCGGACAGACGGGGGCTAATGCACCCCTTCCTGCTCGAGAATCCAGTTGGCCGCCGCCTCGCAATGGATTCGCGTGCTGTCGAACACGGGCAGGACATTGGCATCGACATCGACCACCAGATCAAGCTCGGTGCAGGCCAGCACGATCGCTTCGGCGCCTTCCTGAGCCTTGTTGGTGATGATCGTCTTCATCGTCCGCTGCGCCTCGCGCGTGACCTTGCCGACCATCAGTTCGTCATAGATGATCTTCTCCAGCATCCCGACGAATTCCATGTTGGGCGGCAGCAGATCGATGCCGTGGGCCACCAGCCGCTTGCGGTAGAAGCTCTCGGTCATGACATTGCGGGTGCCGATCAGGGCTGCGTTGCGGTGCCCGGCGCGCTTGATCGCAAGGCCGACATATTCGGCGATGTGCAGGATCGGGATGTTCACCGAAGCGGCGACATCATCGTAGAGGCGGTGCATCGAATTGGCGCCGATGATCAGCCCCTCGGCCCCCGCGCCTTCCAGCCGCTTGGCGCTGTCGATCAGCACGCTGGCCGCACGCTGCCAGTCGCGTTCCTCGACGAGGGCGTAGAGCTGGCAGAAATCAAGGCTTTCGATCAACAGCGGCGCAGAGGCCATCGGCGCGGCGCGTTTCTGGACGATGCGGTTGATGCGATCATAATACATCGCCGTCGACACCCAGCTCATGCCGCCGATGATCCCCAGTTTGCGCAAAGGCATGCCCCTTCGATTTATGTGCACCTGCGAACGGGTGTAGCGAGGAAGCGTTCCTCGCGTCCATAGGCCGCACAAGCGGCACGTCTCACCGGACGGGCGGATTACCGGCCAGTGCAGCCAGCCAGGGCTTCAGATCACCCAGCGTCGCCTCGACGGCCTCCTCCTGCGGCAGGTGGCCGATCTTCGGATAGACCACCAGCGTGGTGGCCGGCATGACCTTGTCGAGCCAGCGCCCGGCCTCGACCGGGATCAGCCGGTCTTCCTCGCCCCACAGGATCAGGGTGGGTGTTTTCACCCCCGCAATCTCGGCCTCGGTCAGCGGATCATAGGGGAGCGAGAAGCGCTTCAGCGTCGCGCGGCGGTTGCCGGGGTAGCGCAGCAGCTCCCAGTAGCGGTCCACCGCCGCCTCGCTCGCCACCGACTTGACCGAGACCGACTGTTCAAGGCTCCGCGCGATCAGGCTGCGCGGGGTGATCTGCTCCACCAGCAGGTTGATGCCGGGCATCCGGGCAATCCTGAAGCCGATATTGCCCGAATCCTTCTTCTTCTCCGGCTTGTCCTTGGCGAGATCGAGCATCGGCCCGCCGCTGCCATCGACCAGCACGAGGCCGGTGACCCGCTCCGGGTGCGCCACGGCGAAGGCCAGCGCGTGCTTGCCGCCCATTGAATTGCCGCCAAGGATGAAGCGCTGAAGGCCAAGCCTGTCCGCCACCTCGCCAATATCGGCCACATAATTGTCGCGGGTGTAATTGTCCTTGGGGTCAGGCCCGGTCAGGCCATGGCCGACCTGATCGAAGCGGATCACGCGGTAAGAGTCCTTGAGGCCCTGCACCCAGGGCTCCCAGGTGTGGAGATCGGCGTTGGAGCCGTGCAGCAGGATGATCGCGGGGGCATCGCGCAGCCCCTCGTCGCGCAGGTGGACGGTCACGCCGTCGCCGATTTCGACGAATTGCGAGGGGCTCCCGCCATATTTGGCGCGCATTTCGGCAGCGTCGGTATCGGGGGTGCGGAAGATCAGGAAGGCAATGACCAGCAGCGCAACCAGCGCCAGAAAGCCGCGAAGGACCCACTTCATTATTTGCGCATCTCCGAAATCCAGCGCCGCACCACCGCAACGCCATCCTTGTCCACTGTGGCCTTGCCGAGTTCCGGCATGGCGATGCCCGGCTCGGCGCTGTCCATCCGGTACAGCAGGATCGAGGCGTCGGGCTGTCCCGGCAGGACCGAGAAATCATGCCCCCCTGCCCCGCGTCCGGCCGCCACGGGCCGCTTCATGATGCCGATGGCGTGGGCATCGGACTGCTCCCAGCGCAGATCGAGGCCCGAGTTCGACGCGCCCCCGCCCGGCTGGTGGCAATGGGCGCAGTTCACATCGAGATAGGCGCGGGCGAGCGGCGCAGCCGGGCCGGTGGCATGGGTGCGCCAGTCGGGCAGTTGCCCCGCGCCCTGCGGCACCCGGTCAAGCAGCCCAGCCGCCGCCATCCCGCCCAGCCATTCAGCCGAGAGATTGCGCGCCTTGGGGCCGATCGGGATCACCTGCCCGTCCTTGGAATGGCAGGTCTTGCATTGGTTCTTGTTGGGAATGGCATAGGAGATCGCCTCGCCCGCCGGGGTGACGAGATCCAGCCGCCCGCCTGCCAGCGCCAGCGTGGCGTCGGTCTGCTCGGCGTTCCAGCGATAGGGCAGCGCCAGCCAGCCATCCGCGCGGTGGAGCAGCACGCGGGTCTCGATCAAGCGGCGCTCGGCCCCCTCGCCAAAGGCAAAGGTCTTGATGATCGCCGCGCCCACCGGGAATTTGAGCAGGCCCTCGCCATCGACGGCAAGCTGCGTGCCTTGCGGAAGATAGATGAAGCGCAGCTTCTCCGCCCCGTCCGACCACAGGGGCGTATTGAGCGCATAGGGCGTGACGCCCGCCGCCGGAACCTGCCGCGCACCATTGGCGAAGAAGCCGAATTCGGACAGATTGCGGGGAAAACCCGCGCCCGTCACCGCCGCATCCGACACCTGCGGCGCAGCGAGATGGGCATGGGCCACTGCCCCGCCAAGCGCGAGCAGGGCCGCCGCCAGCAGACCGCGCGCAGGCCTCACTTCAGCCGCGCCTCCAGCGCCGCAGGCGCGCCGACTTCGGGGAACTGCCAGCTTTCCAGCGGGGTCAGCATCAACGGCCCGGGCTGGGCCTCGGCAAGGCTCTGGCCGGGCCTGGAGAGGTTGAGGCTCCAGCCCGTCACCCCTTCCGCGATCATCAGCCCGTTGCCGTCCTCCACGATCCCGTCCCACAGCACCGGCGGCAGCGCGCCGCCGAAAGCTTCGAGCAGCATTGCCGCGCCGTCGAGCTGCGGATCGTCCCCGCCGCGCCCGAAGGCGTTGCGGCCGACGATCACGTTCCTCGCATAGGGATTGTAGCGCGGGTCCTCGTAGGGCTGGGTATAGGCGATCACCATGACATGCGCGGTGGCATTGCCCTCGAAGGCGTTGTCCTCGACCAGCACGCCGTCATTGGCCATCACCAGCACGCCCGTCCCGCGCCGCACGCTCGCGACGATATTGCCCGGGGGCGCGAAGTTGGGGGTGTCGTTGTCCTTCACCACATTCTTGCGCAGGATCACGTTGCCGCCATTCATGACGGGAAGGCCGGGCAGATCGAACACGAGGAGCCCGCCGGTGTTGCGGGTGGCGATGTTGTTCTCGACCAGCGCGTTGCGGCTGTTCTCGATCTCGATGCCCGCAACGTTGAATTCGACGAGGTTGCCGCGCACCGTGATGTCGCGGCTCTGGCCGACATAGATGCCCGCATCCGACGCGCCGATCACCTTGGAGCGCGTCACCAGCACGCCGGTGCTCTCGACCGGATAGATGCCATAGGCGCCGTTGGTGGCCTTGGGCCCGCCGGTCCATTCGACCCGGATCGCATTGTAGATGATATTGTCCGCCCCCTTGGACTTGATGCCGTCGCCCTTGGGGTTCTCGATCCCGAAGCCGTGGAGGGTGACATTGTCGCTGGTCACCAGCAACCCCTCGCCCGCGCCCTGCTGGCCGGTGAAATCGAGCACGCTCTTGTCCATCCCGGCCCCGCGCAGCGTGACCCCGTCGACATCGAGGCTGAGCCCGTCGGTGAGCGCGATGCGCCCTTCGCCCAGTTCGATCACGTCGCCCGGCTGGGCAAGGATCAGCGCTTCCTGCAAGCGTGTGGCCGCCCCCTCGCCCGCTTCGATGCGGTGGGTTTCGGCGGCAAGCGGCGCGGCTGATGCGAGCAGCGCGGCGGCAAAAGCGATGCGGTTCATGGTGTTCTCCCTCTCCGCCGCGCACTTTGGCGCAAGGGGGGGAGGGAATGCAAGCGGGGAGCGCGGCTTTTGACCCCTCCGTCAGCGCCTTGCGGCGCTGCCACCTCCCCATTGCTGCGCAACAGGGAGGGACTTTGCAGCGGCCAATCCCTCCCTGTCCCTAAGGGATGGGGAGGTGGCAGCCCGCAGGGCTGACGGAGGGGTAGTTACCCGATCCCGATCGCGCAGAGGCCCGCCGAGGTGGTGAGCACCGCCACCGCCTCGCCGTCATCGACACGGTCGAGCCGCTTGACGAGTTCGCCGAGGCCGTAGCCGCTCTCCGGCTCGCCTTCCTGCGCCGCCATGCCCTGCCTGAGCTTCCACAGCTGGACGATGGTGAGGCGCTTGACCATGCGTTCCGCCATGCACTCGGCGCGGCCCTCGCCGATGCCGGATTCGACCAGCGCGGATTTGACCTGCATTTCCACCAGCGGATTGGCGAGGCCGCTGAACAGCGCCCCGCCCGCCAGCACCGCCAGCACGACAATCCACAGCAGCAGCTTCTTCATGCGGAGTCTTCTTGTTGTCGCATCGCCGAGAAGCCGAAAACCGGTTTCCACTTTTCGGCGCGATGCTCAATCCAGCGACTTGACGATTTCCTCGACCATCTTCTTCGCGTCCGCGAGGAGCATGACGGTCTGGTTCATGTAGAACACGTCGTTGTCGACCCCGGCATAGCCCACCCCGCCCATCGAGCGCTTGATGAAGAACACCTGCTTGGCCTTGTCGACGTCGAACACCGGCATCCCGTAGATCGGCGAGGACTTGTCGGTCTTAGCAGCCGGGTTCACCACGTCGTTCGCGCCGATGATGAAGGCGACATCGCACTGGGCGAATTCGGAGTTGATGTCCTCCAGTTCGAACACCTCGTCATAGGGCACGCTGGCTTCGGCCAGCAGCACGTTCATGTGCCCCGGCATGCGGCCGGCGACGGGGTGGATGGCGTACTTCACCTCCACGCCCTTTTCCTTGAGCTTGTCGCCCATCTCGCGCAGCGCGTGCTGGGCCTGCGCCACCGCCATCCCGTAGCCGGGGATGATGATAACCTTCTCGGCCTGTTCGAGCATGTAGGCGGCGTCTTCGGCCGAGCCCTGCTTGTAGGGCCGCTGTTCGCGCGCCCCGCCACCGCCGCCCGCACCCGCGTCGGCACCGAAGCCGCCCGCGATCACCGAGATGAAGCTGCGGTTCATCGCGCGGCACATGATGTAGCTGAGGATCGCCCCCGAGGAGCCGACCAGCGCGCCGGTGATGATCATTGCCGAATTGCCGAGCGTGAAGCCCATCGCCGCCGCAGCCCAGCCCGAATAGGAGTTGAGCATCGACACCACCACCGGCATGTCCGCCCCGCCGATCGGGATGATCAGCAGGAAACCGATGATGAAGGCCAGCACCGCGATCCAGATCACCAGCTGGCCATCGCCGGCCCCGCCCGCGCCCGAAAGCGTATAGGCCGCAATCAGGCCCAGAATGGCAAGCAGCGTGCCCAGATTGATGACATGGCGGCCCGGCAGCAGGATCGGCGAGCCGCTCATCCGGCCCGACAGCTTGAGGAACGCAATCACCGAACCCGAGAAGGTGATCGCCCCGATGGCGATGCCGAGGCCGAGCTCGACGCGGCTCACCGCCAGAATCTGCCCGGCGGCATCGACGATCCCGAAGGACTGCGGATCGAGCCATGCGCCGAAGCCCACCACCACCGCGGCAAGGCCGACGAGGCTGTGGAAGCCCGCGACCAGTTCCGGCATGGCGGTCATGGCGATGCGGCGGGCCACGACCACGCCGATCACGCCGCCGATGGCGAGCGCAATGCCGATCTCGACGATGTTGGCGAGGTTATGGGTCACCAGCGTCGTGACGAGCGCGATGCCCATCCCGATCATGCCATTGCGGTTGCCGCTCCGCGACGTCGCCGGGCTGGAGAGCCCACGCAGCGCGAGGATGAAGAACACGCCCGACGCAAGGTAGGCCAGCATCGCCCAGGCGGGCGTGCCGCCTTCACCGGCTGCGGCTGCGGAAAGCAGGGAGAAGTCCATCTCTTACTTCTCCTTCTTCTTGTACATTGCGAGCATACGCTCGGTCACGGCGAACCCGCCGAAGATGTTGATGCTGGCGAGCACCACCCCGAACAGGCCGAGATACTTGGCGATCGGGCTGGCGGCCTCGGCCGACGCGATCAGCGCGCCGACGATGATCACCGACGAGATCGCATTGGTCACCGCCATCAGCGGGGTGTGCAGCGCCGGGGTCACCGACCAGACGACGTAATAGCCCACAAAGCAGGCCAGCACGAAGATGCTGAGAATTGAAATGAAATCCATGGTCTGCCCCTATTTCCCCGGCGCCAGATATTCGGTGAGCAATGTCACCAGCCCGGGCACGTCCGCCCCGCGGCTGAGGTTGAAGGCGATGGGCGCGGAGCCCGACACGGTCAGCGTCACCTCGGTATCGAGATCGAAATGCCCGGCGCTTTCCAGCGTGAAGGTGGTGATCGCGCGGTAGGGGATGGTCAGGAACCGCTTCTTCGATCCCGTCAGCCCCTGAATGTCGATCATCAGGATGCGGCGGTCGGTGAAGATGATCGAATCGCGCACCAGCTTGAACGCCATGCGCACCACCTCGCC
>VFQO010001585.1_pt1 | contig 16663 bp, 27 predicted proteins | sample 3512331 | NCBI WGS metagenome assembly VFQO01 (sample SAMN10412371, study PRJNA504923) | tailings metagenome | isolation source: Replicate 3 from Balatoc abandoned mine | place: Philippines: Itogon, Benguet | collected 2017-08-28
CCAGGAGATGACAGACCTGTAGAACGATACACAGAGACAAAAAGAGTGTATTGACGTCCTCACCTCCCTTCGGCAGGTGAGTCCATAAAATATCAGAAATCAATTTTTTCACCTATAGAGTTTTCAGCTTCCTCTGACGTCCTCACTTGTTTTTGCATGTGATTCCTAGCTACCTTGTGGCACTAGGATTCCCAGGCTTGATGTCTTCGACCTCAATATCTCCTGGTGCGACTCGTCCGGCCGCATTAAAATGATAATCATACTCCAAAAAATTATGATCATTACCGGGAAAACTATACCCTCTCTCCTCTCTTCATGGATTGACGTCCTCACCTCCCTTTCGGCAGGTGATTCCTAGCTACCTTGTGGCACTAGGATTCCCAGGCTTGATGTCTTCGACCTCAATATCTCCTGGTGCGACTCGTCCGGCCGCATTAAAATGATAATCATACTCCAAAAAATTATGATCATTACCGGGAAAACTATACCCTCTCTCCTCTCTTCATGGATTGACGTCCTCACCTCCCTTTCGGCAGGTGATTCCTAGCTACCTTGTGGCACTAGGATTCCCAGGCTTGATGTCTTCGACCTCAATATCTCCTGGCGCGACTCGTCCGGCCGCTAGAATGTTTATAGCAACTAAAAACTTTGAAGTCAACAAATCCACAAAAAGCTTGCCAAATTAGTTGGGGTAATTAGAATGCGATAATTTTCCTAACCAAGCAATAGTTGTGCTCAAAATCAGAAAGGCCTATAAATTCAAGATCAAAACTAATTCTAGAGAAAAAATATTTTTCTCTAAGGTAGCAGGTTGTACTCGTCTTATATGGAATAAATCTTTAGCGTTACAAAAATCTAATTGTGATTACATTAATCAACAATTTGCAAGATTGGGCGGTCATGCAATGAATGAGGGAGAGGCTAAAAAATTAAAAAAATATCTATACAAAGAATTTTTCCCTACTGGTTTTGATATTGCCAAAAAAGCTCTAGTTCCCATATGGAAGAAGAGCTAAAGCGTGAAGCAACTGTCTGGAAATTCCGGATAGTTCAAAAAGAAAAGATCGCGAGATAGTATTCACTTCCCTCAAGGATTCAAATTGAAAGATAATACAGGATAAACCTAATTAATAACTTTATCAATAAAGTCATCAATCTGTAAACTAATATCTTTTTTCAAGTTTTGTAACAAATCTCCTTTAATTGAATTTTCAATAAAAACATAAGCTCTAAATTCACTATCTCGCTTCTCTCTCTTGTTTTTTGAAATGTTCATAAAATAACCTGTTTTGCTATATGGTCAAGCAGCAGTTTTTTGATTTCTTCCCTTTTAATAACAGAAGAAGTCATCAATGCTGTCAACTCATGTTTATCCTTTAGGTTAACATCAGCACCGCGATCTAGTAATAGCTTCACTATTGGGGCTCTATCACTAATACACGCAAACATCAACGCCGTCCTGCCGTAAGTTTTATCTCTAACGTCAACATTGGCGCCTTTGTCTAGTAACCACTCTACCGCTTCATAAAATCCCACAAGACAAGCTATCATCAACGCTGTTCTGCCATGTTTGTCTTGTGCGTTAAAATCAACGCCACGATCTAGCAATAACTTTGTTATTTCGGTAGCATTCATAATGATAGATATCATTAAAAACGTTATGCCTCTTTTTTCGTCTTTAGCATCAACGCTCCCTTTCTGATCAAGTAACCGCTTTATTGTTTCAATATCATTAGCAGCCGCAGCTTTATAAAGTTCTTCGATCATTTTTTCCCTCATAGTTTTTTTAAGTTAATCTTGAGCCCCACGCTCAATTAATAATTTTACTACCACAGTGTTGAGGAAAGAGCAAAGCGTTAACATCAGCTCCGCGATCTAGTATTAACTTTATCACCTCGATTTTTCTACCTGCACAAGCCCACATTAATGGTGTACCGCCGTAAGTTTTATCTCTTGCATTGACATCAGCGCCCTGGTCTAATAGATTTGTAATTGCAGCTATGTCCTCACTTTTTATAGCCTCGAAAAGCTTCTCGTTTAGTTCTTCGTTCATTTTTGCCTCATAGCTTTCGTTTCAATGTTTTTTAAACTCCCTCTTCCACATAAGATAGACTCCTAATAAATTGTAGAAGTCTTGCTCTTAAACTCTTATTATTTATTCTCGAAAAAGCCAATACTAAATCTTTGAAGTCTTTCTCTAGCGCTTGGTTCTCCAAAGATTGCTCTTCGATGCATTCCCCTAGCGTCTCTTCGTCTGTAAAAAAATAATTTATAGGAGTCTTTAAAATCATAGACAACGAATATAAACGTCCGCTAGATATTCTATTTTGACCTCTTTCATATTTTTGAATTTGTTGCACACTAACACCAATTTTATTGCCCAAAAAAGTTTGACTATAGCCTAGTATGAGCCTCTTACTTTTTATTTTGTTACCTACCAACTCTTCTGTTTTGCGGATATTTGCTAAAACTTCTTTTTTCGGTATTACCTCTTGTTGTTCTGTCATAATATTTACCCTTTCCTAGATTTAATTTTTATTTAAATTATTTTCGTATCTCTTTGAGATAGTGTCTATATACACTGGTATCCTACCCTCGTCTATCTCTTCCAGTGATTTTATTTTTTCGTGTTCACACCACTTAGTAATAGTCTCCATAGGAATACTATGTTTTTCTATGAGGGTTACAAGCATTGGGTACATAGAAACGTCTTGTTGCATTGAGACAGATTCTATAACAGGACAATCAGGGCTAACTAGCAAAGTATCAAGTTTCCTTTCAAGAATATTTACTTTAGAAGATTCTTGAGAAACTTTTATATCCTCTAGTTCTTCGGTAGTATGCATACCGTTTAATACTTCAGGTATATGAGTTCTAATCAATAAAGTAGCAGCTCTATACATAAGCATTAATTCTGGTAGGGTTTTATATTTTGACCCAGGTTTTTCTACCCATCCTTCGGCATTAGCTTCTTTCATGCCAATTTCAAAAGATATTTCTTCACCGTTACTTTTTAGTTTAGCGCAAGCCGTTACTCTTAAAGTATTTCCTTCTCCATCTTTTTTGTATCTTATGCCAGATGCTAAAAATCCACTTCTATTTGCTAAACTAATAGCGAAAGCGCTACTCATCCCAAGTTTTCCTCGAACTACATATGTATTTTGCATAATTTGAAATGGGTCCATATTTAGACGATAGGCAGTATTGAAAGCTATAAAAACATTAGACGGTTTACCTCTGTAATGCTCAGGGATAATGTCAGATTTAGCCATTATTTCCGCAAATTTATAGGCTTTCTCCATAAACTCTAGCATGTCGTATTTTTTTTCTGTATCCATAGTCATTATTTCTGCTTTTGCCATTTTTTCTCTCCTATTGTTTAATTAAAAATGTACGGGTGGTTTTAGGTTCTTTCATATATTGGATAAAAAGATCATTATGCTCTTCTTCCAATTTTTTTAGATCGATAGTAGCTCTTAAATTTGTGTTTTTCCAAGTAGCAAGACAATTACCGTAAGAATCAACTAATATCTCATAGTCTTTCATGTAGGATTTAATCTCAAAAACTATCTCTTCTATTTCTTTTGTTAAATTTTTTTCTTGGTATTTTAAAACTTTTAATTTATCAATTTGTTCAAAAATATGTTCTTCCGCGCAAATCTCTAGTCCGTTACTTTTAGGAAATAAAGCAACAATATCATCGCTAGGGATTACTGAAGGGGGGACTCTTTTTAAAATATTTTCATTCCAAAAATTACAGGCAATTTTAATAAGTTTTTCTTCAAAGGCTTCATTTCTATTGTAAGTAAAGATTTTAAACTTCTGACCGCCAATAAGTACAGCTAAATCTACTTTTGGTACATCACAAATTGCCGCATACATTGCAATTTGACAGATATATTGATTAGGGACGTCATCCGTATTTTCTTCTCCCCATTTACTAGCCATAAAATGCCCGGCAGTTTTGCATTCTAAAACCCACTGCTTATCATTGACCCATCTATCAATATTTGCAGCTAAAAAACTATATTTGGGATGTCTTAATAATTTTCTTTCTACGGAAACTTTATTATTTGTTTTTTTTGCATAAACTTTTGCAATAATAGGTTCTAAGTAAACCCCCCATTCCATTTCAGGGGTCATTTCTTTTTCAGAAATATCAAGAGATGTTTTTTCAAAATAAATTTCTAATGCCGTAGAAAAATCACTTAGTCCACAGATGGCCGCTATATCACTACCGCCTAGATATGTCTTACGTTCTAATAACCATTTTTTGCATTTTACCATTTTTTATCTCCCCACTAAGAGTTTTAAAAAAGTTTTTTTACATAAAATTCAACATCTACAAAATTTGAACCTTCTCCGTCTACTGAGTCAGTATCCTCTAATAGAACAGCCTCAAACTCTATAGCTTGATCAATAATAAATTCCCCGATCCAATCTTTAGCCTTTGTAAGAGGCATATAGAATATCGATTTAATTTCACTACCTCCTTCAGACTTCACATTAAAAAATACAAAGTAAGGATCATCTCCTATTACTCTATATCCTTTAAAAATTGCCGTGTATTTTGTTCTTCCAATTAAAATATTATTCTGGTATATTTGGTTTGTCATGAATGCCTCATAGCTTTTGTGATAAGAATCTTGATTTTGGACAACTGGGGAGAAAGATACATTTTTATAATCCTTTCCCAAGGTAGAAATCAAATTTCTCCCTGGTTTGATTTTTTCCAGCGATTAACTCATAATCCATAATTTGTTGTTTTAATTCGCGGGGACTGTAATATTCAGGATCCCAATCAAGACCATAAATACTTACCAGTTCAAGCAAATTCTTGTACTCATCTACTCTATCCCTTAAATCATTGTAATTATCCTTCTGACAATCAAAAGGAACATAGTTATCGCTAGCTTCTTTAAGTAAAGATTTAGTATCCGTAATTAACTCAGCTACCTCTAGGCTATTGTCAGTATTACTCAATAATTCTTTGATAGGCTTATTATACAAAGAGAAAAAGAGCTTCGCTGTTTGTAAACTTACATAGTCATATTTATCATGCTCATAAGTCGGTTTGGTCATAATAATTTGTTTTTTGCGATTCTTCCTAAATGGAATTATATCAGAAAACACAAAATAGTTATTTTTTTGTTTATAGATTAACTTTTTCATAATACACCTTATCAATTATTGATTAACTAACATCGTTATTCAAATTAGAGTTGAAGAATTGGTTTTGAGTTTGTGAAGAACTCAATTGTTAAAATTAGTTTTATTTTAAAAGTTTTATTATTTAATTATTTAATTTATAAGTATCTGGCAATTATATAAAGTACAGCAAAAGTAGTTAAAACAAATGTTGCTGCTTGCTTTATTCTATCCCAAAAAATTATTCCAGGTATTTGCGCTTCAAACCACTCTCTTTCTTTTTTTACTATTTCCGGGTCACGGTCTTCCTCTTTTATTGCAACTTCACTACCTTGTTCGACTATAAGATGCAATCTTTCTACATCTCCAAAAACTGCAGAACGCAGCGATTCTCCAAAAAAACCACCAAAATAATGATCTTCAAGTTTCTTTCTTTCTATACTAGAAAGTTTTTTGTTTAGTTCTTTAGTCATCTTTCTACCTCATGTTAATTAGTTATACCTGTAGTATAACTTAACGAAGAAAGAGTGTCAAGAGAAAAAAGAAAAGAATTTTATAATTTTATAATTATCTTCTTTCGATTGGCGCCATTAAGAATTTTGTAATTTCATAAATATTTACTTCTAAACATTTATCGTTCCTGATGTCTATAAGGCTATGCTTTTCTAAGAGCTTTAAATTATCATAAACATTTTGAGTACATGAAAAATTAACAAGTGATTTTAGTGTTCTCGTGTTGATCAGGACCACACTATTGAATTCCAAACAAACTAAAGTTTTAAGAACTAGACGAGCTCTCTCTCGGAGTTTATTGGTTAGATCAATAGATTTTAATAATAATTTTTTTTCTTCGTTGAAATCTTGCCTCAAGTATCTTTCATAAGCTTTATAATGAGGTAATATTTCTACGATTTTCTTATAATCCAAAGTTATTATATTTGTTGTTACATTTGGACCGCCAGCGTATAATTCTTTTGTTATATACCCCTGATCTCTAAGGTTACTAAGCGATAAGTTTACCCCTTGCCTTGTATATCCAGACTGTGCCATTAATTCAGAGGTCTTAATTTGAATAACACCTTCCCCTTCAAGGGCAATTAGTATCTTTAAAATAGTAACATCGGATTTTGGCAACAAAATATTTGTAAACCAATCCAGTGCCTTTAAAATTATTTTTTTATCTTCCATAAAAAATTTTATTAAGTAGATAAAGATAACTCTTCTTTATGATTTGATGAGTTTATTAATGGAGCTAAGGATTTTGAGACTGTATTAAGTTTTGAACGATTTAATTCTAGTATATATCTATTATGTCTTGTTATAAATTCATGTTTTTCTAAGATGTTTAATCCATGATAAATAGAATATTTGCTAGTTTTACAGATTATACTTAATTGAGAGGGAGTTATCAAAAATGGTTCACCTGGGTCTAGTTTTACTAATTCTTGAAGAATCTTCCTAGCGGTTTTAGGTAGGACTTCATAAAAACCAATAGCGCTTAATAAAAATTCTTTTTTATTAGTTAGTTTATCTTTCATATTTACTCATTATTAAATCCTAGTCTTAAAGCTAAATTTAAGCTCGCTTGCTCTCTGGTCGCATAATTTTCATTAATGATTTTGAGATTATTCCGTAGCTCTGCTATTTGTTTTTCTCTATGGATTTTTATTTCGTTTAGTTTATTAAAATTCAAAACAATAAAATCAGGATATAACCCTCCCTTCTCTTTTTTTAAAAAACCCTGACTTTGAAGATCCCTTATTATACCCGATAACCTTTCTCTCGTAAACTCACTACTCATGCTTAAATCTTCAAAGGATTCGCAAATTACTCCCCCTCTCTCAAAGGATATCAAAACTTTTAATACTTTCTTACAAGTTCCTGATAACTCGTAACTACACTCTACAGCAGTTATCAGGAATTCTTTTTCTTCGTCTGTTAATTGAGTTTTTTTAAACTTGTCCCAAGGATACTCTAATCTCTTCCAAAAATTCTTTGCTTCTTCGCTACCAGCAAGTATAGCTGGGCGCAATTCATTTACAAGTTGATCTTTCATATTTGCCTCCGATTAATTTTGTCAACGAAAAGTAAAAATTTTTATTATTTTTTTTTTATAAAATTATAGTCATTTTTACTTGACGCTTCAACATAATTAACATTTATTTACTATTCATTTCCCATGAAAGCAAAAATTGCCATTAAAACCAACAAACTAATTAAAGTATATATATGAAATATATACTAAAAACATTCTTTTGTCAATTGACAAACGGAAAAAGGTCGGTATATAATAGAAAAAACTGGGATTGGTGAGAACGTCAAAAAGCGGGCTCAGTCAGTGAAAATGGTGTTGTTATTGTTGGTAATAACTAGTTGGGTTTCATTTTTCTTCCAGGAGGAGAAAAGAGAAATGGTGGTTTTTCCAGGGATGATTATAATTCTTTGGATTTTAATTATTATGTTAATTAAAAATTAACATTTTTAGTCTAAAAAGGTAGAGGAAAATGATAGATACGCATTCAGCGGTAAAAAAACTCCAAAGTGGGGGGTTCAACGAACAACAGGCAGAGGTTTTAGTTTTCGTGGTAAACGACTTGAGTAATCAAACGGTCACAAAAGCAGAGCTAAGTAGTGAACTTGGAAAAGTCTCAACCGAACTAAAGGCTGAGATCCAAGAGGTTCGTAACGAATTAAAGGCTGAGATCCAAGATGTTCGTAATGAACTAAAGGCTGAGATTCAGGGAGTAAGAAACGAATTGAAGTTAGAGATCCAGAGGGTTCGTAACGAGATCCAAGAGGTTCGTAGCGACATTCAATCTCTTAGTCAAAATTTTAGTACTAATATGAGGTGGATGTTTTTTATGTTTGCGACAATGGTTACGCTATTTATTGCTCCGGTTGTCTCTAATATTATTAAGTTTTGGTAACAAGGTCTAGATGTTGTTGGATACTTACTCAGCGGTCAAAAGACTACAAACAAGCGGACTTGAAGAAAACCAAGCTGAGGTTTTAGTTTCTGTTTTGAATGATTTAAGCGAGAAATATTCCGATCAATCAATTACAAAAACTGAATTAAAACATGAACTCACATTGATTACGAATAGTGTAACGTTAGCTATTCACGATATTAAATCTGAGTTTAAGACTTTGGAAAGGGATGTAAAATGGATTCTTGGCATATTGATTTTACTTTTTTGTTTAACTCTTGTAACTTTGGTAAAACCGTAAGATGAAAGTTGATTATTTGACCTTAGCACTGGGATAGCCAAAACCACCTAAGGTCAAATATAAACCAATCAACAATAACAAGCCATGGAGGGCTTGATAATTAGAAAAAAAAAACAACTTTAGGACTCGCTTTTTAGTGAGCCGAAGGCGTTTTAAAAAAAATATTAACGAAAAAATAAGGAAGAACGCGAGGTAAATATGAGTAACAAAATTGACGCCCTACCCCCTTTTTTTGTTAATTGTGACGTCCTCACCTCCCTTTCGGTGGGTGATTCCTAGCTACCTTGCGGCACTAGGATTCCCAGGCTTGATGTCTTTCGATATCAATATCTCCTGGTGCGACTCGTCCAGCCGCATTTTTTTTAATACCAAAGTTCGGTATTAAAAATAAATTAACGTATTTATTAATGGATGTCAACAAATATTTTTAAAAATTAGGAATTTAGATAAAAAAAATAAAGATAGGCTAAGAGAAAATTTATGGAAAATATGGGAAAAAATGAAAATATGAGAGAACAAGGAGTGGCGCCTTCCTTAGTTAAACGCTTTCAAAGTAAAAAAAAGGAAGGACCATCATACCCCAAAAAATGGAAATATATTATGAATCATGGATTAGAGATTGATAATATACCTACAAAAATACAACGCAGGAGGTCAAAAGTCAAGGACGAAGAACATAACTTAGTATACGAAAAGTACCGGGAAGTAGAAAGAAGCGAGGGAAACTCTAAAAAAGTCCAGCCAATAACCGCGCTAATAATATCTGCTATAGAGAAGGAGCTTAAGCGATCAAAAAAAGATCAAATAGTCTTAGAAAGAGATTATTTTTCCAAAATAATTACAAACAGATGTGACGCTCAAATAAGAAGCTATTTAAAACAAATAGATCATTTATATGAAATAAAGGTCTACAGGGATCGCTACTCTATTTGTAGGAATGATACTCAATTTCCTCTTGAAAGGAGTGATAATTACTATAAACCTACTCTGAATGTCTATAATTTTACTCAAGATAACTGGCTACAAATTAAACGTAGTAACGATTACTCTAAGACAATACAAGCTGTATGCATATATTATATTTCAACAATAGAGTTTTGCTTCAAGAAAAATAAAGAGAGAAACTTAGTTATTATTCCTAGTTCATTGCTACATAAAAACAATCAAGTAGGGAAAGGACAGAGAAGAGAGCAAATTAAACAATTAGCTGATTTATACGATATCAAATACCACCGATTCTTATTTTTTGAAGGAAAGAGATATAGCGAAGTTTATACCGCAGAACGCACTAATCATTGTTTAGAAATCCTAAATGATCCCGATTTATTTTACCAAAAGAAAGAAAAAACATGGGTAAATCATTCATCTCAAATTGAGAGGTTAGTATGAAAGCCGTTATTGACTCTAATTACTCTAAAAACCCAGTCCAAGAGTACAGCCTCGTCTATAAAAGGTACCGAGAAGTAAAAAGAAGCAACGACGGCTCTAAAAAACTACAAGAAGCAGCTGTTCATTGCGTCGCAGCGATCGAGTATAGGTTTAAAAGTAGCAAAAACAAAGAGTGTATTTTTGTAGAAAGAGATTTTTTCCATAACATCTTTCCTAAAAAACTTTCTGATACAACAATTAAGAAATATATAGAGCAAATTGCTGATATTTATAAAATAATTCGTCACAATAACTACTATGAAATAATCCGTAATAACATTGTTCTTTTTCCAGAAAAAAGAAGCGAGTTGAATAAGTCAGAAGAAACTTGGGATGTTATTAATAAATCTTGGCATAAAATACTTCGGAGTGATGATAGTTCTAGGTTTATCCAAACAAAATGCTTAAAAATTATATCTTTAATTGAATATTTTTTAAGTAAAGCAAACGATGATGAAATAGTTATAACTAGTGACGCATTAAAAGCGAAAACCAGCGAAATAAGCAAGACACAAAGACTGGTTTATTTAAAACAATTAGCTGATTTGTATGAAATAAAGCATCACAAAGGGATATTACACAAAGGAATATATTGCAGAAATTCTTATCATATTAAGCGTACAAAACATTGTTTAGAAATCCTAAATGATCCCAATTTATTTTACCAAAAGAAAGAAAAAACATGGGGAGATAGGCCAATAAATCAAAATAATAACGATAATTATTTATCGTTAAACTGCTCCTTAACCAACGAAACCCGTTCCTTAATCAACGAAACCCGTTCTTCTTTATATTATAAGAATAAAGAAAGAGAAGAAGTAGATTATAATACAGCATGTTATAACATAAACGCGCGCGAGGAGATTTTAGCACCAGAAAAAGTCGCTATTATTCCGAAAGAGTTACCCCAAGAAATTAAGAAACCATCTAAAACTATTTTTTTGATTAAGGATTTTATGCCTTTAACTCAAAATGACTGTAGTTTGCTCCAGATGAAATCGGGTCGTGAGTTTACGCTAAACGCAATGAACGAAATTTTGAAGGATCTGGAGAGAAGAAGAGGGGGAACTGCTAACTTTTGGCATAAAGATGCTTTTTTAGCTTATTTCGCTAAGGTTTTAAAACAAGAGAAACGAGATGCAGTTAAAACTTCCAGTGAAAGCTTTAGGATAAAAACCAATTTAAACGAAGAAGAAATCAGCGAAAGAGCAATAGAAAAATACCTTACTGAGGTTGAATACTCTCTTGAAGTCTCACCTGAATGGCATTTCAAGAAAAAGATATGCTCTGTTTTAGAGCCTAAATCTGCCTATAATTTTTTAAAGAATTATCATAAATCAGAAATCGAAGGAACGACTTTTAAAATCTACTTACGCAACGAAATAGCCTTAAGAGAATCTGAGAAAAACATTATTTTGAATCAAGCTAGAGCAAGCCATGAAAAGGTAAATATAGGCTCTTTTGAGGTAACTGCTATTGGCGACATTCAATTTATTTTTTACAACAAATTACCGCAACAACAAACAAACATAATAAAAACCATGGAGCCGTTAAAAGAAGATAAAAAAATGTTACTGGATAAGAAAGTAGCAAGAGAATTAAAGCATGTAGCGCCTTTTTGTGAATTCATCGAAAAAGGAGAGAATAAAATTGCAGTTAGAATATTAGAAGGAATTGCCTTTGAAGATTCTACGACAGAAAGGGTTAAAACCTGCATAAAATCAATTTACGGAGAAGATGTAACGATAACACGACTAAGAGGGGTTATGAATAACGAGAATACAGCCTCTTTTAGAGCGGCAAATGATAATATTGCGGATGATTCCCTATTAAAGCAAAATATCGCCGTAAAAAGTAGCTTAAAACAAGAATTTAAAAAACCGGAGAAAAAACCTGATACAAAACCGCAAACATCGTCAAGAAATAATCTAAACGAAAGATTTAAAACCGTACTAGCTAGCCAATTTTTCACAAACGGTGCAGCTACGGTAAGAAATTGGTTTGATAGGTTAGCCTATGACAAAACAAGATCCGAGGAAGATAAATTAGTACTAGTAGGAGAATGCTTTGCCGTCGATTGGATCAAAAATAATTATTGGCTTCCATTGGATAAAACAGCCAAAAAGATGAATATCGGTATCGAGATATGCTACCAAGGTCACGGAACCCCTGAAATATTAATAAAAAAAATAGAGAACGATGAGAAATAAAGCATTACTGAATTTAAGAGGATATGTAGGAAGTGATCCAACATTCCCATCGCCTAACAAAGCACCTAATTTTATTACATTCCAAGTAGGAGTATCGACATCTTGGATCGATAAATCAGGAAATCAACAAAAACAAACAACCTGGTTTAGATGCCATTCAAACTTTGAAAATGTAAGCGTTTTTATAAAAAAATATATAAGACAAGGACAAGGAGTAGAAATTAAAGGAATTCCTAAAATTTCTACCTTCAATAACAAAGAGGGAAAGTCTATGACAACTATTGAAGTGGACATCAAATATTTGCAAGACATAGAAATATTAACTTATCCTAAAGATAAAGAAAACAATATTTTTGACGAAAAAGAAGAAATAACTTTTGATGAAATACCTTTTTGAAAAAAAATTATGATTGATACACTAAATACTAGCATTAGCAGAATATACGACTTTTTAGACGACAACCAAGATTACAAGGATATTAGCTACTTTTTACTAAATACCGAACTATATGAGAGCGAATATTTTCTTGCAGCTTCAAACGAAGTAAAGATCCTATCTCGCAAAGTAAGAACTGATCTTACAAAACTTTCAGAACTAATAGCGAAACTAGAACTAGCACTCATCGAGTGCAAGTCTTTAATCGACATCGAAAAAAGAAAAAATAAAAAATTTGAAACCCAATATAAGAAATACTTTAAATCTAAATAAAAAAATATTTTTAATGTTAACCTTTACTTAATATTATACTGTTATCTTATTCAATTAAAAGAGATGCTATATATGAAATATACAAAACAACACAAGGATCTTACCTCTAAAATACACCGTGATATTGAAGAACTAAGTGACTTGGTAAAAATGGATGATGATTATAGTATTTTGATAAAAATAAATTGTCTCGCAAAGAAATTATCCGAAGATATTACATTTGCATTACAAAAAATAAAATATCAGGTTGAATAGTTAACGTTTTTTTACTTAAGCGTAAAACCCACATTTGTTATAAATAAATAATAGAGCATATAATGAAATATTCACCTCCAAATTACAATTCTCTTGATACAACGGACCCAAAATCAGGAGAGGCAAAAAAATTTACTAATCATGTTAGAGTTGGAAGACCAACGAAATATAGGCCTGACGAACATATTGAATTGTTGTTTAAGGTGTTCAAGGAAGGAGAAGGAGTGTCGGCATTCTGCGCCGAGGCTTTAATTGGCCGTAAGACCTTCTATGACTGGTTACAACTTTTTCCTGATTTTAGAGAAGCGTACGACATAGCGCTAAATGTATCCGCAAGAATTTGGGAAGCTTACCCATTGATAAATAAAGACATTAGTTTTCAGTATTGGGCAACGATTATGCGGACAAGATTCAAACATGGAAGATTCAAAATAAAACCTGTAGCTAAAGAGAATGGGAAAGAAGCGACGCCTTTAGATAAAATAGATGCTGTTTGGAAATCCCTAGAAGAAGGCGAGATAGCATCTGTAGATCTGGGAAGAATAGTTGGTCTGATAACCGCTGAAGCTACTTTGAAGGCTAATATTCCTATGGAAAATGACTTTATTGCAAAGAGGGAGTCAAACGAAGAATTAATGGAGAAAGTTCAGGCGATAAAAGAGGTACTAGAAAATGTTAACACGCGAAATAAAAACGAAGAATGACAAAGAGGTTATAAGCCATATAATGGCCAGGCTTTCGAAGTTAGAGGATTTAGTTATATTCAATAAGGAGTTTTCAAGAGGTAGAAATTGCTACCTTCCTCAAGAAGTAGATAGGATTCAAAAAGAAGTAGATAGATTAATAAGTTATAAGGGAGAGTATATAAGATAATGAAATATCAAGAAAAAAAATCTTTATTAGTGATAATTTTAATGTCGATAGCATGTATTTGTTATTTTAGGTATGAATTTAGTCATTTAGGAAAATTAGTAAAAGAAGGATCCAGCGTACAAAAAATTAGAAATGAGGCAATATATTATGAAAAACTTTAAAAATGTGCTTTGTAGCTTTTTGGATCGTTTAATTACTATAACGAGAGAGCAAATTTTCCCTTTTGTAATGCTCTTGTCATTTTTATATCTTTTTGCTAACGGTATTCTCTACCTTGTTATGAAGGCTCATGGGGTTTAAAAAAACATTAAAAAGAAAAATATGAGGAAAAATGAATCATAAAAATAAAAAAAATAGAACAGCTACTATTGATAACATCACTTTAGTTCTAGAACTTATAGGATCTTTGCATTATTTTACTGAAAAAGTAAAAAGGGATCTTAGTATTGCAATAACAGAGTGGAGTAATACTAGCCGTGATTATCCAGATTTTGCTTTTTCCTTAGAACGATATATGGAAATTAGAGGCTTAACAAATAAAAAAGAAGCTATTCAGGATATAAAAAAGTCCCTAAAGGTTTTAGCTCTTAGTAGTATTTTTATTGAAAAAAATCATACTAAATCAGACTTTTCAAATATGAATATTCCAATATTTACTACTATTTCATACAGAAAAGGTATTATTCATTGTGAATTTAGTGATATTTTTTTTAAACTATTAAGAGACAGTACTAGTGTTCCTTTCTTATCAGAAGTTCTACTAGGAAAACAAAAAATGAATCATAAGAAGCTTTTCGAGGCTGTAAGAGATGAGGACGAACACGAGATCGAAATGCTATCAGACCAACAAGTCGATTTTAACGATCAATTGACAAGACTGCTGTTTCAAGGGAAAGACCCCAAAAAACTGATACTTGATTACATGGCTAGAAATGGTTTGCCAAAATGAAAATGAGTAAGTTATAGATTACCTATTTTTGTCTTTTCAAATTCTAATTAAGGATGGAATATAAAAATGACTAATAAATTAAACGAAGAGCTTTTTCAGGCTGTAGAAAGTAAGGACGTATCAACGATCACAGGGCTATTAGAGCAGGGCGCCGATATTAACGCTAGAGATCAAGAGGGTAAAACAGCTTTGATACTTGCTAGTCTTATGAGATCTTATGAAATAACAAAGTTACTACTGGGTCTTGGTGCTAGTGTTAATATTCAAGACAACTACGGAAGTACAGCGTTGATACGGGCCTGTAGATCAGGGAGCGTTAGGATAGCGAAGTTACTACTCGAGCGCGAAGCTGATGTTAACGCACAAGACATATACGGTAAAACGGCATTGATGTGGGCTTGTATAAAGGATGACGGTGATGGAGTAGTGCGGTTTATATATGTTTGTGACGATAGCCGCATCGATATGGTGAAGTTGCTACTTGAACACGGAGCTAATGTCAATATACAAGACGAAAATAGTCAGACAGCCTTAATGTTTGCATGTCAATTCGGATTCACCGAGATAACAAAGTTATTACTTGAGCGCGATGCTGATGTTAATGCGCAAGATCATTCGGGATTAACAGCTTTGATGGTCGCTTGTTGTTTTAGGTTTAATAGAAATATCGCGTTAATAAAGTTATTACTTAAACGCGGAGCGGATATTAACGCGCAAGATAAAAAGGGTAATACAGCTTTGATGTTCGCTTGTGTGTGGGAACATATCAGGATAGTAAAACTATTACTTAAATACGGGGCTGAAGTTAACGCTAAAACCAATCAAGGTTGTCCGCCATTGATGATCGCTTGTTATGGTGGGTACTTTCATTCAGGTAAAATGGAGTTCATACTTAATACCACCTTTAGAAATTCAAAAAGAAAAAAAAATATAAAAAAACTTTTGTTGGATTGCGGAGCAGATATTAGACTTGTAAAAATATATCTCACAAAGAGATTGAAAGATCAATGTGAGTATATAAAACCAGAAATAGAAAAGCTAATACTTTCTAAAATCCAAGATGAGATCTAAAAATGCCCAAAGAACTAAACGAAGAGCTTTTTCAGGTTATAAAGAGCGGCGATTTAGCAGCGACTCAAAAGTTATTAGACCAAGGTGCCGATGTCAATGCGCGAAATAAAAGGGGTAACACAGCTTTGATGTTGGTTTGTACTTATGGTAACCTCAAGATAGCCAAGTTATTACTGAATCACAAAGCTGATGTTAACCTAAAAAACAAAGATGGTCAGACTGCATTGATGATTGCTTGTGGTACCGGAAATATCGAGTTAGTAAATTTGTTACTTAAACACGGCGCCAATGTTAATGCTAGAGATAAATATAAAGATACAGCGCTGAGGATAGCTTGTTACGATGAAAATACCATGTTAATAAAGTTATTACTAGACAAAGGCGCCTGTCTTAGTGTTAGAGATAAATACGGCGAAACAGTGTTGATGATGGCTTGCGCAAACGGAAGCACCGAGGTAGTAAAGATATTACTAAAACGCGGCGCTGATATTTACGCTCGAGATAACGAAGGACTTACAGCGTTGAGATTAGCGCAACGTCACGATAACCGAGAAATAGAAGACCTGATACTAGGTTGTATCAAAGATGAGATCTAAAAATGACCAAAAAATTAAATAAAGAGCTTTTCGAGGCTGTACATTATGGATATTACGATCTTACCAAAGAATTACTAGACCAGGGCGCTGATGTCAATGCTAGAGATAAATACGGTCAAACAGTGTTGATGGTCGCTTGTTGTTTTAGGTTTAATAGAAATATCGCGTTAATAAAGTTATTACTTAAACGCGGAGC
>VFQO010001586.1_pt1 | contig 16650 bp, 14 predicted proteins | sample 3512331 | NCBI WGS metagenome assembly VFQO01 (sample SAMN10412371, study PRJNA504923) | tailings metagenome | isolation source: Replicate 3 from Balatoc abandoned mine | place: Philippines: Itogon, Benguet | collected 2017-08-28
TCCTGCGCAAGATGTTCAACTTGGCCGAGGTGTGGGGCTATCGGCCTGACGGCACGAATCCTTGCCGCCATGTCCCGATGTTCCCTGCAGGCAAGTCCACCCACCTCATCAGTGACGAGGACATGGGCAAGCTGTTCCGGCAGCTCGACAAGATCGAGACCGAAGGGTTGGAGAACTACGTCATCCCTCTGGCGATCCGTCTGCAATTCGAGTTTGCCGGCCGCCGCTCCGAAATCGTCACGCTCCAATGGGAATGGGTCGATCTGGAGAACCGGAGGGTGGTCTGGCCTGACAGCAAGGGGACGTTTGACGAAAGGGAAATTAAAGTACGTTAAGCCTTTGGAATTGGGTGTAACGGGGAAGTAAGCCGAAACGGACGTAATAGCCGCGTCACATTCACATGCATGCAGCGGACTTCTGACCGGGAACGGTCAGGAGTCCTATGTACAAAGCGCCGCGAGAAGCCGGAATCGCCGAAAATTCCGGCGATCAACCGGCAAGCTACTTGATGCGCTCGGCCAGGCGGCCGAAAGCCTCGTTCACGTATCCCAGCTTTACGTCAGTTTGCTGCCATTCAAGTTTTCAGGCTGTCCGGCAGCTGGGTGCCCATTGCGGCCGGTCAGGTTTCTCCATAGCGGCCTGTCAGCCAAATATGACAATCCTTTTCACTTCAGTATTTTCGTCGTCTGAAGAAGCGCAAGAAAGGAAACTGATTGGCAGCCTTGCGTCCGCACTTGCCCCGCTGGCAGCCGCGGTCCTCTATAGTCCAAAATGACTGTGCAACAGCGACATAGCGTCACGCCGTCACGCTATGGTGCATGGTCAGATCCGGCACAGTCGGAAGCGCACTGTCGCAACTCGATAGCGATTGCATATAGCGGTGATTGTGACAATCGATTTTTCTAAATGCCCATCGCGCCGTAACATAAACTCGTCTCACCACCGCAAATTACGCTCATCAACACGGGAGAAGCACATGAACGACACGACGACACAATCAACGGGCAAATGCCCGGTCATGCACGGCGGCGTTACCTCGGCCACCATGGCCAGCAAAGACTGGTGGCCCAAGGCTCTGAACCTCGACATCCTGCACCAGCACGACACCAAGACCAATCCGCTCGGTGCTGACTTCAACTATCGTGAAGAACTCAAAAAGCTCGACGTCGAGGCGCTGAAGAAGGACGTCAAAGCACTGATGACCGATAGCCAGGACTGGTGGCCGGCCGACTGGGGCCACTACGGCGGCCTGATGATCCGCATGGCCTGGCATTCGGCGGGCACCTACCGTATCGCCGATGGCCGTGGCGGCGGCGGCACCGGCAACCAGCGTTTCGCCCCGATCAACTCCTGGCCCGACAACGCCAACCTCGACAAGGCGCGTCGCCTGCTCTGGCCGCTCAAGAAAAAGTACGGCAACAAGGTGAGCTGGGCCGACCTGATCATCCTCGCCGGTACGATGGCCTACGAATCGATGGGCTTCAAGACCTTCGGTTTTGCCTTTGGTCGCGAGGATATTTGGCACCCTGAAAAGGACACCTACTGGGGTTCGGAAAAGGAATGGCTCGCACCCAGCGGTGGCGAGGGCAGCCGTTACTCGGGTGAGCGCAATCTGGAAAATCCGCTCGCCGCCGTGATGATGGGCCTGATCTACGTCAACCCCGAAGGTGTCGACGGCAAGCCCGATCCGCTCAAGACCGCTCACGACGTACGTATCACCTTCGCCCGCATGGCCATGAACGACGAAGAAACCGTCGCGCTGACCGCCGGTGGCCACACGGTCGGCAAGTCGCACGGCAACGGCAGTGCCGCGAACCTCGGTCCGGCCCCGGAGGGTGCAGAGCTGGATGAACAGGGCCTGGGCTGGAACAACCACACCACCCGGGGTATCGGCCGCGATACGGTCACCAGCGGCATCGAAGGTGCCTGGACCACCTACCCGATGAAGTGGAACACGGGCAGGGGCAGCTATTTCGACCTGTTACTCCGCTATGACTGGGCGCTGCAAAAATCCCCGGCAGGCGCGCACCAGTGGGAGCCGGTGAATATTGCGGAAGAAGACATGCCAGTCGATGTCGAGGATCCCTCAATCCGCTGCAAGCCGATGATGACCGACGCGGACATGGCGATGAAGATGGATCCGGAGTACCGCAAGATCTCCGAGCGCTTCCGCGCCGATCCGAAGGCCTTCGAGGAAGCCTTCGCTCGCGCCTGGTTCAAGCTGACGCACCGCGACATGGGCCCGAAGGCGCGCTACGTCGGCCCGGACGTACCCAAGGAAGACTTGATCTGGCAAGACCCGGTACCCGCCGGCCGTTGCGACTACGACGTGGCCGCAGTCAAGGCGAAGATCGCCGCGAGTGGCCTTTCGACCGGCGAAATGGTCGCCACCGCTTGGGACAGCGCCCGTACCTATCGCGGTTCGGACAAGCGTGGCGGTGCCAACGGTGCGCGCATTCGCCTCGCGCCGCAAAAGGATTGGGAAGGCAATGAGCCGGTCCGTCTGGCCAAGGCGCTGGCGGTTTATGAAAAGATCGCCGCCGACACCGGCGCCAGCGTGGCCGACGTGATCGTGCTGGCGGGCAACGTCGGTGTCGAACAGGCAGCCAAGGCTGCAGGCGTTAGTGTGACCGTGCCCTTTGCACCTGGCCGTGGCGATGCCACCGACGCCATGACCGATGCCGAGTCCTTTGACGTGCTGGAGCCTTTGGCCGACGGCTTCCGCAACTGGTTGAAGAAGGACTACGTGGTCAGCGCTGAAGAGCTGCTGCTCGATCGCGCCCAGTTGATGCGTCTGACGGCGTGCGAAATGACGGCTTTGGTGGGTGGTATGCGTGTGATTGGCACCAATCACGGCGGCACGGCACATGGCGTATTCACCGACCGTGTTGGCGCGCTCACGAATGACTTTTTCGTGAATCTCACCGACATGACCTACACGTGGAAGCCCACGGGCAGGAACACCTACGCGATTCAGGAGCGCAAGAGCGGGGCGGTGAAATGGAGCGCCACCCGTGTCGATCTGGTGTTCGGTTCGAACTCCGTCTTGCGGGCGTACGCGGAGATGTATGCACAAGAGGATAACAAGGCGAAGTTTGTCCACGACTTTGTCGCCGCATGGGTCAAGGTGATGAATGCCGACCGTTTCGACCTGAAGTGATGTAGCTTGAGGGTTCTGGAAGGCCAGTTAGTCCATCTTTCTGGATTCCAGAACCCTCGCCCTGCTACTGGGAGAAAGTGACAACGATTGACGCAGCAATGAACGTTATCGCTTGCCTGAAATTAACCTTTTACTGAACGAGTCAGGAAATCATCATGAAAGAGAAGAAAACCAAACCACTGGCGGTGGATATCGGCATCACCGAGGCTGATCGCAAGAAGATCGCTGAAGGTCTCTCGGCACTGCTGGCCGATAGTTATACCTTGTACCTGATGACCCACAATTTTCACTGGAACGTGACCGGGCCGCAGTTCAACAGCCTGCACAACATGTTCATGACCCAGTACACTGAACAGTGGAACGCACTGGACATCATCGCCGAGCGTATCCGTTCCTTGGGCTTCCCGGCACCGGGTACCTACAAGGAGTTCATCAAACTCGCCTCAATCAAGGAAGTTGAGGGGGTACCCAAGGCCACCAACATGATTCGTCACTTGGTGGCGGCGCAGGAGGCGACGGCTCGGACTGCACGCAGGCTCTTTCCCATTGTGGATGAAGCCAACGACCAGCCGACTGCCGATGTGCTGACCCAGCGCATCGACGTCCATGAGAAAACGGCATGGATGCTGCGTAGCTTGCTCGAAGAGTAAGCCATCGACTACACAGTAACATCGACCCAGCAAGTTTGAGTGGAGTCGCCAAGGTGTCGAGGACTGTTCAATGCTCGGTAGCGTGGCCGGGGGCGTGAAATTTTATCGATCACCTTGATCGCAGAAAAACCGTCGTTCGATTGCACTGAATTCGAGAAATTCAGATGTAACTGTGAAGGGCAGCAACTGGCCGGCAGTTGCCTGATGATAATTTCATTGTAACTATGCCAAGTTGGTCAGGCGCCTGATATTTGCTGGTTACATTTGGTGAGAATTCATGGTCAACTCACGTGATATTCCGCACCAATCGGCGGAATTCGTTCATGCTCATCAGTAGCCCGCCTCTTTCTGGTGACGGAATGCCATGACATAGACCGCATCGGCCGCCGGTTCGTGGCGGTACAAGGCCACATAGCCGGAATCCCCGTAGGTAATCACCAGCTCGCGCAACTCCGGCATGTCAGGGAGCGGTCGGCCAATGTCTGGGGCCGTTTCCAGCAGCAGGAAGTGCCGCTCAATGGCCTGGCCGGCCCGCCTGGCGGCTTCCGGGGCCTTTGCGACCAGGAAACTGCCGACATCGTTCCAAACCATCCGCCGCGCCTTCGGTGACGATTACGTGTGGCACTCAGGCATCGCCTTTTCGTCTTCAGTGCCCCAGGTGTTCAACCAGGTGCGCACTTCCTGGCCGGTCAAGTGTTGTCCGGTTTCCTGATAGGCCGCCCAGGAAGCTAAGGCTTCCTGTTTGAAGCTCTCGCGGGCTTCCTCCCGTTCGACGTATTGCTGGATGGCTTCGAGCATGATCCAGTGCGGCGAGCGGCGGCGCTGACTGGCGAGGTGTTGGACGCGGCCCTTCAGCGCCTCTTCAATCTTGAGCGATGTTGCCATTGCTGTTCTCCTATCACTTGGTAATACCTAGTGATAACTTAGCCCTTCCGGCCTTGTCCGTCAAATGATCGTCTAACGGCCGCGCCCAAATTGTCCGTAAAGATGTTGATTTAGCGAGAAGTCGGACAATATAATTGGCGGACGGAATAACGGACAAAACGGTTAAAAATGGCGTTGATTGGCTATGCACGAGTATCGACCGCGGAACAGGATACCGCCTTGCAGACGGATGCGCTTCGTAAGGCCGGATGCGAGCGCGTATTTGAGGACACGGTTTCCGGTTCTACATCGGAACGGCCCGGCCTGTCATCGGCACTGGCGTTCCTACGTGAAGGTGATGTTCTTGGGGTTTGGCGACTTGATCGGCTGGGCCGTTCCTTGCCTCATCTCATTGAGGTTGTCGCTGGACTGGAAGCGCGTGGTGTGGGATTTCGCTCCCTGACCGAAGCCATCGATACCACGACACCCGGCGGCCGCCTGATCTTTCACGTATTTGGTGCTCTCGGACAATTTGAGCGTGATCTGATCCGCGAGCGCACCAAGGCAGGTTTGTCCGCCGCCGCGGCACGTGGCCGCAAGGGAGGGCGAAAGCCCGTGGTGACGGACGAGAAATTGCAGAAGGCCAGGATGCTACTAGCTCAAGGGCTCAACGTTCGCGAGGCCGCGCTACGACTCAAGATTGGAAAGACTGCGCTTTACGCGGCATTAAGCGCTGCACAGCCAGCACTCAAGGAGAGTAGCGTCCCGATTTCTGAAAATGACACTCCCGCTGGCCAGCCTGGCGCACACGTAAGCTGAGGATTCGGCATCAGCCGGGAAACGCTCTACCAATATTTGCGGACAACCGAATAGCCCATGCCACGCCGATCACTCCTGACGACCGTCCAACAGGAAGCGCTGTTTGCCTTCCCTGGCTCCGATGTGGAGATTGCGCGGTATTACACGTTTGACGAGCGCGATCTGTCGATCATTCGCCAGCGGCGTGGGGCGCACAACCGGATCGGCTTCGCTGTTCAACTGTGCTACCTGCGCTACCCCGGCTACGCGATGGCCGCCAATACCACGCCGCCTGACTCCCTTCTGTCTCATGTGTCGCGGCAGTTGCGCATCAATCCGGCAGCATGGGCCGAATATGCCCAGCGCGACGAGACCCGGCGCGAACATGCACTCGAATTGCAGACGGCATTTGGCTATCGTCCATTCTCTACCGGGGAATACCGGAAGCAACGCGGTACGTTGACGGAACTGGCGCTCCAGACAAACAAAGGGATGGTGATCGTCGAGCAGTTGATTGAAATATTGCGCAAGCACCACATTATTTTGCCGCCCGCAGGAGTTATCGACCGTTTATGCGCGGAGGCATTGGCGCGTGGCACGCGCTTGTTCTACCAACGCCTGACGGATGAATTGGACGCCACGCACCGCAAACAACTGGACAAGTTGCTCACACCACGCGATGACGTGCGCACCATTGTATTGACCTGGCTGCGCCAGCCGCCCGGCGAAGCGAAGGCAAGGCGTATCCTGCTGCATCTTGATCGCCTTGATGCCATTCGTGAGGTCGGCTTGCCGGCCGGTCTTGATAAAATGGTGCATCAAGGCCGACTGACGCAACTAGCCCGCGAAGGGACGCAGATGAGTATTCAACACCTGCGCGATCTGGAAGCAACGCGTCGGCACGCGACACTGGTGGCCATGCTGATCGATACCCAGGCTACCGTCATCGACCAGATACTGGATTTGAATGACAGGATCATCGGCAAGATGTTCTCCGATGCGAAACGCAAGCATGCGGAATCGTTCCACACCAAGGGCAAGGCGATCAACGACAAGGTGCGGCTGTATTCGCGTGTAGGCCATGCGCTAATCGACGCGCGCAAGACCGGTGCCAATCCGTTTACGGCAATCGAAGCGGTCATCCCCTGGGAGACCTTCACGCAAAGCATCACTGATGCAGAAAAGCTAGCGCAGCCGGAATCGTTCGATCACCTTCATCTCATCGAGGAGGGTTATAGCCAGGTGCGGCGCTATTCGCCCCGATTGCTGAAAGCGTTCGCGTTCAAGGCAGCACCGGTCGCGCAAAAGGTGCTGGACGGTATCGTCACGATCAAAGCCATGAATGCGGCTAACGCCCGATCGATGCCGAAAGATGCAACGGTCGAATTCATCAAACCACGCTGGAAACAATATGTCGTGAAAGATGACGGCATTGACCGCCGCTTCTATGAACTGTGCGCAATGTCTGAACTGAAAAATGCGCTACGGTCGGGCGATGTATGGGTGCCAGGTTCGCGGCAGTTCAAGGATTTCGAGGAATACCTTTTGCCACCAAACCGCTTTTCGGCGCTGCGCGACGCGGGCGATTTGTCGCTTGCAATCGACACCGATGGCGAACACTATTTGCGAGATCGACTGGCGCTGCTCAAGGAGAAATTGATCGAAGTGAATCGCCTGGCCGCTGCCGGTGAATTGCCTGATGCGGAAATCGCCGATGAATTGTTAAAGATCAAGCCTCTGACCAAAAGCGTGCCAGAAGAAGCGGAAAGGCTTGAAGAACACATTTTTGGAGTGATGCCTCGCCCCAAGATTACCGAACTGCTGCTTGAGGTCGATCAATGGACGGACTTTACCCGGCACTTTACGCATCTGCGCACCGATGCGTTGCCCAAGGACAGGTCGGCATTGCTGACAGTGATCCTGGCCGACGCCATCAACCTGGGGCTGACAAAAATGGCGGAAGCATGTCCGGGAACGACGTTCAACAAACTTGATACCGTGCGCGCCTGGCACGTTCGTGATGAATCGTATTCAAAAGGGTTGGCCGAATTGGTCAACTACCAGCATCGATTGCCGTTCGCGTCGCATTGGGGCACGGGCAAGACTTCTTCATCGGATGGTCAGAACTACAAGGTTGGCGGTCGTGGCGGGCAAACAGGACAGGTAAACTTACGGTACGGTTCAGATCCCGGAATCAATTTCTATACGCATATTTCGGACCAATACGCGCCGTATCACATCAAGGCTATCACCTCGACAATACGTGATGCGACGCATGTGCTGGACGGCTTGCTGTACCACGAATCGGAGCTGAGCATCGAGGAACACTATACGGACACCAACGGCTTTACCGATCACATATTTGCATTGTGCCCGCCGCTTGGTTTCCGCTTCGCACCACGCATTCGTGACCTCAAGGACAAGAATCTGTTCGTACCCGATGACCCGAAGAATTACCCGGCGCTGGCGAACTTTCTTGGTGAGAAAATCAATCAGAAAATAATTCTGACGCAATGGCAGGAATATCTGCGCCTGGTCACGTCAATCAAGCAAGGCACCGTGACAGCATCGCTGATGTTGCGCAAGCTTGCCAGCTATCCACGACAAAACGGCCTGGCGCTTGCACTGCGCGAAATTGGGCGCATCGAGCGCACTATTTTTGCACTAGACTGGCTGCTCGACCCGCGTTTGCGCCAGCGCGTGACTGCCGGATTGAACAAGGGTGAGGCGAAAAATACACTTGCCCGCGCCGTGTGCTTTAACCGGCTTGGCGAAATCCGGGATCGCACCTACGAACTTCAACGTCATCGCGCCAGTGGCCTCAATCTGGTTGTGGCGGCGATTATCTTGTGGAATACGGTCTATCTGGAACGGGCAGTCAACGCGATGCGCGCCCAGAGATATCCCATTGATGAGGTGTTGCTAAAACACGTTGCGCCGATTCACTGGAACCATATCAATTTGACCGGTGACTATGCCTGGAAGCAGAACAGACGGGTCGAGAAAGGCGGATTCAGACCGTTACTGCCAATTCCAAAGGCTTAACGTACTTTAATTTCCCTTTCGTCAAACGTCCCCGAGAAGATCGACCAGGCACGCGGCATCGAGTCGCCGGCCTTGGAACTGTCGTAAGCCGGAGAACACCATGGAGCAGAAGCGTCCTTCCATTCCGATACAAGTCCAGGCGTTCCGCCGTCGCCACAGGCGGCCCCGCTGGCCTTGGGCCTTGACTGCTGCGCTGGTCGCGCTGCTGCTGATCTGGCTCGTGTCCCGGTCGCCCGGCGAATCCTCATCGCATTCGCCCACGCCGGCTAGCACGGCGCAGATGGCCGGGCCGCCCTGGAAAATGGGCAACCCCGAGGGCCGTTTCACACTGACGCTCTATGCCGATCTGGAATGTCCGTTCTGCCGGGAGTACTTCCCGCAGCTCAAGCGCTGGGTCGGCAGCAACGCCGACGTGACCCTGCAATGGCACCACCAGCCGCTGGCTGCGCACGAGCCGGCCGCGTTGGCCGAGGCGCGCTTGGCGGAATGCGCCGCCGAAGCGGGCGGACATGCCGCATTCTGGCAAGCGATCGAATGGGTCTATGCCCACACCCGCAGCGACGGCCAAGGCTTGCCCGATGGCCTGCGCTATCCCGACTCCACACCAGCCATTGAGCAGTGCATCGCGAGCGAGCAGCCCGATGCGGTCATCCGCGCCCAGGCCGCAGAAGCCACGAAGGGCGGCGTGACCGCCACGCCATCGGTCCGGCTGCATGATCGCCAGACCGGTCAGGCAATCCTGCTGCAAGGGCCGATCGAGGGCGATGCCTTGCTGTCGGCGATGGACATGCTGGCCGCGGACGACACGGCCGCTGTCCCAGCTGCCGAGAAGCCTGCCGGTGCAGCCGCCGCGCCCAGGTAGCGCAGCTCCTAGAACCTGCGACGCCCCCACATGGTTGACCACTGCGGAGGCCTCGGCCTCCGCTTTTCATTAACGCGAGACAAGCAGGTATGCGGGCAGTCCTCGATGCGCATTGTTTGTTGGGGCTGCATCGGGTTCGCGTTTGACTATGGCCCTGATCAACTTCCGGGGTACGCGACATGCCAGCATCCTTTTCCAGGTTCGCGCCCGGCTGGCGAACCCTCGGCCTAGCCGTTGCGCTGCCGGCCGCTCTAGCCGTTTTCAGCCCGGCCACCTTCGCCGCCGATGTGCTGGTCGTCACCGACAGCCGCCACCCGGTCAAGACCATGGGTAGCGAGCGGCTGATCGAGCTAGACGAAGCGCCCCGGATTGAAGCGGCGCTTTCTGCGGAACTGCCCGCCGATCCCGAACAGGCAACCGCCATCATCAAGCGGCGGCTGAACGACGGCGGCGCGCATCTTCAGCGCCGCATCGCTTCCGCCTACCAGAGCGTCACCGACGCATGGAGCCTGGGCATCACCAGCATCCCGGCCATCGTGGTGGACCAACGCTACGTGGTCTATGGCGAGCCGGACGTGGCCCGCGCCGTCGCGCGTATCGAGCAGCACCGGAGGACCGAGCCGTGATCCGTCCATTCGACCTGATGCGCCGTCTGCGTGCTGGTGTGGCGTCCGTGCTGCTGCTTAGCGCCACGGGCAGCTACGCGCTCAACACCGCAACCATCGTCGGCTCGGTGGCATCGCCAGACTGCCTCGAATACCGGGTAGTAGGCATCTGCTACTGGCTCTACTGCACCTGGACGGGCTGCACGGTGCGTACCTCCGTCAAAGTGCGCCACTACATCCCCGATGCGGTCGTCTCCAGCTACAGCAACACCGGAGGAAACCCGTGGGTCGAGGTTCGGACGATGAGCATGCCCAACCCTTCAGCTCAGGCCGGCGGCGACGGCACCACCAACGAAGACCACGAGAACAACCTCGCCAAGTTCAAGAACGCCGATGTCATCGGGCATCCCGGCGTCGAGGTGTTCAACCAGTTCGTCTCGTCATCAGGCTACTTCTGCGAAGGCGCGGGAACGGCGTTCATGCCGTATCTGCTCAGCACCCTGGACACGTTGGCCTGGCGCTACAACGTGCCCGAGATGGCCTACCCGGAGGCACTGATCCCCGGAATGCGCGAGATCGGCGCGCGCTCGACGTTGAACCTCTGGGGCAACGTGTATCCACGCGGAGGATTCCTGCATCAGACGGACGACCACAAGGCTGGCGCCGTGGTGGCCCAGCGTGCCGGCGATGTCGTCACTCGCCGCGGGCAGTTGCACGTGTACCAGCCGCTGCTCGCCAATTCCCATGATGGCTACTGGCCGGCTGGCGAACTGGTCGAAGGCGACGCCTCGACGGGCAAGTGGCAGGAACTCACCCCCGTCCTGTCATCGTCGTGCTCGGTCTTCCCGCGCAGCGGCTCCCTGACACAGGCCCAGCAAGGCGATTACGCCTGGGCATTGTGGCGGCCCTATGCGTGCTGCGAACGCCGTGGGCAGGTTTTCCTTGGCAGCGTTGATTTCCTCTGAGGTACCACGATGAAGCGTCCTGAACAGACGAATCTCTCCAGCAAGGCTTACCGCCTGCTGCGCCCGGCAGCATTGGCCGGCGCGCTCGCCCTGGGCTGCGGCCTGGCATGGGCACAGGCCGGATTCCAGAACAGCGGCCCCGTCATCGGCGATGACGTCATGTATTCGATCGGCGGCGGCAGCGCGGTGTCCATGGGCCGCGCCGCCGGCATGCGTTCGATCGGAGTCGGCGTGGGTTGGAACAGCAACCTGATCTGCGGCGACATGAGCATCCAGACCACGCTGCGCAATCAGCTCAACGGCATCACGAATGGTTTCCAGCAGATCATGGGCAACGTGATCCAGAGCGCCACGAGTGCCGTGGCATCCCTGCCTGCATTGATCATCCAGCGCGCCGATCCTGGCTTGTACAACTTGCTCACGAATGGCGTGCTGCAGGCGCGGCTGGATTTCGACCGCTCGAAGCTGACGTGCCGCGCCATGGCCGAGAAGATGGCCGAGACGGCGGGCGGCCAGCTTGGCTGGAGCCAGATGGCCGAAGGCATGGCGCTGCGCGATGCGGTGTCGAGCACGGACGCCGTGTCGGCCATCGAGCAGGCCGAGACGCGCCGGGGCAATGACGGCGTGCCCTGGGTGGGCGGCAGCAACGCCGGCGGCGCAGGCCAGCCCGCTATCCGGGTGGTCGGCGACGTCAGCGGAGTATTCGCGCTGCCTTTCGTGGCGATCATCGTGCAGGAATGGCTGAAGGCCCGCGCGGAAGGCGCGGACGAAGGCAACAAGGGCGTACTGTCGGCTGCGCGCATTGAGAACCGGGTGTTCGTCGCCATCGTGGTGGTGATGTTCGCTGGCATTCCGTTCATCGACGTGGACCTCAACACCATCCAGTACGACAGTTCGCGCTCGGCGCAGTGCCAGGTCAGCGTGCCGCAGCCTAGCGACACGGGCTGGTCGCAGTCTTTCTCGACGCTCAACAACCAGAGCGCCAAGCTGCCGGTGTGGTGGGCCTTCATGCACGCGCTCTCGCGTGCGGTCACGGGTGCTTCCGTGGCGGCGATCCCTTGCGGTACTGATTTACGGCAGATGCGGATGGAGATCGACGCCACGCGTATCGACGACCCGGTGTTGGCTCAGGAGGTCGCGGATTTCACGCAAGACTGCTACGGGCCGGCCCGCGCCAAGCTGTTCATGCAGCGCCCGAGCCTCGATGAGGCGCAGATGCACGACGTGACCTGGATTGGCTCGCGCTTTTTCACGGACACGGGCGGCTACTACGACAATTATCGGTCGAGCACGCCACGCGATGACTGGCCTTACGACAGCAACCGTGATGCCGGGCTGGCCCAGGTATCCAGCGGCGGTGGCTATCCGACCTGCAGGCAATGGTGGGCCGACGGCAGCAACGGCCTGCGCGCGCGCCTGCTGAGCCAAGTGGACCCGAATCTGCTCACGCGGCTGGCGGGCTGGGCCGGGTTCCTGAGCCGTGTCGAGGTAGATGATTCTGTGATCCGTACCATCGCTTCGCCGAGACAGCAGAAGCTGAACCAAGGCAGCGTCTATACGGACTACGGTGGTCAGATCGACAAGACCTTGCCGAACGTCATCACGCGCGCGGCCGGCGACGTAGGAATGGCCGTCGGGGGAATCGCGGCATTCCCTGCCATGGACGTCGTGCGCCAGGCGTTGCCCATGGTGCTCGCCTTGCTCAAGATGGCGCTGGTCATCTGCATCCCGCTCGTGCTGGTCATTGGCACCTATGACCTGAAGATGGTCATTACCGTCAGCGTCGTGCAATTCGCGTTGTTCTTCGTGGATTTTTGGTTCCAGCTCGCACGCTGGATCGACAGCACTATCCTCGACGCGCTCTATGGGTGGGGTTGGGGCTGGAACCGGCCGCACAACAACTTTGATCCGCTGGTCGGGTTGAACAATGCGTTCGGCGACATGCTTCTGAACTTCGTCATGGGAGCGATGTTTATTGTGCTGCCCGCATTCTGGGTCGGAGCGCTTGCCTGGGCCGGCATTCGGGCAGGCAACATTGCACAGATGATGGCGACGTCAACCGATGGAGCCAAAGCCGCAGGAAGCAAGGCCGTCAACAAAGTGATTTAGTCATCGTCATCTTGTCCAGGATCGACACGCGTTTCGCCACGATACAGACCGTAGCCTGACCAGCCCATGCGCCATTCCGCTTTCTCGTCGTCGTCTTCAGCGGACAAATTACCGGCAGCCCGGGCAACCATCACAGCGAGCACAAGCAACAGCACCAGCCAGAATGCGACGTAGAACAGCAGTCCTAGCGCAGCGAGCTTGACCATCCAAAGCAGCGTCGTAGCGCCAGCTACCGACACACCCTTGGATGCCATCCAGTTCGACACGCGCCGTTCGCCACGGGCATAGGCGCGCCATCCGCGGCCGACGCTGCGGCCAAGCCGTTCTGCGGTGCTGATGCGTGTTGTCGTGCTCATGGTCGCCTCCTGCTACTTGAGGTTGCTACTCCAGTTTGCTCCAATCCTGCTTGCTTGCCAGTACCAATGCGTTCCAGTCGTCCGGCGGATTTCCCCGCCCCAACATCTTTTCAAAAACGGCGTAGGGATCTGACTTGCTCCCCGACGACCGCAAAGTTTGCTCGTCGTTGACCCAGGCGTACACGATGACCTTTGCCTTCGAGTCGTACCGGAAGAACAGCCGGAACCGCCTTCCGATCTTGGCCCGTCGCCAGTGGCGGTGGGCCGGCCCCAGGGTATTGCCCTGGCGGTATTCGTCGCGTGCCGGATCACCCGGCACCACATCCAGCATCAACTGGCTCAAGGCCCGGAAGAGCTTGACGTTGGCGTTGGACTCGAAGCCCTTCGGATCGTTCTCCTGCGCGCGCCGCGCCGCTGCATGCAACTTCTGCAACTGCTCGATCACGCAGTCATGGAATAGCAGCGTCCAGCCATGCCGTTGCATCAGAGTGCCACTTCCCCATCGATTTCCTCGTCCAGCTTCACGCCGTGACCCGCTTGCTCCAGCATGGCGCGAGCCAAATCCTCGGGCAGGCCATGGACGTTCCGGCCCGCCTCGATGTCGCGGGCCAGCAGACTCAGGAACGCACCGATGGCGGGGTCCTCGTGCTCGGCGTCGGCACGGGTCACGACGACTTCGCCGTCACGCAGGTCAAATGCGACTTTGCCACCAGCATCGACACCGAGCGCTTGCCGGATGGGCTTGGGCAGTGTGATCTGGCCTTTGGAGGTCAGAGTGGCGACTTCATGAATGGCAGGCATGGCCGTTCTCCTGATAGCAATGCCTTTATAGTAAGGAATATTCCTTACCATGTCAATATGGGTCCTCATGGCGTTCTCCCGTCCAAGAATCGGCCCATCGTAGGTCGGGAACAGCGAGCCTTCACGCATCAATCCGACCGCCTGCACCCCGCATTGGTCATGGACGATCGATGCGCCGCGCCCTATACCCAAATGGTTAAAGGCCAAAGGGCCGAAGGGGCAAGGGAATGGGGCGCAAGGGGAAAGGCCCTACCTGAAAAGGCAAAAAGGCCTCCCGGTCGCCACGCCACGAGGACACCTACATGCTCTCCCTGTTCCAGCGAAAACGGGCTTCACTCGCCGCCGCTTCACCGCCAACCCCCGCCACCGATCCCCCGAAAGGGCGGCTGCGGCCCGAGTCGGCCGCATCGCTGCTGGCGACACCGCGCCGGCAGAAGCTACTGGAGCACATCTGGCAGCGCACGTCGCTGTCGCGCAAACAGTTCGCCACCCTGTACCGCATGCCGCTGGAGCGCTACGCCGAGCTGGTCCAGCAGTTTCCCGCATCGGAGGCCCATCACCATGCGTACCCCGGCGGCATGCTGGACCACGGCCTGGAGATTGTTGCCTACGCCCTCAAGCTGCGTCAGTCGCACCTCCTGCCGGCCGGAAGCACCCCCGAAGACCAGGCGGCGCAATCCGAAGCCTGGACCGCCGCCGTCGCCTACGCGGCGCTGCTGCACGACATCGGCAAGCTCGCCGTCGATCTCCACGTCGAACTGGCCGACGGCAGCACCTGGCACCCCTGGCACGGCCCCCTGCACCAGCCGTACCGCTTCCGCTACCGCGAGGACCGCAAGTACCGGCTACACAGTGCCGCGACAGGCCTGCTCTATCGCCAACTACTGGACGCCCAGCTTCTGGACTGGCTCAGTGGCTACCCTGCATTGTGGGGGCCGCTGCTCTACGTCCTGGCGGGCCAGTACGAGCATGCCGGGGTACTGGGCGAACTCGTCGTGCAGGCCGATCGCGCCTCCGTGGCGCAGGAACTGGGCGGCGATCCGGCGCGTGCCATGGCCGCACCTAAGCACGCATTGCAACGCAAGCTGCTGGACGGGTTGCGCTACCTGCTCAAGGAAGAGCTGAAGCTGAACCAGCCGGAAGCCTCCGATGGCTGGCTCACGGAAGACGCTTTGTGGTTGGTCAGCAAGACGGTCTCCGACAAGCTGCGCGCGCATCTGCTGTCCCAGGGCATCGACGGTATCCCGGCGAACAACACCGCCGTATTCAACGTGTTGCAGGACCATGGGATGTTGCAGCCCACGCTGGACGGCAAGGCAGTCTGGCGCGCGAGCGTCACCAGCGCGACCGGCTGGTCCCATTCATTTACCCTGTTGCGCCTCGCTCCCGCGCTGATCTGGGAATCCGGCGAGCGGCCAACGCCCTTTGCGGGCACGGTAGTGATCGACGCGACGCCCGCAGAGAACGACGCAGGTGCGCCGGCCACGCCGCCTGTGGCCGGTGTACCACCGTCCCTCGATGGCCAGGAGATGCCGCCTTGGGAGAGCGGCAGCACCGTCGCCGCTACGCCGCCCGCAGTCGACCCCATGCCGGACGTTATGGAGGACATGCTGGCGATGGTGGGCATGGACGACTTGTCCAGCGCCAAGGAAGAGGCGCAGTTCGTCTCAGGCAAGGCGCCTGCCACACCTCCCAAAGCTCTCACGCCAGCGAGGGCCGCAGCGCCACCACCATCGCCCGCGCCCCCGGCGGCACTTTCGTCCTCCGGGGCACAGCCATCCGGCGAGCATTTCATGGCATGGCTGAAACAGGGAGTCGCCTCGCGGCGGCTCATCATCAACGATGCGAAGGCGCTCGTGCATACGGTCAGCGACACGGCCTATCTGGTCAGTCCGGGGGTGTTCCAGCGCTATGCGCAGGAACACCCCCAGGTGGAGTCCCTTGCCAAGCAGGATGCGCAGCAAGACTGGCAGTGGGTGCAGAAGCGCTTTGAGAAACTGCAACTGCACCGCAAGCATCCCAATGGCCTAAACATCTGGCCATGTGAAGTGACAGGACCCAGGAAGTCAAGGCGTTTACATGGTTACCTTCTGTCCGATCCCCACCTCATCTTCGTTGAAGTCCCACCTGACAATCCGTACCTATCTCTCGGCGTCGCATCGTGACGAACACGACCACCGCCGAAGCAAGCGCAATGATCGCTGCCGTCAAAAAGGCGTGTGAGAATCCCGCGCTATAGCCATGCTGTGCAAGCGAAGTAATCGTGGCCGCGAGGTCGGGTGGATAAGCCCCGACGGCACGTTCAAGATCTCCCGCTGCGATGCTGTCGACGAATCCAGGCGCTATCGGCAAACGCTCCGCTGCCATTGCCTGTTCGAGCGCAGAGCGTGTGCCGCTGGCTAGCACCGCTCCCAGTCCGGCAAAACCGAGCAGAA
>VFQO010001587.1_pt1 | contig 16630 bp, 23 predicted proteins | sample 3512331 | NCBI WGS metagenome assembly VFQO01 (sample SAMN10412371, study PRJNA504923) | tailings metagenome | isolation source: Replicate 3 from Balatoc abandoned mine | place: Philippines: Itogon, Benguet | collected 2017-08-28
TCAGATCACCACACGTAGGCGAGGACTTCCCCACCCACGCCCTTCTGCATCGCCTCGCGGTCGGTCAGCAGACCCGAGGAAGTCGACAGGATGGCCACGCCGAGGCCGCCGAGCACGTGAGGGATCTCGGTCGACTTGGCGTAGACGCGGAGGCCCGGCTTCGACACGCGCTTGATGCCGGCGATCGAGCGCTCGCGGTTCGGGCCGTACTTCAGCGACAGGGTGAGGGTCGAGCCGACGCGAGCGTCCTCGACCTTCCAGTCGGAGATGTAGCCCTCGCGCTTGAGGATCTCGGCGATGTTGGTCTTGAGCTTGCTGCTGGGCAGCGACACCGACTCGTGGAAGGCGGAGTTGGCGTTGCGCAGTCTGGTCAGCAGGTCTGCGACCGGATCTGTCATCGTCATGATGAGTGTTCCTGTTCTCGTCCGGTTTCCGCGCCCGTTCCACGAACGCGGACCTGTCCGATTGGGGCCCCGGAGGGCCGGTGATGGAGTGCCTTAGGAGGCGTCGGCCGACTTGAAGGGGAAGCCGAGCGCGCGCAGCAGGGCGCGGCCCTCGTCGTCCGTCTTCGCGGTCGTCACGATGGTGATGTCGAAGCCGCGGACGCGGTCGATCTTGTCCTGGTCGATCTCGTGGAAGACGCTCTGCTCCTGGAGACCGAAGGTGTAGTTGCCGTTGCCGTCGAACTGGCGGTCGCTCAGCCCGCGGAAGTCGCGGATGCGCGGGAGCGCGAGCGACAGCAGGCGGTCGAGGAACTCCCACGCGCGGTCGCCGCGGAGGGTGACGTGCGCGCCGATGGGCATGCCCTCGCGCAACTTGAACTGCGCGATCGACTTGCGGGCCTTGGTGACCTGCGGCTTCTGACCGGTGATCGCGGTGAGGTCCTTGACGGCTCCGTCGATCACCTTGCTGTCACGGGCGGCCTCGCCGACACCGGTGTTCACGACGATCTTCACGAGACCGGGAACCTGGTGCGGGTTGGTGTAGCCGAACTGCTCGGTCAGCGCGGCCTTGATCTCGCCGCGGTACTTCTGCTTGAGGCGCGGCTGGATTTTGCCAGCCTGCGCTGCAGTGGTGGTTGTCATCAGAGCTTCTCACCTGACTTCTTGGCGTACCGCACACGCACGGTCTTCTTCACGCCGTTCTTCTCGACGGTCTCCTCACGGTGACCGACGCGCGTGGGCTTCTTGGTCTTGGGGTCGACGACGGCCACGTTCGAGATGTGGATCGGCGCCTCGTGCGTCTCGATGCCGCCCGTCTTCGTGCCGCGCTGCGTCTGGCCGACGCGCACGTGCTTCGTGACGAGGTTGACGCCCTCGACGACGACGCGGTTCTTCTCGGTCAGCACCTCGATGACGCGACCCTGCTTGCCGCGGTCGCCGCCGCGCGCCTGGGTCGCGCCGCTGATGACCTGGACGAGGTCGCCCTTCTTGATCTTCGCCATGGTTAGAGCACCTCCGGGGCGAGCGAGACGATCTTCATGAACTTCTTGTCGCGAAGCTCACGACCGACCGGCCCGAAGATGCGGGTGCCACGGGGGTCACCGTCGTTCTTCAGGATCACGGCGGCGTTCTCGTCGAACTTGATGTACGAGCCGTCGGGGCGGCGGGTCTGCTTGACCGTGCGAACGACGACCGCCTTGACGACGTCGCCCTTCTTCACGTTGCCGCCCGGGATCGCGTCCTTGACGGTGGCGACGATCACGTCACCGAGACCCGCGTAGCGACGGCCGGAGCCACCGAGCACGCGGATCGTGAGCAGCTCCTTGGCGCCGGTGTTGTCGGCGACCTTGAGCCGGGATTCCTGCTGCAGCATTTCTCTCTCCTATAAGGACAAGCAGGCGAAGGCCTACTTGGCCTTCTCGAGGATCTCGACGAGGCGCCAGCGCTTCGTGGCGGACAGGGGGCGGGTCTCGGCGATGAGCACGAGGTCGCCGATGCCGGCGCCGTTCTGCTCGTCGTGGGCCTTGACCTTCGAGGTGCGGCGCATGACCTTGCCGTACAGCGGGTGCTTCACGCGGTCCTCGACCTCGACGACGATGGTCTTCTCCATCTTGTCGCTGGTCACGTAGCCGCGGCGCACCTTGCGGTAGCCACGCGCGTTCTCGTCGCGAACGTCGTGCTCGGCCGACTCGTGGCCGGCAGCGGCCTTCTTCTCGGCAGCCATCAGTTCTTCTCCTCCGTCTCGGCAGCGGAAGCCTCAGCGGCCTCCGCCTTCTTCGCCGACTTCTTGGCCGGCTTCGCCGGGGCCTCCACCGGCGCGGGCGTGGCACGGATGCCCAGCTCGCGCTCGCGGATGACCGTGTAGATGCGCGCGATGTCGCGCTTCACGGCGCGCAGGCGGCCGTGGCTCTCGAGCTGACCCGTCGCGGCCTGGAAGCGCAGGTTGAACAGCTCTTCCTTGGCCTTCTTCAGCTCGTCGACGAGACGCTCGTCTTCGAAGGTGTCGAGCTCCGCGGGTGCGAGCTCCTTGGATCCGATCGCCATTACGCGTCGCCCTCCTCGCGCTTGATGATGCGTGCCTTGAGGGGCAGCTTGTGAATAGCACGGGTCATGGCCTCGCGAGCGAGCTGCTCGTTGACGCCCGCGACCTCGAAGAGGACGCGGCCCGGCTTGACGTTGGCGACCCACCACTCCGGCGAGCCCTTGCCGGAACCCATGCGGGTCTCGGCGGGCTTCTTCGTGAGCGGACGGTCGGGGTAGATGTTGATCCAGACCTTGCCGCCACGCTTGATGTGACGGGTCATCGCGATACGCGCCGACTCGATCTGACGGTTCGTGACGTACGCGGGCGTGAGGGCCTGGATGCCGAACTCGCCGAACGTGACCTCGGTGCCACCGGTCGCCGCGCCACTCCGCTTGGGGTGGTGCTGCTTGCGGTACTTGACCTTGCGGGGAATCAGCATGGTTCCTTAGCCTTCCGCTCCGGCCGCGACGGGCGCCTCGACGGCGGCGGGACGCCCGCCACCGCGACGCGGACCGCGGTCCGAGTCACGACGCTCGGGGCGCGACGACTTCTGGGCCGCCTGCTCGCGAGCGAGTTCCTTGTTGGTGATGTCGCCCTTGTAGATCCAGACCTTCACGCCGATGCGGCCGAAGGTGGTCTTGGCCTCGTAGAAGCCGTAGTCGATGTTCGCGCGGAGCGTGTGCAGGGGCACGCGGCCCTCGCGGTAGAACTCCGAGCGCGACATCTCCGCGCCGCCGAGACGGCCCGAGACCTGGATGCGGACGCCCTTGGCGCCGGCGCGCTGCGCGCCCTGCAGGCCCTTGCGCATCGCGCGGCGGAAGGCCACGCGGGCGCTGAGCTGCTCGGCGACGCCCTGCGCGACGAGCTGAGCCTCGGCCTCGGGGTTCTTGACCTCGAGGATGTTGAGCTGGATCTGCTTGCCGGTGAGCTTCTCGAGGTCGGCGCGGATGCGCTCGGCCTCGGCGCCGCGGCGGCCGATCACGATGCCGGGACGGGCCGTGTGGATGTCCACGCGGACGCGGTCGCGCGTGCGCTCGATCTCGATGCGGGCGACGCCGGCGCGGTCGAGGCTCGTGGTGAGCATCCGCCGGATCTTGACGTCCTCAGCCACGTAGTCGGCGTAGCGCTGACCGGGCTTGGTGCTGTCCGAGAACCACCGCGACACGTGGTCGGTGGTGATGCCGAGACGGAAACCGTACGGGTTGACTTTCTGACCCATGACTACTTGCTCGCCTTCTTCTTCGTGCCCGAGCCCGCGACAGCGGCCTCATCCGGCGTGGCGAGCACGACGGTGATGTGGCTGGTGCGCTTGTTGATGCGGAACGCGCGGCCCTGCGCTCGCGGCTGGAACCGCTTGAGCGTCGTGCCCTCGTCGACGAAGGCGCGGGCCACGTAGAGGTCCTGCTCGTCGAGGAAGGCGTTGGCAGCGTCCGCCTTCACCCGGGCGTTGGCGACGGCCGACGCGACGAGCTTGTAGACGGGCTCGCTCGCGCTCTGCGGCGCGAACTTCAGGATGGCAAGCGCCTCCATGGCCTGCTTGCCACGGATCAGGTCGACGACGCGACGAGCCTTCTGAGGCGTCACGCGGATGTGTCGCACGCGGGCGATCGACTCCACCATGTCTGTACTCCTCTTCACGCCGCCGGGTTACCGGCGACGACCCTTCTTGTCGTCCTTCTCGTGACCGCGGAAGGTGCGGGTGGGCGCGAACTCGCCGAGCTTGTGCCCGACCATGGTCTCGGTCACGAACACGGGGATGTGCTTGCGGCCGTCGTGCACGGCGATCGTGTGCCCGAGCATCGCGGGGACGATCATCGACCGGCGCGACCAGGTCTTGATGACGTTCTTGGTGTTGGCCTCGTTCTGCGTGGCGACCTTGCGAAGCAGGTGGTCGTCGACGAACGGGCCCTTCTTGAGACTGCGAGGCATGCTTCTCGACTCCTACTAGCGCTTCTTACCGACGGTGCGGCGACGGACGATGAGCTTGTCGCTCTCCTTGTTGGGGCGACGGGTGCGGCCCTCGGCCTGACCCCACGGGCTGACCGGGTGGCGACCACCGGAGGTCTTGCCCTCACCACCACCGTGCGGGTGGTCGATCGGGTTCATCGCGACACCGCGGACGGTCGGGCGAACGCCCTTCCAGCGCTTGCGGCCGGCCTTGCCCCAGTTGATGTTCGACTGCTCGGCGTTGCCGACCTCGCCGATCGTGGCGCGGCAGCGGGCATCCACGTTGCGGATCTCGCCCGAGGGCAGACGCAGCTGGGCGTAGGGGCCGTCCTTCGCGACCAGACGCACCGAGGCGCCGGCCGAGCGGGCCATCTTCGCGCCGCCGCCGGGGCGGAGCTCGATGGCGTGGACGACGGTGCCCACGGGGATGTTGCGCAGCGGCAGGTTGTTGCCGGGCTTGATGTCGGCCGACGGACCGGACTCGACGATGTCGCCCTGCGACAGCTTGTTCGGCGCGAGGATGTAGCGCTTCGTGCCGTCGACGTAGTGCAGCAGCGCGATGCGCGCCGTGCGGTTCGGGTCGTACTCGATGTGCGCGACCTTGGCGTTGACGCCGTCCTTGTCGTTGCGACGGAAGTCGATCACGCGGTACTGGCGCTTGTGGCCACCACCGATGTGACGCGTCGTGATGCGGCCGGTGTTGTTGCGGCCACCGGTCTTCGGCAGCGGCTTCAGCAGCGACTTCTCGGGCGTCGATCGGGTGATCTCGGCGAAGTCGGCGACCGACGAGCCGCGACGACCCGGGGTCGTGGGCTTGTACTTGCGAATAGCCATGTCTGTGTCTCTCCGTTGCCTAGCCGACGGCCGTGAAGATGTCGATGGAGCCCGACTTCAGGGTCACGATGGCGCGCTTGGTGTCTTTGCGCTTGCCGATGCCGAAGCGGGTGCGGCGGGTCTTGCCCGGGCGGTTCAGCGTGTTGATCGAGGCGACCTTGACGTTGAAGATCTTCTCGATGGCGAGCTTGATCTCGGTCTTGTTCGCACGCGGGTCCACCAGGAAGGTGTACTTGCCGTCGTCGATGAGCGAGTAGCTCTTCTCGCTCACGACGGGCGCGATGATGATGTCGCGCGGGTCCTTGTTCTGAGCGACAGCGTGGATGCTCATGCGCCGACCTCTTCCTTCTTCGTCTTCGCGCTCACGAAGGCGTCGTAGGCGCCCTTCGTGAACACGATGTCGTCGCTGACCAGCACGTCGTAGGCGTTGAGCTGGTCGGGGGTGATGACGTGGAGGCTCTTGAGGTTGCGCACGCTCTTGAGGCTCACCTCGTCGTCGCGCTCGATCACGACGAGCACGTTGCGGCCCGCGGTGAGCGAGGAGATGACGGCCGCAGCGGCCTTCGTCGAGGGCGCGTCGGTGCCGAACGACTCGACCACGTGCAGGCGCTCGCCGCGCGCGCGGTCGGAGAGGGCGCCGAGCAGAGCCGCGGCGATCATCTTCTTGGGGGTGCGCTGCGCGTAGTTGCGCGGCGTCGGGCCGTGGACGATGCCACCGCCGCGGTGCTCGGGCGCACGCACCGAGCCCTGACGGCTGCGGCCGGTGCCCTTCTGCTTGAACGGCTTCACGCCGGAGCCGGAGACCTCACCGCGACCCTTGGTCGAGTGGGTGCCCTGACGGGCGGCGGCGAGCTGGGCCACGACCACCTGGTGGAGCAGCGGGACATTGGTCTGCACGTCGAAGACGGCGGCGGGCAGGTCGACCGAACCGGTCTTCTTGCCGGCGGCGTCGACGACGTCGAGCGAGGTAGCCATCGCGGTTACGCTCCCTTCACGGCGTTGCGGACGAAGACGAGACGACCACGAGCACCGGGAACGGCGCCCTTGATGAGCAGCAGGCCCTTCTCGAGGTCGACGGAGTGAACCTTGAGGTTCAGGACGCTCACGCGCTCGCCACCCATGCGGCCGGCCATGCGCATGCCCTTGAAGACGCGGCTGGGGGTCGACGAGGCGCCGATCGAGCCGGGCTTGCGGTGGTTGCGGTGCGCACCGTGCGAAGCCGAGACGCCCTTGAAGTTGTGGCGCTTCATGACACCGGCGAAGCCCTTGCCCTTACTCGTGCCGACGACGTCGACGAGCTGGCCCGCCTCGAAAATGTCGACCGCGAGCTCCTGGCCGGGCGTGTACTCGGCGGCGTCAGCGGTGCGGACCTCGGTGAGGTGGCGGCGGGGCGTGGTGCCGGCCTTCTCGAAGTGGCCCGTGAGGGGCTTCGTGACCTTGCGCGGGTCGATCGCACCGTAGGCGATCTGGACGGCGGCATAGCCGTCGTTCTCGACCGTGCGCACCTGCGTCACGACGTTCGGGGCGATCTCCACGACGGTGACGGGAACGAGCTTGTTGTTCTCATCCCACACCTGGGTCATGCCGAGCTTCGTGCCCAGCAGACCCTTGGTCGTCTTGGTTGCAGACATAGGGGGTTCCTTAGAGCTTGATCTCGATGTTGACGTCGGCGGGCAGGTCGAGGCGCATGAGCGAGTCGACCGCCTTCGGCGTCGGGTCGATGATGTCGATGAGACGCTTGTGCGTGCGCTTCTCGAAGTGCTCGCGGCTGTCCTTGTACTTGTGGGGCGACCGGATGACGGCGACGACGTTCTTCTCCGTCGGCAGCGGCACGGGGCCGACCACGGTGGCGCCCGCACGGGTCACGGTGTCGACGATCTTGCGCGCCGATGCGTCGAGACCAGCGTGGTCGTACGACTTAAGCCGGATGCGGATCTTCTGTCCCGCCATGCTCAACTCTCTTCCTTCTTGGACGTGATGCACCCTGACGGGCCCATCTGCGCGGAGCGCTCTCGCTGTCGCACCACTGTTCTTCTGTCAAACATCGATCTGCTGCCGCAAGCCGGTTCGGGATCGCTCCCGACCCGGGTTTCTCGCTGGGTTGGACCTCTGCTCGTCACCGACCCCCGCGCTCGGGCGTGTCGCCCTCGCCGGACACAGGGATATCCCTGGGTCGAATAGGTGTCGGTTTAAGTCGTGTTCTGCTGCCTGCGGCCTAGGCTCATCGCGACCCGCACCTGCGAGCTGCTCGTCCTATGCACTGCCTGGCAGTGAGCCGCGCGACGAAGCACGGCGTGTGGAACTAGAAGAGTCTGCCACAGGCAGGAAACTGCTGCAACCCGGGCGTGTCGCCTCAGAGTGGAGGCCATTTCTGGCCTCCACGGCGACATCGCCCCGGGGGCCGTCCCGGCCCCCGGTTGTCGGCTCGAGCGTCACGTCCGAACCAGCGAGCAACCGCGCTCGCCGCAGGCGGCGCAGCTACTCGGAGCCGACGTGCACCCGCGCTCGGCGAAGCCGGCGCAGCTGCTCGGATGCCACGCCCACCCGCGCTCGGCGAAGCCGGCGCCCGCCCGCGCCCGAGCTACCGCACCCCGCCGACGACCTCGCGCACGAGCGGCACCCCGACCCGGTACGCCAGCCACGCGTGCGACGGCGCGTCGAGCAGAACGACTCCCCCGCGCGAGCCGACGGTGATCTGCCCGACATCCGAGCGCCGCACGGCGCGAGCCCCGCCCACCGTCGCGGCCGCGAGGGCCTCGAGCGGGGTGACTCCCATCTCGCGCACCGCGAGAGCGAGGGCGAGCGGCATCGACGACGAGAAGTTCGAGCCGGGGTTGCAGTCGGTGGCGATCGCGATCGCGACGCCCGCGTCGAGGAGACGCCGGGCATCCGGGTACGGCTGTCGGGTCGAGAACTCGACGAGGGGCAGCAGGGTCGCGACCGTGCTCGAGCCGGCGAGCGCGTCGACATCGGCGTCGGTGAGGTGCGTGCAGTGGTCGACGCTCGCGGCGCCGAGCTCGACGGCGAGGGCGACTCCGCCGTCGGCGGCGAGCTGGCCGGCGTGCACGCGCAGGCCGAGCGCGGCATCCCGCCCCGCCAGCAGGATGCGCCGCGCCTCGTCGACGGTGAACGCGCCTGCGTCGATGAAGACGTCGATCCAGCGGGCGTGGGGCGCGCACGCCGCGAGCATGTCGCCGCAGACGAGGTCGACGTAGGCGTCGCGGTCGTCGGCGAACTCGGCGGGCACGACGTGGGCTCCGAGGAAGGTCGTCTCCTCGGTGACCTCGCGGGCGAGGCGCAGGGTGCGGGCCTCGTCGGCGACGGTGAGGCCGTAGCCGCTCTTGATCTCGAGCGTCGTCGTGCCCTGCGCGCGCGCCTGGGCGACGAGGCTGGCGAGGCGGGCCCGCAGCGCGTCGTCGGTCGCGGCGCGCGTCGCGGCGACCGTCGAGCGGATGCCGCCCGCCGTGTACGGCCGCCCCGCCATGCGGGCCTCGAACTCGGCCGCGCGGTCGCCGGCGAAGACGAGATGGCTGTGGCTGTCGACGAATCCGGGGATGACCGCCCCGCCCCGCGCGTCGACCCTCGCGTCGGCGGGCGGCGCGTCGGCGTCGTCGCCCACCCACTGCACGACGCCGTCGACGAGCACGAGCGCGGCGCCGTGGCGGATCGGCCGGTCGGGCTCGAACGTGACGAGCTCGCCGATGTTCGCGACGACGACGCTGCTCATGCCGCTCCCCCGGCGGCTGCAGCGACGGGCCGCGTCGCGAGCCCCGCGAGCGCCTCGAGTACGCACAGCGCGGCGAGGCGCACGGTGCGCTGGTCGGCGGCGTCGCGCGCGGCGTCGAGCTCGGTCAGGTCGATGCTCGTGACGGCCGGATGCGCGCCCGCGAGCCGCGCCGCCGTGCGCAGCTCGATCGCGCTGAGGCCGCCGGGCACGCTCGCCGGGCAGCCGGGGGCGACGCTGCGGTCGCACACGTCGAGGTCGAGGTCGACGTGCACGGGCCCGCCCGCCGACGCGGCGCGGTCGAGCGCCGCGCTCATCGCGGCCTCGACCGGGGTGCGGAGCAGCTCGGCCCGGGTGACGACGGCGATGCCGTGCTCGGCGGCCCGCGCCGCGTAGGCGTGCGAGTTCGCGAGCGGCTCGATGCCGAGCTGGCTCACCCGAGTGCCCGCGAGCCCGGCCTCGAGCAGCCGTCGCACCGGCGAGCCGTTGCTGATTCCGTCGCGGAGGTCGTGATGGGCATCCAGCGTCACGAGACCCGCGGACGCGATGCGCTCGCCCCACGCTCCGAGGGCGGCCGGCACCGTCGCGGCGTTGTCGCCGCCGAGCACGATGACGAGGGATGCCGTGGCCGCGACCTCGGCGACGCGTGCGGTCGCGGCCGCCTCCCCTTCGCCGTCGGGCTCGGGCACGTCGCCGGCGTCGAGCACGACGAGCGGCGACCCGTCGGCCCGATCGAGCGCGTCGGCGGAGTAGTAGCGCAGGGCATCCCGGATGGCCGCGGGGGTCGTGTGCGCCTGCCCGGGCGACAGCGACGTCCGCCACGTCGGGATGCCCACCAGCGCCGCCTCCGCCCGCACGTCCGGCGCCCACGCGGGCCAGTCGCCCGCGCGGGGCCAGAGCGGGTCGTGGCTCAGCACGATCAGCCCTGCTCCCGCATCGGGATGCGCACGCCGTACTGCTCGACGACGCCCTCGCCCTCGGTGTAGCCGGCGTCGATGTGCCGGATGACGCCCATGCCCGGGTCGTTCGTCAGCACGCGCTGCACCTTCTGGCCGGCGAGCGCCGAGCCGTCGGCGACGACGACCTGCCCGGCGTGGATGGAGCGCCCGATGCCCACCCCGCCGCCGTGGTGGATCGACACCCACGTCGCCCCCGACGCCGTGTTGACGAGCGCGTTGAGCAGCGGCCAGTCGGCGATCGCGTCCGAGCCGTCCTTCATCGCCTCCGTCTCGCGGTACGGGCTCGCGACCGATCCCGAGTCGAGGTGGTCGCGGCCGATCGCGACGGGGGCGCTCAGCTCGCCCGACGCGACCATGTCGTTGAAGCGCTCGCCCGCGACGTCGCGCTCGCCGTAGCCGAGCCAGCAGATGCGGGCGGGCAGACCCTGGAAGCGGATGCGCTCCTGCGCCATCGGGATCCAGCGCTGCAGGCTCTCGTTCTCGGGGAACAGCTCGAGCACAGCGCGGTCGGTCGCCGCGATGTCCTTCGGGTCGCCGCTCAGCGCCGCCCAGCGGAACGGCCCCTTGCCCTGCGCGAAGAGCGGGCGGATGTACGCGGGCACGAACCCGGGGAACGCGAACGCGTCGGCGAACCCGGCGGCCTTCGCCTCCGTGCGGATGTTGTTGCCGTAGTCGAACACCTCGGCCCCGGCCCGCTGGAACCCGACCATCGCCTCGACCTGCACGGCCATCGACGCGCGCGCGGCGGCCGCAAACCCGATCGGGTCGCGCTCGCGCGCGGCGTGCCAGTCGTCCATCGTGTGCTCGAGCGGCAGGTAGGCGAGCGGGTCGTGCGCGCTCGTCTGGTCGGTGACGATGTCGATCGGGGCGCCCATGGCGAGCAGCGCGGGGAACACCGCGGCGGCGTTGCCCTCGATGCCGATGGAGAGCGCGCGCCGAGCATCCCGCGCCTGGATCGCCAGCTCGAGCGCGTGCTCGAGGGAGTCGGCGCGCACGTCGAGGTAGCGGTGCTCGATGCGGCGGGCGATGCGGCTCGGGTCGACGTCGACGCACAGGGCGACGCCGCCGTTCATCGTGACGGCGAGGGGCTGGGCGCCGCCCATGCCGCCGAGTCCGCCGGTGAGGGTGATCGTGCCGGCGAGGCTCCCTCCGAACTTCTGCTCAGCGACGGCGGCGAAGGTCTCGAAGGTGCCCTGCACGATGCCCTGCGTGCCGATGTAGATCCACGAGCCGGCCGTCATCTGGCCGTACATCGTCAGGCCCAGCTGCTCGAGTCGCCGGAACTCGTCCCAGTTCGCCCAGTCGCCGACGAGGTTCGAGTTGGCGAGGAGCACGCGCGGCGCCCACTCGTGGGTCTGCATGACGCCGACCGGGCGACCCGACTGCACGAGCATCGTCTCGTCGCCCTTGAGGGTCGCGAGCGTGCGGGTCAGCGCGTCGAAGCTCGCCCAGTCGCGCGCGGCCTTGCCGGTGCCGCCGTAGACGACGAGCTCGTCGGGGTGCTCGGCCACCTCGGGGTCGAGGTTGTTCTGCAGCATGCGCAGAGCGCCCTCCTGCTGCCAGCCGAGGGTGTGCAGCTGCGTGCCGCGGTGGGCGCGCACGGGGCGGGGTCCGGATGCCGGGCGCGCGTCGCTGGCGCCGGTGCCGGCGTCGGGGCGGTGGGTCGCGATGCTCATGAGAGGCCTTTCGTGCGATGCGGGTTCAGACGAGCTCGGGAACGACCGAGCGGGCGGCGGCGAGCAGCGCGCCGCTCTGGGTGAGGGCGACGGCGCGCTCGATCTCGGGCGCGAGGTAGCGGTCGGGGCCGGGGCCCTCGACCTCGGCGCGCAGGGCCGCGACGACCGCGGCGGTCACGGGCGACGGCGCGATGCCACGGAGGTCGATGCCGCGCGCGGCCGTCAGCAGCTCGATCGCGACGACGCGGCCGAGGCCGTCGATTGCGCGCCGCAGCTTGCGGCCGGCCGACCAGCCCATCGAGACGTGGTCCTCCTGCATCGCGCTCGACGGGATCGAGTCGACGCTCGCGGGGTTCGCGAGCCGCTTGAGCTCGCTCACGATGCCGGCCTGCGTGTACTGCGCGATCATGTGGCCCGAGTCGACGCCGGGGTCGTGGGCGAGGAACGGCGGAAGCCCCGCGTTGCGCGCCGGGTCGAGGAACCGATCGGTGCGCCGCTCGCTCATGCTCGCGAGGTCGGCGACGGCGATCGCGAGGAAGTCGAGCACGAACGCGACGGGCGCACCGTGGAAGTTGCCGTTCGACTCGACCCGGCCATCGAGCGTCACGACGGGGTTGTCGATCGCGCTCGCGAGCTCGCGGCTCGCGACGAGAGCCGCGTGCGCCATCGTGTCGCGCACGGCGCCGTGCACCTGCGGCGCGCAGCGGAGCGAGTAGGCGTCCTGCACGCGCGTGCAGTCGTCGGTTCGGTGGCTCGCGACGATGGCCGAGCCGGCGAGCACGGCGCGCAGGTTCGCGGCGCTCGTCGCCTGACCGGGGTGGGGGCGCAGCTCCTGCAGATCCGAGGCGAACACCGCGTCGGTGCCGAGCTGGCCCTCGACGCTCATCGCCGCGGCGAGGTCGGCGGTGGCCACGAGGCCGTCGAGGTCGGCGAGCGCGAGGCAGAGCATCCCGAGCATGCCGTCGGTGCCGTTGATGAGGGCGAGGCCCTCCTTCTCCTCCAGCTCAAGCGGGCGGATGCCCACCGCCGCGAGCGCACTGCCTGCGGCCACGACGTCTCCCGCGGCGTTCCGCACCGAGCCCTCGCCCATCGCGGCGAGCGCGCAGTGCGCGAGCGGCGCGAGGTCGCCCGAGCAGCCGAGGCTGCCGTACTCGCCGACGATCGGGGTGATGCCGGCGTTGAGCATCGCCGCGTACGTCTCGGCGACGACGGGCCGCGCGCCGGTGCGGCCGGTCGCGAGCGTCGCGAGGCGCAGGAGCATCGTCGCGCGGACGACCTCGCGCTCGACCTCGGCCCCCGAGCTCGCGGCGTGCGAGCGCACGAGCGAGCGCTGCAGCTCGGCGCGCTTCGCGAGCGGGATGTGCGTGGTCGCGAGGGCGCCGAACCCGGTCGAGACGCCGTAGTGGGGCACGGTGTCGTGGGCCAGCCCCGCGATGAGGGCGCGCGTCGCGGCCATGGCGGCGAGGGCATCCGCGTCGATGGCGACCTCGGCGTCGTGGCGGGCGACGGCGACGACGTCGTCGCGAGTGAGGGTGCGGGAGCCGACCGTGATGCGCATGGCCCCAGTGAACCGCTCGCGCGGGGCGCTGGCACCGGCCCGGCGCGATAATGTGTCTGAGATTTCAGACGATATTCATGAGGGCGGGGGCCGCGCGATGCCGGATGTTCCCGCCGCGCGCGCGGCCCTGCGCATTGTCACGCACCTCGCGCACCACAGCGAGCCCGTGCCGGCGTCGACGATCGCGCGCGATCTCGGACTGCCGCGGTCGTCGACGTACCAGCTCATCCGCGTGCTGCAGGAGGAGGGCTACGTCGTCCACTACCCCGAGCTGCGCGCCTACGGGCTCGGCGGGGTCGTGGCCGAGATCGGGTCGAGCGTGCTGCAGGCCAGTCGGCTCGCGCGGCTCGCGAACCCGCTCATCGAGCGCCTGGTGGCTGAGGCGCCCGTGCCGGCGGTCGCGCAGCTCGCGGTGCTGAGCGGCTCCGACGTCTCGTACGTCGGCCAGGCGTCCGCCCCGCGCGCGCCGACGACGGTCGCGCGGCTCGGCGTGCGCCTGCCCGCGCACCTCACGGCGACCGGGCGCGCGATGCTCGCGGCGCTGCCCACCGCGCAGGTGCGGGCGCTCTACCCGCACCGCGACGCGCTCATCACGCGGCACGGCATCGGGCCGGCGACCCTGCGCGAGCTCGACGGGATCCTCGCCGAGACCCGCGAGCGCGGCTGGGCCGGCGAGCACGGAGAGATCACGCCCGACTACTCCTCCGTCGCCGCCGCGGCGACCGACCGCACCGGCTACCCGAGTGCGGGCATCGGCCTGACCTATCGGGGCGAGGCGGTGGATGCCCTCGCCGAGGCCGCGCTCGCGCGCGCGGTGCGCGCGGCCGCCGACGCCCTGACGGCCCGTCTCACGGGGCGCTGAGCGGATTCAAATGTCACGCGTGACAGGATTCGTTGCATGGGGGAGGGCGACGAGGAGGATCGGCCATGATGCTAGGAGCACGATCGGGGGGCACGGTCGCCCTGCGACACCTCGTGATGGCGGCGATAGCCCTCGCGCTCGCGGGGGCGGCCTGGGCGCTGTACAGCTCCTGGAGCGCCGACATGAGGCTCTGGAAGTCGCTCGGGGTGTCCGCGATCGGGCTGCTCTGGTGGGCCATCATCATCGGACCGCTCGCCCGCCTGTTGCCTCGACTCTCCGGGCTGGTCCCCTGGCGACGAGAGGCCGGGATCTGGTTCGCTCTCGTCAGCGCGCTCCACGGCTACCTCGTCTGGGACGGCTGGGCCCGGTGGGATGTCGCCGGCCTTCTTGGGTACCAGTTCTCACCGGAGTCGGGACTCTACCTGCGAGCAGAGCCCGGCTTCGGCCTCGCCAACCTCCTCGGCGTCGCTGCGCTCGGACTCGGCCTCGCGCTCGCCGCGACATCCTTCGATCGTGCCGTCGCGTTTCTCGGGATCGGCTCATGGAAGTGGATGCACACTCTGGCCTATGCGGCCTTCTACCTCGTCACGCTGCACGTGCTCTACTTCGCCTTCATCCACTATTCGCCATCACCGACGAGGCTGACGATCTACGAACCGAATCCGCTCCGCTACTACTACCTGGCGTTGTTCCTGACCGCGGTCGGCGCTCAGGCCTCCGCATTCACCGCCGCCGTCTGGCGCCGACAGAAGGTCGGAGCGCTCTGATGCGGTCGAACAGGCGTCGACCTGGCGCGGAGCTCCCCCGATGAGAGGTGCACTGCGAGCGACCGGTCTCGCTCTGATCGGACTGAGCCTCGTCCTCCCTCTCGCCCTGCTGTCGGTCGTCGTCGTCGCGGCCGAGCAGCAGGTGAACAGCACAGCGTCCGCGGCACAGCAGAGCGAGACCGCCGCTCCCTACGCGCAGACGTTCGCGATGACGATCCTCGAGGAGCAGCGAACGATCGATCTGTGGCTGGTCGACCTGGATACGGAACCGTTCTTCCGTCAGACCATCACAGCGGGCGGCACGGTCGTGTCCGACCAGATCTACCGATTCGATGAGCGCGCCCTCTACACGTCGGATGACGGATCCCCGGACGCGCCGGCCTGGTCCGTGCTGTCTCCTGTGGAGCCGGAGGCCCTCGGGCTCCCCGATCTCTCCGCTGGACCGGCGCAGTGGGCGGCGCAGTTCGGGGCGGGGGAGCAGCAGATCCCTCTCGCTGACGGCACCACGGTGAACGTGGTCATCCACGCAGTGGATGACCCCATCGATCCGGCGATCTTCACGCTCCCCCCCGACGCCGTCGTGACGCCGGCCGGGCCGTAGGATGCGGGGCGATGACCGGCCGCAGGCCATGGAGACGCAGGGATCATCGGTGAGAGGGCACGTCGCTCGGCGACGTTCATGGCTGACCCGCATCGTGGATCGGAGAGTGATCGCTCCGGATGTGATCGAGATCTCGGTGAGCCGCCCCCGGGGCTTCGATTTCGACGCGGGGCAGCACGTACAACTGGGCGTCCTCGCACTGGACGGACGCGACCCGCATGGCCGTTCGCGCGTCTTCTCGATCACCTCGTCGCCCAACGACAGAGACATCCTGGCCGTCGCCTTTCGACGGTCTCCGAGCGCCTACAAGCGGACCCTCGCCGGCCTCACCTTCGGTTCGACGGTCAGGCTGTCGGGACCTTACGGCCACGTGACGCTGACGAGGAAGTCGGACAGGCCCCGCGTCCTGGTCGCGTTCGGCGTCGGAATCACCCCTCACGTGAGCATGATTCGCTTCGCTTCCGAGGAGGCGCTGGACGTCCCCATCGCCGTGCTGCACGTCGCGAATCACGAGAGGCGCGTCGCCTATGCGGATGAACTCACTCGGTGCGCTGCGGAGAACCCCGCGATCCGGCTTCTCGCTCGATCCTCCTCACTGGCTCTCGCCGACCTGGAGCGGGCTCGTGACGAGCACCCGCACGCGATCTGGTACCTCTCCGGCCCTCCCACTCGAGTGGGTAGCGCTGTCGCCGACCTCCGGGGTCTCGGGGTGCCGGAGCGGGACATCTTCACGGAGGAGTTCATCGGCTACTGACACCGGGATGCGTGCCGCGGGCGACCCGGCGGGCTGACTCGCGTGGGTCACCGGCTCCTGCGACGGGGGGAAACGATCAGCAGCTCGGTGACGAGTACCGCGATGATGGCCGCGACGAGGAGGACGGCGCCCGCGCCGAGCGCGATCGCGATGATGAGGCCCGACCAGCCGCTGTCGGCCGGGCCGGCGACGAGCGCGAGCAGGCCCGTGTTGACGCCCACCGCGATGACCGCGCTCAGCAGGTGCACGCCGATGCGGACGCCGACCGGGCGGTGCCGCAATGCGAGGGACCCGGCGATGAGCAGGAGCGTCCAGAGCCCGAGGGCGATGCCCGTGGCGCCGAAGAGGAACCGGGCGGCGTTCGGGACGATGTCGCCCGGTGCGGCAGCGTCTCCCGCCGTGACGAGCGAGAGCCCGACGAGGGCGAGGACGATCGTGATGCCGAGGATCGAGACGACCTCGGTGAGGATCCGCTTGCCCAT
>VFQO010001588.1_pt1 | contig 16629 bp, 15 predicted proteins | sample 3512331 | NCBI WGS metagenome assembly VFQO01 (sample SAMN10412371, study PRJNA504923) | tailings metagenome | isolation source: Replicate 3 from Balatoc abandoned mine | place: Philippines: Itogon, Benguet | collected 2017-08-28
TCACCGCCGTTTCGGCGAAGAAGCAGCGTGAACTGGCCCAGGCGATCAAGCGCGCGCGCCAGATCGGCCTGCTGCCCTTCATCGTGAAGTAAGAGGAGAAGGACACATGGATATCATTCTCCTTGAGCGCATCGAAAAGCTCGGCTCGATCGGTGACGTCGTCACTGTGAAGGACGGCTACGCGCGCAACTTCCTGCTGCCGCAGAAGAAGGCCCTTCGCGCCAACGACAGCAACCGTAAGGTGTTCGAAGCCAACCGCGAGCGGCTGGTCACCGAAAACGCCGAGCGTCGCTCCGCTGCTGAAGCGCAGGGCGAAAAGGTGGCAGGCGCAGAAGTGGTGCTGATCCGCGCCGCTTCGAACGCTGGCCAGCTCTATGGTTCGGTGAGCGTGCGCGACATCGTCGCCGGTTTGGCCGATCAGGGCCACGACGTCGACAAGCGCATGGTTATCCTCGGCGCGCCGATCAAGACCATCGGCATGCACGATGTGACCGTTGCCTTGCACCCGGAAGTGCGCGTCACCGTGAAGGCCAACGTGGCCCGTTCGGACGACGAAGCCAAGCTGCAGAGCGAAGGCGTCGACGTGCTGAAGGCAATGTTCGACGACGAGCAGCGTGAAATTGAAGAACAGGCCGATGCCACCCGCATCGACACCAACCTCGAGCCCGGCGAAATCCCGGCCGAACTGTTCGACGGTGACGACGAAGACTGACACGCGCGGCCTTTCCGGCCCACATGATGTAAAGAACGGGCGCGGGGATCGGCATGATCCCCGCGCCCTTCTTGTAAACAGACCATGTCTCAAGCAAAGGTTCTGTCGCACAACGATAACAAGAAGGGAGCAGAACAACTGCCATGATCGATATTCCGACCATCCTCACCCAGTTGCAGCAGCATTATGACGAAGCGGTGCGCTGCTTGCGCGATGATGTGATCGCTTTCGGGCGCGACGGCACCTTGCCGGCCCCGTCGAAGCGCACTGACGGCAGCTATGCCTATCCCCAGATCACCTTGCGCTATGCTGGGGTAGGCGCCCAGCGCGATCGCAGCCGCGCGTTCGGGCGGCTGGAGATGCCGGGCACCTATTCCACAACCGTCACCCGGCCCGACCGCTTTGCCGAATACCTCACCGAACAACTCCAGCTGATCGCGGCGGAATATGAGATCGAGGTCACGGTCGAACGTTCGCGTCAGGAAATCCCCTTCCCCTATGTCCTTGATGGTGAGGCCGGCGCCGCAATGGTCGGCATCGCGGCGCAGGATATTGCCGCGCATTTCCCATCGACCGACCTGGCCCTGATCGGTGACGAGCTGGCCGACGGGATCGAGTTCGATGGCGATCACGATATGCCGCTGTCGCTGTTCGATGGGCTGCGGACCGATTACTCGCTCGCGCGCCTCAAGCACTATACGGGCAGCGAAGTTAGCGACTTTCAGGATTTCATCCTGTTCACCAACTACCACCGCTATGTCGATGAGTTCGTAAACTGGGGTGCGCAGCAGATCGGTCAGGATGGCTATGTCGCGCTGACCGGCGCGGCCGGGCTCGACATCCGCGTGGCGACCTCGCACGCGCAGGACCAGCTCAACGACACCGCCTGGCGCAAGCATCAGATGCCCGCCTATCACCTGATCCGCGAGGACGGACGCGGGATTACGCTGGTCAATATCGGCGTCGGCCCGTCCAACGCCAAAACGATCTGCGATCACCTCGCGGTGCTGCGTCCGCACGCGTGGATGATGATCGGCCACTGCGGCGGGCTTCGCTCCACCCAGAAGATCGGCGATTTTGTGCTGGCTCACGCATACCTGCGCGATGACCATGTGCTGGATCCGGTGCTCCCGCCCGAAGTGCCGATCCCACCGATTGCCGAAGTGCAACAGGCGATGGCAGCGGCGGCCGAAAGCGTGGCGGGCGTGCAAGGCGCGAACCTCAAGCAGCGGATGCGCACCGGCACGGTCGTCACAACCGATGATCGCAACTGGGAGCTGCGTTACTCCTCCTCGGCGAAACGCTTCTCTCAGAGCCGCGCGATCGCGATCGACATGGAGAGCGCCACCATCGCCACCCAGGGCTACCGCTTCCGGGTGCCCTACGGCACGCTGCTATGCGTCTCGGACAAGCCGCTGCATGGGGAGATCAAGCTGCCCGGTCAGGCGAACAAGTTCTACGAGGAAGCCATCGCGGCCCATTTGCAGATCGGCATTGTCGCCTGCGCCATGCTCCGCGACGAAGGCGACCGGCTCCACAGCCGCAAGCTGCGCGCGTTTAACGAACCGCCGTTCAGATAACGCCAGCCTGGTAATGCTGAAAGCGTTTCAGCATCCATCCTTCGGTCTCTTGCTGCGCTGCGTGGGGCGAGATGGGCCATGGGACAAGTTCAAGGTGACGAGGGTCAGGCTTGGGATTAGCTGGAAGGCGAAAGGATATCGCCATGCCTCACCCCAGCCCTTCTCGCTCCATCGCCGGACGCGTTGCCATCATCACCGGCGCCGCGAGCGGCATGGGACGCGCAACCGCGCGGCTGTTTGCAAGCGAGGGTGCTCAGGTGGCGGTGGTCGATCTCGACCTTGCCGCATGCGAGGCGGCAGCGGCGGAGTGCGGACCCGCCGCGCGTCCCTATGCGCTCGATGTGGCGGATGGGGACGCCATCGCCCACACGGTCACTCAGATCGCAGCGGACTTTGGCCGGATCGACATTCTGGTGAACAATGCCGGGGTATCGAGTTTCTGCGCACTGGATGAACCCGCTTATGAGGACATCTGGGCGACCGCGCTGGCCGTGATGCTGACCGCGCATCAGCGGATGGTGCGCGCCGCGCTGCCGTGGCTCAGGCTGAGCGATGCTGCCCGGATCGTCAACATCGCCTCGACCGAAGGCCTCGGCGCGACACCCGGCGATACGCCCTATGTCGCGGCGAAGACCGGTGTGATCGGGCTGACGCGAGGGTTGGCAGTCGATCTTGGCCCGGAAGGCATCACGGTCAATTGCATCTGCCCCGGCCCGATCCGCACCGCGATGACCGATGCGGTGGCCGAGGAGCACAAGGTGATCTTCGCCAAGCGCCGCACTGCGCTCCGCCGGTATGGCGAGCCGGAGGAAGTCGCGCATATGACGCTGTCCCTGGTGCTTCCGGCGGCAAGCTACATCACCGGAGTCGCAATCCCGGTCGACGGCGGACTGATGGCGCGCAACGCGTAGCTCTGGAAGGCATTCCTTCCAGCTAGCGAGTCAGGCCAAGCATCTTATACGTGAGCAATCCGCTAGCCGACATGAATCGCATCAATCCCGCGGTCGTGAAGATGCCAAATGACATCTTGCGGGACCGGCAGGGCCAATGCCTCGACCATCGACAGATTGGCATAGATCCCTCGGATAACCCGACCAATCAAGCCGTGCGAAACGATCACGGCAATGCCTTCTATTTCCTCCAGAAACGATTTCGTGCGTGCCCGCGCAGCCTCAAAAGTTTCGCCATCGGGGGACCTGAAAAACCAGTCAAACGGGGTCGAGCCGTCCAACAATCCCGGCCACTGATGGTCAATGTCGACCATCGTCAGACCATCCCATGAGCCCAAGGATACTTCCGCAAGCCTTGGATCGAACTCGACACTCGGAAGCTCGGCACCGGCCGCTATCGCGTATGCAGTCTCTCGCGTTCGGCCGAGAGGGCTCGACAGAAAGCGATCGGGCCTCACGCCCATTTGCGCAATAGCTCTCCCACAGGCCATTGCCTGCGCGCGGCCCTTGCCCGTCAATGGTGAGTCGAGTCGGCCCTGAAAGCGTCCAGCAGCATTCCACTCGGTTTCACCGTGGCGAATGAGGTAAAGCTCTGTCAAATGTACTCCGCTTTACCCCCGCCCCTTGGTCTTCGTCGCCCCGCCTTTGGCATTGGCGGCGATGAAATCGATGATCTGGCCGGCGATGTCTTTGCCCGTCGCGCTTTCGATCCCTTCGAGGCCGGGGGAGGAATTGACCTCCATGATCACCGGGCCGTGGTTGCTGCGCAGCATATCGACCCCGCAGACGTTCAAGCCCATCCGCTTGGCCGCACGCACGGCGGTCGAACGTTCCTCGGGGGTGATCTTGATGACCTGAGCGCTGCCGCCGCGGTGGAGGTTCGAGCGGAATTCGTCCGGTGCGCCGGTGCGCTTCATCGCTGCGACCACCTTGCCGCCCACCACAAGCGCGCGGATATCGGTGCCGCCTGCTTCCTTGATGAACTCCTGCACCAGAATGTTGACGTTGGCCCCGCGAAACGCCTCGATCACCGACTTCGCGCTGCTCATTGTCTCTGCCAGCACCACGCCGATGCCCTGTGTCCCCTCGATCAGCTTGATCACCACCGGCGGGCCATTGACGGCCTTGATGATCTCCTCGGCCTGCTTGGGATCATTGGCATAGGCTGTTAGTGGCAAGCCGAGCCCATGCTTCGCGAGGATCTGCAAGCTGCGCAGCTTGTCACGGCTGCGGCCAATCGCCACGCTTTCGTTGAGCGACCAGATGCCGCGCATCTCAAACTGGCGCAGGATCGCGAGGCCGTAGTTCGTGATCGAGGCCCCGATGCGCGGGATGACCGCGTCATAGGCGGCGATCGGCGCGCCGTTGTAATAGACTTCGGGCCGGTGGCTGGCGATGTGCACCGTGCAGCGCAGGGTGTTGAGAATGTCGAGCGTGTGGCCGCGCGCCTCGGCCGCCTGCTTAAGCCGCTGGTGCGAATAGAGGTTGGCGTTGCGCGCCAGCATCGCGATTTTCATGAAGTACCTTTCCTGTCCGGCGACTTAGCGGCGGATGCGCCCCATATGCGCTATCGCAGGCGATTGCAGCCACGAATGACCACTATCCACCACCATCCGCCGCCGGAGCGCGGTGCGCCCGATCAGCATCGGGAATTGCATCTGGGAACGATCCGCCAGACTGATCTCCGCCCGGAAGGTAAGATTACCGATTGTCAGCGGCGACTTTATGACAAAGCGAGTCTGCTGGTCGCCATTCGAACTGGTAATGCCGCGCACATCGACATGCACCGCTTCACAGAAATGCCGCGTTCCGTCCCAGTCGACGGCAAAGCGCACAAACCGCTCGCCATCCCTCACGAAGTCTTCGAGCACTTGGCCGTGGAGCGACGAGGTGCGCGCGCCCGTGTCGATCTTGGCGGGAATACCCGCCAGCCCAAGCTCGGGCAGGCTGACAAGTTCACGCCAGCCGACAACCATCAGAGGCTTGGGAACCCTCAAGGCAGGATCGCCATCCCGTCCCCGCCCTCGCCCACTTTCAAGCGGCGCAGGACTTTGCCGCTGGCGTAATCAACCTCGGCGACAGTGTCGCTGGCCGTCTCGGCAACATAGACTTTGGAGCCGTCGTCGGACCACAGGATCGTCACCTGAAAGCGTTGCTGCGCCTCGGCGGGGCTGGAAACGGGTATCGTGCGGATCACCTTGGCGGTGCCCGTGTCGATGACACTGAGGCTGCCGTCCTGAAGATCGGAGGTAACGGCGACATCGCCTTGCGGGCGCACCGCAATGCGCAGCGGGAAGCGGCCAGTGGCGACCGTTTCGCGCACCTCCATCGTCTGCGGATCGAGCGCGAAGGCCTGATTGGATCCTCGCGCCGAGACCCACAAGGTTTTGCCATCGGAGCTGAGCGCGATGCCTTCCGGCTCCTCGCCCACTGTAACAGACAGCGGTGCGCGGCGCGTGCGCAGGTCGATACGCGTGACCGTCCGCGAACCGAGGTCGGTGGTCCATGCCGTGCGCTCGTCCGGGCTGACGGCGAGCATATGGCTGCCCTGCTGCCCGGTCGCAAATTCGAACATGACAGTCGCCCCGGTCAGCGGGCCGACAATCTGGAAGATCGAGCGGCGTCCTTCGGCGGTCGCATAGATAGCGCCGTTGCCATGCCAGACGATCCCGTGCGGCCGTGCATTATCACCGAGGTCGATGCTCTTGACCCGCTCAAGCGTGTCGGTGCGGAACACGTCCACGCTCGTCCCGCCATAGCAGGCGAGCGCGACGTGCTGGCCATCCGGCGACGTCGCGAGTTCGTGTGGGTTGGTGCAGCTCGGCAGGCGCAGCACTTCCTCGCCGGTCGCCAGATCGACCTTGGACAGCGTGTTGCCGCGCTTGGCCGCGACGAACAGGGTGGGCGGCATGACAACCGCCGCCCCAGCCTGTTCAACCTCGGCAACCGGCGCACAGGCGGCGAGCGCCAAAAATGCCGCCGCCCCAGCGAGTGATCCGCCCCCGCGCCGCATCACCAGCCGGCCTTCTCGCCCTTGTTCTGCTTTTCGAGCCATTTCATCAGCGGCGCGAAATATTCGACCATCGCGGTACCGTTCATCTGGCGCTCGCCGGTGAAGGCTTCGAGCGCGTCGGGCCAGGGCTTGGACGCGCCCATTTCCAGCATCGCGTTCAGCTTAGCGCCGACCTCTTTGTTGCCGTAGATCGAGCAGCGGTGCAGCGGACCTTTCCAACCGGCGGTGTCGCAAGCGGCCTTGTAGAACTGGAACTGGAGCAACCGTGCGAGGAAATAGCGGGTGTAGGACACGTTCCCCGGAATGTGATACTTCGCGCCCGCATCAAACCCGGCCGCATCGCGCTCGACCGGCGGGACAACACCCTGATATTCGAGCCGCAGATCGTTCCAGCCGGTGTTGGTCGCAGCCTCGGGGATCGAGCCGTCGAACAGCCCCCAGCGGTAGCGATCAAGCAGCAGACCGAAGGGCAGGAACGCGACCTTGTCCATTGCCTGACGCAGGAGCAGGCCGATATCCTTGTCGGCGCTCGGCACGTCCTTGGGATCAAGCATGTCGATCTGCACCAGATATTCGGGCGTAATCGACAGGGCGATCATGTCGCCGATCGCCTCGTGAAAGCCGTCATTGGCGCCGTTCAGGTGCAGAGTGTCCTGCTTGTTATAAGCGCGCTGGTAGTAGTTGTGGCCAAGCTCATGGTGGATCGTGATGAAGTCATCCGCGTTGGGCTTGATGCACATCTTGATGCGCAGATCATCGACATTGTCGATGTCCCAGGCCGAGGCATGGCACACCACTTCGCGGTCGGCGGGCTTGGTGAACTGGCTGCGCTCCCAGAAGGTGGAAGGCAGCGGCGCAAAGCCCAACGAGGAGAAGAACTGTTCGCCCACCTTGGTCATGCCAACAGCATCAAGGTTCTTCTTGGCGATCAGATCGGTGAGGTCATAGCCGATGTCGCCAGCCCCAGCCGGTGCGACGAGCGGGTAGATATTGCCCCATTCCTGCGCCCACATATTGCCGAGCAGGTCAGCGCGGATCGGGCCGGTGCGCGGCTGGACGGCGTCACCATACTTATCGTTCAGCTTGCCCCGCACATAAGTGTGCAGCGCGATGTAGAGCGGCTTCACCTCCTGCCACATCCGCTCGGTCTCGGCGGCGAACTGTTCGGGGGGCATGTCATAGCCCGAACGCCACATCGCGCCGAAATCGGCAAAGCCCAATTCCTTGGCGCCTTCGTTGGCGAGCGCGGTCATGCGGGAATAATCCTCCCGCATCGGCGCACCGACATTGTCGTGCCAGCTTGCCCACATTTCCTTCAATTCGGCGGGCGTGCGCTCGAGATTGCCCATCTCGGCCTCGATGTCGCTGCCGTTGATCGGCTGGCCATTCAGCGTGCCCTTGCCGCGCCCATAGGCTGAGCCAAGACGGGTGGCGATGGCGTTGAGCTCCTCGGCCGCGCCGGGACGTGAAGGTGCAGGCAGGGCGATGCCATTGCGCAGCATATCGAGCTTGCGCCGGGTTTCTTCATCAAGGCCTTCGATCTTCGCATAGCGCGCAGCCTCGGTCGCATAGCCGACCTGCATCACCGTCAGCTCCGCACCATACTTGGCGGCGAGCTCATCGCTGTCATGGGTGAGGTAGGTCGCGTTGATCCACGAGACGCGCGAATATTCGACGATGAAGGCGCCGAATTCGGCCTCAACCTTGGCGATCCACGCGGCGGCATCAGCAGGCGTGAGCGCTTCGGCGGTAGCAGCAGCAGCGGGCGCGGCGGTGTCCTGCGCGGCCAAGGGCGCGGCAGCAGCGATGGCGAGCGCAGCGCAGCAGCAGCGCAGCAGGTGGGCGGCAAGTTTCATGATCCAGATTCCCGTCAGTCGTGTGACAATGACGTGCGGTTTGGACGCCCCGGCAGCCGGAATCAACCCGCGTGCGTTAGGCTGCAAGGAAGCGCGCAAGCGCCTCGCCAAGGTCAGGCTTGGTCACGCTGTTGAGGTGGGTACCGGGCACTTCGATGTAACGCGCATCCGGCAACAACGCAGCAAGATCCTCGGCCGAGCCATTGTCCTGATCCTCATCGCCGCAGATGACAGCCGTCGGCATGGTAATGGCGGCAAGGCGGGCGAGATCGAAATGGTCCATCGCATCCAGCAGCAGCCGCGCGGCGACCCGGTCGACGCCTTGGGACTTCAGGAAGGTGCGCGCGGTGTAGGCTGGATCGCCGGGTTTGATCGTGTCGAATTCATCGATCACCCGCTTGAAGTGGTCCGCGCGCTGCTCCCAATCGGAGAGGCCCGCCACCCCCATCCCGCAGATCGCCAGACGGCGCGGTTCGAGAATACCGTAACCGACCGCGTAGATAGCGGTGCGCGCGCCCAGCGAAAAGCCGACCAGATCGAACCTGCCCGGCTCCAGCCCAAGATGCTCAGCCAGCGCGGCGACATCGCGCACCAGCACGCCGGGGGGATAGGCGCTCGCCTCGCGCGGGGCTTCGCTTTGGCCGTGGACGCGGAAGTCGAGCATGATCGCCTTGAAGCCGGCTGCCGCGAGCCGCGCGCCGTGCCCCCACTTGATCCAGTTCATCTGCGCCGAGGAAAACAGGCCGTGAAGCAGCAACACGGGGCGGCCGTCACCCTCGGTGTGGATCGCAAGGCGGGTGCCGTCGAAGCTGGCAAAATGCTCGGTCGTGATCGTCATGCTGCGCCTGCTAGCGCGGTTCGGCGCAGGGGGCCAGCCAGTGCTTGTAGATAGTAAGCACACTTATTATAAGTGCACGCATGAGTATGGACACAGGCTACCGACTCGCCGACAATTCGCGCCAACTGCGCCGCCTGTTTGACGAGCGTGTGCGCGGGCTGGGCATTACCGGCCCGCAGGCGCGGCTGCTGCTCTCGCTCGAACGCAATCCGGGCGAGAATCAGGCCTTCTATGCCGAGCGGCTTGAGATCGAGCCGATCACCCTCACCCGCATTGTTGACCGGCTGGAAGAGGCGGGCTGGATCGAACGCCGCAGCGATCCGGGAGACCGGCGTGCGCGCATCCTTCACCTCACGGACAAGAGCCGCGGGATCGTGACCCGCCTGCGGGTCAGCGTAGAAGGGCTGTTCGAGGAAATGCTTGCCGGGTTCGATGCGGGCGAACGCGCGGTGTTTGCCGATCTGCTCGAACGGATCGCCACCAACCTTGCCACCGCACGTCAACCCGAGGTGGCGCATGGCTGAAGCCGATCCCGCCATCGCGCGCAACACGGTGAGCGAGGCGCCTGCCCCTTCACGCAGGCCGTGGGCGCGCTGGGCGCTGATGCTGGTCGTGCCACTGGCGCTGGCCGCGGGCGCGCTGCTCTATTGGCAAAGCCTTGCGGGCAAAGTCTCGACCGACAATGCCTATATCAAGCAGGACATGGTCGCGGTCAGCGCCGAAGTCGGCGGGCGGATTGTCGAGGCGTTGGTGACCGACGGCGCCGTGGTCCAACCGGGCCAGCTGCTGTTCCGCATCGACCCTGAACCCTTCCGCTTGCAGATTGCCGAAGCCAATGCCGCGATCGCCGGTGCGCAGGCGAATGTGATCGCGCTTAGCAACGCGCCCGAACTCACCGGCACCGACATAGAAGCGGCGCGCAGCGACGTCGCTTTTGCCGAAGCGCGGTTCGATCGGGTCGCGGCGCTCAGGCAAAAGGGCTTTTCGACCAAGGCCGATTACGAGGCGGCAGAGCAAGCGGTGGTGCAGGCGCGCGAGGCTGTGCGGCAGGCGGAAGATCGCCAGCGCGAAGCCCGCGCACGGCTCGCGACCGGAGCGGCCGTGCCCGGCGTCAACCCGCAGGTCGCCGCGGCCGAGGCCCGCCGCGCCAATGCTCAGCTCGCCCTGCGCCGCACAGAAGTGCGCAGCCCCGCCGCCGGTCGCATTGCGCAGGCCGACCGCTTGCAAGTCGGCCAACAGGTCGTCCCCAACCTCCCCGTCTTGACGCTGGTGCGCGAGGGATCGACCTATGTCGAAGCCAATTTCAAGGAGACCGATCTGGCTGACATGGCGGTCGGCCAACGCGCCGAGGTGCGCTTCGATGCCTATCCCAATCTGGTGCTCAAAGGCCGCGTGGCTGCGATTGGCGCGGGAACGGGCGCTGAATTTTCCGTCCTCCCGGCCCAGAATGCGACCGGCAATTGGGTCAAGGTGACGCAGCGCGTGCCGGTGCGGATCGCGCTGGAAGGCACCAGCCCGCGCCGGTTGATCGCCGGGCTTTCGAGCGACGTCACCGTGTTCACCGAAGCAAGCGGCCGCAACTGAGCCATGGCAAGCCAGGCCGAGCCTGCCGTTGGCCTCGGTCAAGATCGACCAACGGCCCCGCTGGATGCGCCCGAGGTGGAAACGGGCAACTACCCGCTGATGATCGTAGGAGTCATGGCGGCATCGCTGCTCCAGATCCTAGACACCACCATCGCCAATGTCGCCCTGCCGCATATGCAAAGCTCCTTGGGAGCGACGGTCGACACGATCACCTGGGTGCTGACGAGCTACATCATCGCCTCCGCCGTCGCCCTGCCGATCACCGGCTGGCTGGCGGACCGAATCGGCGCGCGGCGGTTGTTCATCGGCTCGGTCGCCGGGTTCATTCTCGCCTCGATGCTGTGCGGGCTGGCGCAGAACCTTGAAGAGATGGTCGCCTTCCGCGCGCTGCAAGGCGTCGCCGGAGCCTTCATCGCGCCCTTGAGCCAGTCCTTCATGCTCGATGCCACCCGCCCCAGTCGCCACCCGCAGATCATGGCGATCTGGGGCATGGGCATCATGATTGGCCCGATCCTTGGCCCGATCCTCGGCGGGTGGCTGACCGAAACCGCGAACTGGCGCTGGGTGTTCTTTGTCAACCTCCCAGTCGGTATCGCCGCATTGGCGATCCTCATCGCCTACCTGCCCAAACGCCCGCAGCGCAAGCGGCGCTTCGACATCACCGGGTTCCTGCTGCTGGCCGTGGCACTCGCATCGTTCCAGCTCTTGCTTGATCGCGGCGCGCAGGAAGACTGGCTCGCGTCGGGGGAGATCTGGACCTACCTCGTCCTCACCCTGTCGGCGACTTGGATGGTGGTGATCCACTTCGCCAAGGCACCCGCCCCGATGTTTGAACGCAAGCTGTTCGCCGACCGCAATTTCGCGATCGCGCTGTCGTTCATGGTGGTAATCGGGATCGTGATGTTCGCGGTCATGGCGCTGTTGCCGCCGATGCTACAAAACCTGTTCGGCTACGGCGTGATCGACACCGGGATCGTGTTGATGCCGCGCGGGGTGGGCATCCTCGTTTCGATGCAGCTGTCCGGCCTGATGATGCGCCGGGGAATCGACGCGCGGCCGGTGGTGGCGAGCGGGTTCCTAATCTGCGCCTTCTCGCTATGGCAGATGGCGCATTGGTCGCTGGAGGTGGACGAGGCGCATGTGATCATCAGCGGGTTGCTGCAAGGCCTTGGCATGGGGCTGGTGTTCATCCCCTTGCAAGTCAGCGCCTTTGCCACCCTCAGCCCAGCGATGCGCACGGACGGTTCGAGCCTGCTCAATCTGTTCCGCTCCTTGGGCGCTTCGGCCGGGATCGCGTGGATGACGGTGCTGCTCGCCCGCAATATCCAGACCAGTCACGCTGACCTCGGCCAGCATGTCACTGCTGCGACGGGAAGCGTCGTGGATTTCTCGACCATCGACCGGTTCCAGGCGCTGGGCGATACGGCGATGACGCTGATCGATGCCGAGGTGAACCGGCAGGCGGCGATGATCGCCTATGTCGATGATTTCTGGCTGATGATGTGGATCACGCTCGCCGCCGCGCCGCTGGCGTTCCTGATGCGCGGCAACAAGGGGCGAGCCGCCGGGCCGATCGCCCTCTCCGAATAACGCGCTTTATCGGAAGAAGCACTGCGTCCCGGCATAGAGCATCTCGACAACATCACCCTTGATGAAGCCGCCGATGTTGCTGCCAAGGGCGAATTCCTCACCGAGGGTACTGCCTTCGACCTTGGAGAAACCGGGGGCGGCCTCGATGACGGCGCGGGCCGAGCCGACCTGCACGGTCCCCGGCAGCTTGACCGAGCCCGTCGCTGGCGCATCGCCGTCCTGCGGCGCGTGCCAGTTCCAGCCGACCAGCCGGCCTTGCTGGAAATGCGCGGTCAAGCCGCCCGCAAAATCGGTGAAGGTGATCGGCCCGGCACCGCATTCGGCATTCTCGCCCGAACGCAGCGGCTTGCCGAGCGCCGTGGCGAGCGCGGCTTCGACCTCTTGCTGTCCTGCCGCGAAGTAGAACGCCTCCGCGCCTGCCGACAGCCCATCACTGCGAAGCTCGACGGCGTTGGCCGCAACCGGAGCCTGCGCTGTTTCGCCTTGCTGACGTTCAGCCGGGCTCGGCACATCGCCGCTATCGCAGCCTGCCAGAGCAAGCGCGCCAGCCAGCGCGAGGAAAGAAACCCGCATCGGCCTTACCCCTTCTTCAGATGCCGCCGACCGAGCAGCTCGGCGATCTGCACGGCATTGAGCGCGGCGCCCTTGCGCAGATTGTCCGAAACGCACCAAAGGGTGATGCCATTCTCGACAGTCGGGTCTTCGCGCACGCGGCTGATGAAGGTCGCCGCATCGCCGACACATTCGACCGGGGTGATGTAGCCGCCATCCTCGCGCTTATCGATCAGCATCACGCCGGGGGCTTCGCGGAGGATATCCATGGCTTGCTCGGCCGAGATTTCGTTCTCGAACTCGATGTTGACCGCTTCCGAGTGGCCGACGAATACCGGAACGCGCACGCAGGTGGCGTTGAGCTTGATTTTGGGGTCGAGGATCTTCTTGGTCTCGACCACCATCTTCCATTCTTCCTTGGTCGAACCATCGTCGAGGAAGACGTCGATATGCGGGATCACGTTGAAGGCGATCTGCTTGGTGAACTTCTTGGGCTCGACCGGATCGCCGACGAAGATCGCACGGCTCTGGGCGAAGAGTTCGTCCATGCCCGCCTTGCCCGCGCCCGAAGTCGACTGGTAGGTGCTCACCACCACGCGCTTGATCGTCGCGGCATCGTGCAGCGGCTTCAGCGCCACCACCAGCTGCGCGGTCGAGCAGTTGGGGTTGGCGATGATGTTGCGCGCGGTGTAGCCATCGATCGCGTCGGGGTTCACCTCGGGCACGATCAGCGGCACATCGGGGTCCATGCGGTAGAGCGAGGAATTGTCGATCACGATGCAACCGGCAGCCGCCGCCTTGGGGGCATATTCCTTGGCCGGGCCGGAGCCTGCGGCAAACAGGGCGATATCCCAGCCGGCGAAGTCGAAATGCTCGATGTTCTTGCACTTGAGCATCTTGCCGGTGTCGCCGAATTCGACTTCGCTCCCCGTGGAGCGCGGCGAGGCGACCGCGGCGACTTCGTCGCACGGGAAATCGCGCTCCGCCAGCACCTGCATCATCTCGCGCCCGACATTGCCGGTCGCGCCGACCACTGCCACCCGGTAACCCACTTGGCATTCTCCTTTGACTTCGGACTGCGCGAGATAGCGATGCGTGCCTATTGCGCAACCGCTAACCTCGCCAGTGCAGACCTATTCGCCCGCAGGTGGCGTCACTCCGTGGCGTTCAAGGAAGCGCATAATGCTGTTCCACACATGCGGCCCGATCTTTTCGCCCGACACGCGGTGGGTGTAGCCGGGGTAAAGCATCATCTCGAACGGCGTGTTGCTTTCCTGAAGCACGCTGATGAGTTCCGACGAATTCTCGAACACCACATTGTCGTCCGCCATGCCGTGGATAAGCAGCAGCGGATCGCTGATCTTGGTCGCATCGGGGATGGCGCTGGCCTTTTCATAGGCTTCCGGCACCTCGCGGGGATCGCCCATGTAGCGTTCGGTGTAGTGGGTATCGTAGAGTTCCCAGCGGGTCACCGGTGCGCCGGAAATGCCAGCGGCGTAAAGGCCCAGATCGGCCTCAAGCTGCTTCAGCGTCATATACCCGCCGTAGGACCAGCCATAGATCGCGACCTTGGCAGGATCGACGAAATCGAGGCTCTTGAGGAACAGTGCCCCCGCCTTCTGGTCGCGCACCTCGGCCCCGCCCATCGCCCGGTAGAGCGGCTGTTCGAAATCGACGCCCCGGTTGGCCGAGCCGCGATTGTCGAGCTGGAAAAAGATGTAGCCCTTATCGACGATCGACTGTGCGAGCGCCCCGCCCCAGCCCTTGGTTACGGTCTGCGGTCCCGGTCCGCCATAGTGCTGGAAGAACACGGGGTAACGCTTGCCCGGCTCCATCTTCGGCTTGAGCATCATCCAGTGAAGCGGGGTGCCGTCCTCAGCAGCAATCGTACCGAATTCGGGCGTCACATGGCTGGGAAGGTAGGGCGCGTAGGGGTGCGCCCCTTCGACGCGGTTCTCCTCGATCCAAGCCACCTGCTTGCCGTCCGGCGTCGCCAGATAGGACTGCGGCGGCTGGTTCGGGCTCGAGCGGGTGACATAGAGCAGCTTGCCCGCCCCATCCATGCTGGCGCTGTTCGTAAAGGCGGGATCGGTCAGCAGCTGAGCGCCGCCCTGCCCGTCAAGCTGAGCACGGTAGATTTGCTGGGTCAGAACGTCGGTGGTCGCCTGATAGGTGAAAGTACCCGCCGCCTCGTCCACGCCGACCAGTGCGGTGACCGGCTCAAGCCCGCTGGTGATCCGCAGCCAATTTTGTCCGTCGAAACGGTAGAAGTGGCCGTAGCCATCCCGCTCGGACCACCACAGCAGGCTGCCGTCCTTGAGGAAGCGGTAATTGTCGCTGAGGTTCACCCAATAATCGGGCCGCGCGGCGGTTTCGGTAAACCAGATCGTGCTCGCGCCCGTGGCTGGATCGACCTTGAGCATATCGATCCTGGTCTGCGCGCGGTCCTGCCGCTGCACATAGATCGCGCTGCCATCCGGCGCCCAGTCGACGCGGGCAACGTAGATGTCGAGATCGAGCCCGAGATCGACCTGCACCTTGGCTGTGCCATCGGGGTTCATCACGAACAGTTCGACCACTGCGTTGTCGGTACCCGCCGCAGGGTAGCGCTGATCGAACACCTTGGTGCCCTTCGCGCCGATCGCCGCGCGGGTAACGATGCCGACGCTGGCTTCATCGGTGCGCTGGACGACGATGCGACTGTCATCGGGGCTCCACCAATAGCCCTGCAACCGCGCCATTTCCTCCTGCGCGACAAATTCCGCCTCACCCCACCGGATGGTTTCACCCTCCTGCGGCGTGACGGGCTGCGCCTCGCCGCCGACCGGGCCGATCCACAGCCGCCGGTCGCGCACGAAGCTGACGTAAGCGCCCTTGCTTGACAGCTTGGGATTGAGTTCGGTGCCCTCGGTATCGGTCAGCCGGGTGATGGTGCCATCGAGCTTGGCCAGAAAAAGATCGCCATCCAGCGGCACCAGCACGCCCGAACCGTCGCTCGCCCATTGGTAGGCGATGATGCCCTTGAGGCTGCCTACCCGCGCCCGCTCGCGCTGCATCTTCTCGTCCTCGGAGAGTTCGCGACCTGAGCCGAGCTTCTCCGAATCCACCAGCATCCGCCATTCGCGGGTGTCGATGTCATAGCCCCACAGGTCATACCGCTCACGGTCGTCGGCACGGTTGCGCAGGAGGGTAAGGTAGCGGCCATCGGGCGACAGCTTCACCTGCCTGGGTGCAGGGCCATCGAGGCCGGGTGAGGCGAAGACGCGTTCGAAGCTGAGGGTGGCGGTTTGCTCAGACATCATCGCGTCCTCCGCCAAGACGGGAGCCGTCAGACAGGTTGAGAAACACAGGGCAACCGCAGCAAGAACCGAACGCATCCAAAGCTCACCTCGTCATTGCGAGCCGCCGGAGGGCGGCGCGGCAATCCATCGTCCGACCGCCGGTCATGGATTGCTTCGTCGCTGTCGCTCCTCGCAATGACGAAGGGCAATGGCAAGGCTTGAACTGGGGGCACAAACGAAAAGGGCGGCCCCTGAGGACCGCCCTTCGCAATTTCGGTGGCTGAAAAGCCTTACGCCTTGGGGGCGTTCATCTTGCGCTCGACGATACGTGCGCTCTTGCCGGTGCGGCCGCGCAGGTAATAGAGCTTGGCGCGACGCACCACGCCGCGGCGGACCACGGTGATGCTTTCGACGATCGGCGAGTAGAGCGGGAAAACGCGCTCGACGCCTTCGCCGAAGCTCATCTTGCGCACAGTGAAGTTGCTGCCCATGCCGCGGTTCGAACGGGCGATCACGACGCCTTCGTAGTTCTGAACACGCTCACGGTTGCCTTCCTTCACCTTCACACCGACGCGGACGGTGTCGCCTGCGCGGAATTCGGGGATGTCCTTGCCGGACTTGGCGATTTCTTCGGCTTCAATCTGCTGGATCAGGTTCACTGGTCCGGTTCCTT
>VFQO010001589.1_pt1 | contig 16613 bp, 16 predicted proteins | sample 3512331 | NCBI WGS metagenome assembly VFQO01 (sample SAMN10412371, study PRJNA504923) | tailings metagenome | isolation source: Replicate 3 from Balatoc abandoned mine | place: Philippines: Itogon, Benguet | collected 2017-08-28
AACTCAAGATCATCGACGTGTTCATCTGCAAGCTGCGCAAGAAGCTGTCGCTGGCCTGCGGCGGCGAGAACTACATCGAGACCGTCTGGGGCCGCGGCTACGTGCTGCGCGATTCCGAAACCGAAGTCGAAGCGGCGTAATCTGTTTTTCGCTCGCCCCTCCGGGCGATCGTCCTCGGCGCTGTTTCAAGCCCTGCTGGCTTGAGCGCCTGCGGGGCGGCTGCGTGGCCTTGCGGCCCTTTGGGCCGGACCATCGCTTATCTGTTAACGCTTGCGCCCGGGGCCTTGGCTCCGGGCGTTCGCGATTCAGCCGAGGCGGTTGAAGGTGGTCGTCACGATCTCGGGCATCCCGCCGGCGGCCCAGGCGATCGTCTCGGTCATTGTCCGGCCATCCGCCGCGACCGTGTAGACCCGGGTCGAGACCCGCTGCCCGTCCTTGCCAAGCGTCATTACGAGCGTGTTCGCTTCGGGCTGGCGCAGCGAGACGGAATCGATCCCGTGCATCGAGCCCGTTAACGGCACCGCCACGCCATCGGGCGCTGCGGTCGATTCGGCCTTGAGGAGCCCGCCGTCCGGCGTCTCGATCGTCACCACGGTCCGCCAGCGACCATCGGTCCCCGGCGCGAAGGCAATCGTCACCGCGCGCGGGCGCTCGTCCTCGGGAATCTTGGCGACATCGAGCGACCACGTGCCCGCAAGCGGCGCAGCGGCAGCGGCCTGCGTGGTTTCGGCAGCCTCGGGCACGGCGGTGGTGCCGGCGACGAGCGCAAGCGTGAGGGCAGCGGCGGGGATCAAGATAAGCATGGCGATACGTCCTTTCGTCCATAGGGGCGCCCCCTTGTGACGGGGCACGGACGCACCATCAGACGAAAGCGCGTTGCCGGGCAGATCAGTTTTCCTGTCCCAGATTTTCTGTCCCGCCAGCAACCGGGCCAGTTCGCGACTGCTGCCTACTCCGGTCTTGCGCCGCGCCTCGCGCAGCCGCTCGTTGATCGAGGCTTCCGAGCGGCCCAGCCCCGATGCGATCGACTTCACCGTGTGCCCGCCTGCAAGCAGGCGCAGGATTTCCAGCTCCTTGTCGGAGAGCACCTCGGGCATGATTGCGGGCGGCTGTGGCATGGGCCCAGATCATCACAGCGCGCGGGCCTGCGTCCAGCACGATTTTCTTGTGCTGCGCGCCGGGCCGGTCGGTTTGCCGCGCCGGTGGCTCTGCGGGCCGCCTTGGCTGGAACAGTGTCCCCGGCGATCCTGTTCGTGCCCGGTAGCCAAGGAGAGACGATGATGGTCGACAATCTCAAAGCGGGCGACAAGGTGACCTGGTCAAGCCATGGCGGCACGGCCCACGGCAAGGTGGTGAAGAAGCTCACCTCGGAATGTCACATCAAGGGCCACACAGTCGCCGCCTCCGAAGACGATCCGCAATACCTCGTCGAGACCGACGAGGGCAAGCAGGCCGCGCACAAGCCCTCCGCGCTGAAGAAGGCCTGAGCGGCGGCGGGCTAACGCTCGGCGAGGTCTTCCTCGATGCGGCGCAGGAAGCTCTGTGTCGACCAGTCGAAATCGGTCATCGCGATGTCGGGGGTGTAGAACTCACCGTTGCCGCGTGGGCGGTCGACGTACATCTTCATCGGAATGAGGCCGAAGGCCATGCCTGAGGGCAGCGCGGGAGTGCGTACCTCCATATAGGTCGAATCCGCACTTGAGGGCGCGCCGATCAGCTTCACGTTGGCGAACCGGGTAAACACATCGATTGCGTCGAGGCACGCGCTTGCGCATTGCCCGGGAACCACGACATAGACCTGCGCTGCCAAGCCATTCCCCGGCTCCTGCTGCGCATCCGGTCCGGCCGGATCACCATCTGCCTCCACCATGTATGTTTCGCCCCGCTTGATTGCGGCTGCGACCCGAACAATGAGGGCGCGATACCTTTCGGCTTCCTCGGGATTCCCCTCTCTTTCGTAGAGAGCGACGGTCTGGTGAAGCTCGGCAAGATTTCCAGGCGTCGCACGCCACCAGACCTTGGTCCGTGCAAAGTAGGCGGACATGGCGCGGTCGACCAGCCCCTTGCCCCAGAGAAGCTCGGCGATCGCCCTGCTCCAGTAGGAGGACCCACCTTGGTTGTGGCGCAGATCAAGCACGATAGCCCGCGGCGCCTTGGCGCGATCCGCCTGCGCTTTCGTCATGTCTGCGAACAACGTTCTGTAGGCGGTGACGCCGCTCTCATCAGGCTCGAAGTCGGGCATGGCAATCCACCGTATGCCCGCTGCGGGCTCATGCATGCCGATCGGCAGGCGGTCGCCATTGGTGGAGATGTCGCGCCATGCGCGATAATCATCGTCGACCGGATACCAGTCCAGCCGCCGATCCTCTGCCGCACCGCCGATCACGAAGCGACACGAATGCGGCAGGGTGACAAACGGATTGCCGGTGTCTACGAACAGAAGGCGCGCTGCGGTCCACCAGTTACCGGGGACGCTTCTCCCGACGCGGAAGGTGAAAACCTGCTTCTGCACAAGGGCGGGAACGGGCTCACCGTCACAACTCTCGATCTGGCTGCCGGCGGCAGGACCGCCTTCGCGGGAACGGAAAACATACAGTCCGTCGCCGCGCCACGCCGCAACGAAGCCGGGCCAACGTCCTGTCGATGCATAGGCATCGGGCAGCACCGCATAGGCTCCGGCATGACCATCATCGAGTATCGCACTGAAGCGCTGAATGCTCGCCTCGAACCCCTTGGCGCTGGTCGCGTTTCGGGCCGTGGCGAGGGCTTGCCTGCGTGCCTCGTCAAGCTTAGCGGGGAAACCGGGATTGGCCGGATCGTGCATTCCGGGATGGTTCGCTCTGGTTTCGGCATAGGCTGCTTCGATGTCGGCCACCGCCGCGGTCGACCAGTCGGGCTCCTGAGCGGCGGCAGGGGCGGTTGATAGCGCGACGGCGAGAAAGAAAGATTGCTTCACGTCCCTATCCTTGTAGGCTTGCCCCGTTCGGTAATGGGCAGGCCGATGCCCCGCAATTGACGGTTCGCGCGAGCCTTATGATTCTCCACAACAATCGGCACCGCCCAATTGCGTGCTGGAGTGGATTGCGGGTTTTGCTATGGGCCGCCCCATGACGGCATTCAAGGAAGGCGATCCCACCACCATTGCGCGGCTCTATGGCCGCAGCGTGGGCAAGAAGCTACGGGCGTATCAGCAGTCGCTGGTCGACAATCTCCTGCCGCAGATCGCCGTGGCGACCGATGGCCCGGTGACAAGCGAGATACTGTTCGGCGATTCGCGCCCCCTGCATTTCGAGATCGGCTTCGGCGGGGGCGAGCATCTCGCCTACCGCGCGGACCTGCTGCCGGATCACGGCTTCATCGGGGCCGAGCCCTTCGTCAACGGGGTGGCGCAGGCGCTGACCCATGTGGCCGACCAGCGCCTCGCCAATATCCGCATTCACCACGGCGATGCGCTCGAGGTGCTCGAGCGGGTGCCCGATGGCGCGCTGACGATGCTCTATCTGCTCCACCCCGATCCCTGGCCCAAGGCCCGCCACGCCAAGCGGCGGATGATGAACGACGGCCCCGTGCGGCTGTTCGCGAGCAAGCTGAAGCCGGGCGGCGAATTCCGCTTCGGCACCGATCACGCCGTCTACCTGCGCCACGCGCTGATGGTGATGCAGCGCCACAGGGACCTGTTCGAATGGGTGGTCGAAAAGCCCGCCGACTGGCAGGTCCGCCCCTCCGGCTGGCCCGAGACGCGCTACGAACACAAGGCGCGCACGGTCTACGGCCACGAGGTGTGGTACTTCCGGTTCCGGCGGAAGTAAGGCGGCGCGCCGGGGCAACGGACCGCAGGATCCTTGCCTGACCCGATAAATCATATAATTTGGCCCGAGGCTCAAATCCGCGCGCAGAGGCCCCCGATGATCCGGTTCCCGCTTGCTCTCGTCCCGCTGCTGCTGGCGGCGGCCTGCGTCACCCCCGATCCGCGCCGGGAACCTGCGGGCCGGGCGATCGCCATCGACGCCGACTTCCCAGACCCGGCCGTGCTCCGTGCGGAGGATGGCAGCTATTACGCCTATGCCACGCAAGGCAGCGTCGCAGGTCGGATGGTCAACATCCAGCTCGCCCGCTCGCCGGACCTCGCGCAGTGGCAGCACCTCGGCGATGCGCTTCCCGTGAAGCCAGCATGGGCGAGCAGGACGCAGGACTTCTGGGCACCGCATGTCGCGCGGGTGGGAGAGGGCTATGCGCTCTACTACTCGGCCAAGCCCGATGCGGCGCTGGACGATCCCGAACAGGGCCTGTGCCTCGCCGTGGCGACTGCCGCGCGCCCCGAAGGCCCGTTCACCGATGTCGGCGAGCCGCTGCTGTGCGGTCCGGGCTTCGTCAATATCGATCCGATGCTGTTCGACGACCCGCAGACGGGCAGGCGCTGGCTCTACTGGGGCTCGGGCTTCGGGCCGGTGAAGGTGCAGGAGATGACCCCCGACGGACTCGCCTTTGCCCCGGGCAGCGCGCCCATCGACCTCGTCGCCCCGGTGCCGACAGACGACCCTGCCAACTACCGCCGGCTGGTTGAGGGGGCATGGGTCACTCTCCGCGATGGCTGGTATTACCTGTTCTTTTCAGGCGACAATTGCTGCGGGCCGAAGGCGCATTATGCGGTGATGGTGGCCCGCTCGCGCGCGGCGACGGGGCCTTTCGAGGTCTATCCCGAGAACGGCGGGGTGATCCTCGAAGCCGCGCCCGGCTGGACCGCGCCGGGGCACAATGCAATCGCCGAGAGGGACGGGGAGAGCTTCATCCTCTACCACGCGGTCGACGCCGCGCGCCCCCGCACGCGCCCCGAGGACGAGGTCAACACCCGCCGGGTCATGCTGGTGGACCGGCTGGCGTGGTGCGATGGCTGGCCGGTCGTCGAGACAGGCGACTAGGCCCGCGCCCGCCACCACGGGATAAACGCGAACACCACCTGTCCCGCCAGCCCGAGCGCCGCGTGGGGTGCGGCCAGTCCGGCCAGCCACGCACCCGGGCTCTGGCCGACCAGCACCACCGCCAGCGCGCATTCCGCGCCGAGCAGCAGGGCGAAGGCCAGCGCCCCCATTGCCAGCGCCTCCCCGCCGCTCGCCATGCCGAAGCGGCGCAGCACCCGGCCCGCCGCCCACCAGCTCGCCCCCAGCATCACCGGCAGCTCCATCGCGGTTGCCGGGAGCAGGCCGACGGCAGGCGCAAGCCACATCACCCGCACTGTCCCGAGCACGAAGCCGAGCGCAAAGATGATCGCCCAATAGGCCGCCGCTGCCTTGCTCACCTGCATCCCAAGCCCTCCCTTTCGCCTCACCGCAGCGCGCCCGCGCCTCGTCCGATCCGCGGGCGTGGCACACCCATGACAGGGCATCGCCGCCCGAATGCGGCCAGCGTCTGTCCCGGGGGCGCGAGCCATCTTACCGGAGACGACGATCATGACCATCACGACGCTCAAGGATCTCTACATCGACCAGCTTCAGGACCTCTACAGCGCCAATCGCCAGGCCCTGCAGGCGACCCGCGAGCTGCACGAGACCGCCCGCTCCGGCGAATTGCGCAAGGCGCTTGCGGCCGGGTGCGAGGGGATCGAGCAGGGCATGGAGCAGATCAAGACCCTGATCGAGAACCACGACGCCAACCCGCGCGGCGAACATTGCAAGGGCATGGAGGGCCTCGCCGCCGAGGCCCGGGCCCACGGGGTCGAGGCCGATTTCGCGGACGAGGATGTGCGCGATGCCTCGATCATCGCGCAATACCAGCGCATGACCCACTACGGCATTTCCGGTTACGGCACCGCGGCGGCCTTCGCCCGGCGGCTCGGGCTCCAGGAGGATGCGGGCGTGCTGTCGCAATGCCTCGAGGACACCCGCGGCGGCGACCGCAAGATGACGGCCATCGCATCGGGAGAGGTGAACCCCGCCGCTGCCGAAGCCTGACGCCGAAGGCCCGACGAGGCGGCTGCCGCCGGGGCCCGAAGCTGAAGCGGCTGCCGCCCGGCCTGAAGCCGGAGCGCGCCCCGCCCCTTGCGGCGGGATGCGCTCCGGTACCCCGGATTGTTTCACGTGAAACATCGAAAAGAGCGATTCTGTGGTGGGTCTGCGGGGGGTCTGGAGGGGGTCTGGCAGGGGTCTGAGCGGGGTCTGGGGCTGCTTGGGCCCAGCTCGATCAGCCGCCTGGCGCGTGGCCCCGCATGCCAAGGCTCCGGAGTGCCTCCTTGCCCCTCCGATTCGGCAATACGCCCGCGCCGTCACCACCCCCGGCTTCAGCTTCCGGCCCCGGCGGCAGCCGCTGCGGCGTTCGCCCGCTGTCAGGCTCCGGCCAGTGCCGTGATCAGCGCCTCGGCGTCCGCTTCATTGTTGTAAAGGTGCGGCGTCACGCGCAGCGAGCGGCCGCGCAGCGACACGTGGACCTCGCGCGCGGCGAGCCGCTCGGTCAGGCCCTTTGGCACCTCGCCCGGAAAGCCCAGCGAGAGGAAATGCGGCGCGCGGGTGCCGACCGGTGCGGCATCGAATCCCAGCGCCGCCGCGCGTGCGGCAATCGCCGCGGTCTGGCCGGCGAGCGTTTCGGCAATCGCCTCGACCCCGAATTCGAGAAGGAAATCGAGCCCCGCGCTCGCCCCCAGCAGCAGCGGGGGGTTGGCCTTCTCGCCCATGTCGAAACGGCGCGCGCCGGGCTGGAAATCCTCGCGGTAGCGGGTCAGCCCGGCAAAATCCTCCGAGCCCGCGCGGTTGATCCAGTTGTGCTCGATCGGCTGCCCGCCGTGATGGCGCGGCGCGACGTAGAGCATCCCCGTCCCGTAAGGCCCCATAAGCCACTTGTAGCCCGCCGCGACCGCGAAATCAGGGTCGACCGCGGCAAGATCGATCGGCATCGCGCCCAGCGATTGCGTCAGGTCGAGCACCAGCGCCGCGCCGACCGCGCGGCACTTCGCGCCCACCGCGACCAGATCGACCACGCGCCCGTCCGCCCAGTGGCAATGCGGCACCGCGACGATCCCGGTATCGGGCCCGATGGCATCGAGCACCGCCGCGCTCCAGCAATCCTGCGAGGGCCGTTCGACCGCGCGCATCACGCCGCCGCTGCGCGCCGCAAGCTCTTGCCAGACATAGACATTGGACGGGAACTGGTCCGCCAGCGTCACCACCGCCTGCCCGCGCGCCAGCGGCACATTGGCCGCCGCCACGGCGAGGCCATAGCTTGCCGCGGGGACGATCGCGATGCAGTCCGCCGCCACGCCCGCCAGCTGCGCCGCCCGCGTGCGGAAGTGCTCGGACACGGTGAAGAAATCCGCCGGGCGATAGCGCCACGGCGTTGCCTTCAGGCGCGCGGCGGCCTCCATCGCCGCCACCACCGCGTGCGACAGCGGGGACATGTAGGCGCAGTTGAGGTAATGCACCTCGGGGGGAAGCGCGAAACGGTCACGCTGGCAGGGGATCATCGCGCGCAGTGCCTCAGCCGACCACTCCCGCGCCCGCCAGCACCGCCAGCGTCAGCACATCGGGCGCGCTTGCCGTCATCGGGACGATCTGCACCGGCTTTTCCATCCCGATCAGCATCGGTCCGATGGTGGAATTGCTCCCCAGCTCGCGCAGCAGCTTGGCCGAGAGGTTCGCCGATTGCAGCCCCGGCATGATGAGGACATTGGCCGGGCCCGAGAGGCGGCTGAACGGATAGAGCGCCATCACCTTCGGGTTCAATGCGGCATCGGGTGCCATCTCGCCTTCGTATTCGAAGCCCGGGTCCTCACGGTCGAGGATCGCCACCGCCTCGCGGATGCTCCCCAGCCACTGGCCCGACGGATTGCCGAAGGTCGAATAGGAGAGGAACGCGACGCGCGGTTCGTGGCCCATGCGCCGCGCGACCGCGGCGGTCTCCTTGGCGATGTGCGCCAGTTCCTGCGCGTTGGGGCGTTCGTTGATCGTGGTATCGGCGAGGAAAGTGGTGTGGTTCTTGCCGATCATCATGTGGATGCCGAAAGGCAGCGCGCCTTCCTTCGGATCGAGCACCATGTTCACCTCGCGCACGGTCTGGGCGAAGGTGCGGGTCATGCCGGTGATGATCCCGTCGCCGTGGCCCAATGCGACCAGCAGCGAGGCGAAGACGTTGCGGTCCTGATTGACCATGCGGCGCACGTCACGCTCGGTATAGCCGCGGCGTTGCAGGCGCTTGTAGAGGTATTCCACCATCGCCGGCACGTGCTCGCTGTCGGCCGAGTTCTGGATCTCGAAGCTGCCCGGATCGCTCACCGAAAGCCGGTGCAGCTTGTCGACCACCGCCTTGGTGCGCCCGACCAGAATCGGGATGCCGTAGCCGAAATCGCGGAACTGGATGGCGGCGCGCAGCACCACTTCTTCTTCCGCTTCGGCAAAGACCATGCGCTTGGGATTGGTCTTGGCGGCTTCATAGACGCCGCTGAGCACCGAGGTGGTCGGGTTGAGGCGGCTGCGCAGCTGCATCCGGTAGGCCTCGAAATCCTCGATCCGGGTGCGGGCCACGCCGGAATCCATCGCCGCCTTGGCGACGGCTGACGAGACGACCTCGATCAGGCGCGGGTCGAAGGGGGCGGGGATGATGTAGTCGGTGCCGAACTTGTGGTTCTTGCCATAGGCGAGCGCGACTTCCTCGGGCACCTGCTGGCGGGCGAGCTCGGCGATGGCCTCGGCGGCGGCGACCTTCATTTCCTCGTTGATGGTGGTCGCCTGCACGTCGAGCGCGCCGCGGAAGATGAAGGGAAAGCCGAGGACGTTGTTGACCTGATTGGGGAAATCGCTGCGCCCGGTGGCGACGATCGCGTCGGGGCGGACGGCCTTGGCCTCGTCTGGCATGATTTCCGGGACGGGGTTCGCCATCGCGAAGATGATCGGCTTGTCGGCCATCTTCGCCACCCATTCGGGCTTCAGCGCGCCCGCAGCCGACAGGCCGAGGAAGATGTCCGCGCCCACAAGGGCTTCTTCGAGGCTGGTCGCGCTGGTGGCGACGGCGTGGGCGCTCTTCCACTGGTCGACGCCCTGGCGGCCCGGGGTGATCGGGCCGGAGCGGTCGCACATGATGACGTTCTCGTGCGGAACGCCCATCGCCTTGACGAGCGCGGTGCAGGCGATGGCCGCCGCGCCCGCGCCGTTGACCACCACCTTGACGTCCTTGAACTGGCGGCCGGTGATGTGACAGGCGTTGAGCAGGCCTGCTGCCGTGATGATCGCGGTGCCGTGCTGGTCATCGTGCATCACCGGGATCTTCATGCGCTCGCGCAGCGCGGCTTCGATGATGAAGCATTCGGGGGCCTTGATGTCCTCAAGGTTGATGCCGCCGAAGGTCGGCTCCATCAGGGCGACCGCGTTGATGATCGCTTCGGGGTCTTCGGTGGCGAGCTCGATATCGATCGAATCGACGTCGGCGAAGCGCTTGAACAGCACCGCCTTGCCTTCCATCACTGGCTTGGAGGCGAGCGCGCCCAGATTGCCGAGGCCGAGGATCGCGGTGCCGTTGGAGATCACCGCGACGAGGTTCGCCTTGGCGGTGTAGCGCGCGGCGAGCGAGGGATCGGCCGCGATCGCTTCGACCGGGACGGCGACGCCGGGAGAATAGGCGAGGCTGAGATCGCGCTGCGAGGTCATCGGCTTGGTGGCGACGATCTCCAGCTTACCCGGGCGAATCGTCTCGTGGTAGAACAGCGCCTCGCGCGCGGTGAAACCGCCCTTATTCTCTTCGGCCATGCTGCTTTGCCCCTCTTTGCCGTCCCGATGCTCCTGCGAGCATCGCTTAGCCTCACCCGGGCCGATGCGATAGGCGTAAATCGCGTGATGGGGGAAAGCCTTCGGCCCCGACATTCCCGAATCGCCCACCGGGGCGCTAGGCCCTGCAGCATGGCCGCCCGCGACGATCCCAAACCCACCCCGATGATGGCGCAATACCTCGCGCTGCGCGAGGAGGCGGGGGATGCGCTGCTGTTCTACCGGATGGGCGATTTCTTCGAACTGTTCTTCGAGGATGCGCGGGCCGCGGCGGCCATCCTCGACATCGCGCTGACGACGCGGGGCGAGCATGGCGGCGCGCCGATCCCGATGTGCGGGGTGCCGGTGCATTCGGCGGAAAGCTACCTTGCGCGCCTCATCAAGGCGGGCCGTAGGGTGGCGATTGCCGAACAGGTGGAAACGCCCGAGGAGGCCAAGGCAAGGGCGAAGCGCGAGGGGCTGCCGTCCTCCAAGGTGCTGGTGGGCCGCGCCATCGTGCGGCTGGTGACGGCGGGAACGCTCACCGAGGAAGCCCTGCTGGAGCCGCGCCGTGCGAACGTGCTGGCGGCCTTGGCGGAGCTGCGCGGGAGCATCGGGATCGCCGCCGTCGACGTCTCCACGGGCGCGATGGTGCTGGAGGAATGCGCGGCCGAGCATCTGGGCGCGGCGCTGGCGCGGCTTGCGCCCAGCGAAGTGGTGGTGCCCGAGGATTGGCCGCATGGCCCAGAGGACGCGATTGACCGCCCGCGCTCCACCTTTGCCAGCGATGCCGGGGCGGAGCGGCTGAAGGCGGTCCACGGCGTCGCGACGCTCGATGCGTTTGGCAGCTTCACCCGCGCGATGCTGGCGGCGGCCGGCGGCCTCGTCAGCTATCTCGATCATGTCGGGCGCGGGAGCCTGCCGCTGCTGCTCCCCCCGGTGGTGCGCGAGACCGCCAGCACGATGGCGATGGACGCGGCGACGCGGGCGAGCCTCGAAATCCTCGAATCCGCAGCTGGGGGCCGTGCAGGCAGCCTGATCGGCGCGGTGGATCGCTGCGTCACGGGGGCGGGATCGCGGCTGCTGGCCGAGGACCTGTCCGCGCCGCTGCTGGATAGCGCCGCCATCGAGGCGCGGTTGGCGCTGGTGCAGTTCTGGCGGGATCGCCCCATCGAACGGGCGCAATTGCGCGACATCCTGCGCGCGATCCCCGATCTCGGCCGTGCGCTTGGCCGCGTGGTCGCCGGGCGCGGCTCCCCCCGCGATCTCGGCCAGCTGCGCGATGGCCTCTCGGAGGCCGCGCGGCTCCACCACTGGCTGGCAGGGGCGCCGGACAGCCCCACGTTGCTGCACGAAGTGACCGCGCGGCTGACGGGCCACGGCGCGCTCACCGATCACCTTGCCCGCGCGCTCGTCCCCTCGCCGCCGACCGAGCGTTCGGGCGGCGGGTTCATCGCCGATGGCTATGACGCGGGGCTCGACGAGCTGCGCGCCACATCGGGTGATGCGCGCCGCGCGATTGCCGCGATGGAGGCGCGCTACCGCGAGGAGACCGGCATCGCCTCGCTCAAGATCCGCCACAACGGGGTGCTGGGCTATTTCATCGAAGTCGGCGCGCGCCATGCCGATGCGCTGATGGCAGCAGGCAGCGGCTTCACCCACCGTCAGACCATGGCGGGCGCGGTGCGGTTCAACTCCTTGCGGTTGCACGAGGAAGCCGCCCGCATCGCCGAGGCAGGCGGCCATGCCCTCGCCTGCGAGGAAGCCCATTTCGAGACGCTGGTGGCCGAGGTGATCGCCGCGCGCCAGACAATCGCCGCGACCGCCGCCGCGTTGGCGAGGCTCGATGTCGGCGCGGGCAATGCCGAGCGGGCGGCGGAGGGCGATTGGTGCCGCCCGGAGGTGCTGGACGAGCCGTGCCTCCAGATCACCGGCGGGCGGCATCCCGTGGTGGAGGCGGCCCTTGCCAAAACCGGGGAGCGGTTCGTCGCCAACGACTGCACTCTCGCGCGGGACAACCGGTTGTGGCTGATCGGCGGCCCGAACATGGGCGGCAAGTCGACCTTCCTGCGCCAGAACGCCCTCATCGTGCTGCTGGCGCAGGCCGGTTGCTTCGTCCCCGCCAGCGCCGCGCGTATCGGCCTTGTCGACCGGTTGTTCAGCCGGGTCGGCGCCGCGGACAACCTCGCGCGCGGGCGATCGACCTTCATGGTCGAGATGGTCGAGACCGCCGCCATTCTGGCGCAGGCGACCAGCCGCAGCTTCGTGATCCTCGACGAGGTCGGGCGCGGGACATCGACCTATGATGGCCTCGCGCTCGCCTGGGCGGTGGCCGAGGCGGTGCACAGCCAGATCGCCTGCCGCTGCCTATTCGCGACCCATTACCACGAACTCGCCCGGCTGGCGGAAACCTGCGAGGCGCTCAGCCTCCACCACGTCCGCGCGCGCGAATGGCAGGGCGATCTGGTGCTGCTTCACGAACTCGCCGATGGTCCGGCCGATCGCTCCTACGGTCTTGCCGTCGCGCGGCTGGCGGGGGTGCCTGCGAATGTCGTCGCGCGCGCCAAGGCGGTGCTCGCCAAGCTCGAGGCCACGCGCGAGGCGACGGGGGGAATCGCGGCGGGGCTGGGCGATCTGCCGCTGTTCGCCAATCTGCGCCCTGCCGAACCCGAGCCTGCCAGCCCCGAACAGCAGCTCGCCGAGGCGCTGCGCGCCGCCGATCTCGACGCGCTCACCCCGCGCGAGGCGCTCGACCTGCTGTATGAATGGAAGCGCGGCTTGCCGGGGGGCGCGCGTTGACGGCAACCAAGGCTTAACCGCGCGCCTGATAGGTTCGTTGCCGATGTACAAGGCCGTCTTCAGGAACAGCAAGATCGCGCTGCTTTTCGCGGCCATGACCCTGTTCAGCGCGATCACGATGGTGGGCACGTCCGAGGACGGGGGCACGCTGGTCGATCTGAAGAACATGGCGGGCAACATGCGCACCCGCGCTGAGGCCGAGGCGGCCGCCGCCGCCGCCCGCGCCGCAGGGCCCGCATCGATCCAGACCGCCGCCCCGGTCTTCGGCGACTATGCCCCGGAACCTGCGCCCGCCGCGAGTGCCGCGGGAGCCCCGCCCGCGGCGGGGTCCGGGGCGCCGGAGGGCATCACCGGCGCGCCGAGCGTGCCGGTCGGGATCAACCCCAACCCGCCTGCACCGGGCAGCGCCGCTCCGGCACCGGGTGGTTATGCGCCCGTGAGCGAGGTTGCCGCCGCGCCGCAATAGCCGCGCGGGCCACCGGGCAGGGGCGCGTCAATCCTCTTCATCGTCGGGCAGTTCGGTGCCGATGATGTCGTCCTCGTCTGCCGACTCGGCCTCTTCCAGCAATCCTGCCTCGTCGAGAAGATCGGTTTCCTCGGCGACTTCCTCGCCATCGGCGGTCAGCCAGTCGGCATCGGCATCGGAATCATCGTCGTCGGTGGTCTCCCCGCCGTAGGTGTCGGGCTCGTCGTCATGGTTGGGCTCGCCCGCGAAGGCCGACATGTCGATCCGGCCTTCGCCTTCCATGCGGCGCATCTCGTCGATCAGGTCGCCGGTCGAATCCGGGGCGGGGTCGTAGTCGTTCGCCGGTGCCTTGGTGCTTTCGAGCGGGCTCGACGTGCGGCTGTCCTCGCGGCGGGCGTCATCGGCGACATCCTGCGCCTGTTCGCCGATGGGGTCCTGCTCGTCGTTGTGGACCTCGGGCGGCAGGCCCTGAGAATGGCCGGGGGTGGTGGCGGGGCGCTTGTCCATGGGGGTTCTCCTTCGCCGTGACCAACCGCGAAGGCGCGCCGAATGTTGCCTGCCCCGGCCAGCCGATGCGCCGGAACGCGCTGCCCTTGCGCCCGATCAGCGGCAGCAGGACAGCGGGCCAGGGATCAGCGGGTGGGGACCGGCGCCTCGCCCGTGTAGTCGTAGAAGCCGCGCCCGGTCTTGCGGCCCATCCATCCGGCCTCGACATATTTCACCAGCAGCGGGGCCGGGCGGTACTTGCTGTCACGGGTGGTGCGGTAGAGCACGGTCATGATGTCGAGGCAGGTGTCGAGCCCCACGAAATCCGCCAGTTGCAGCGGGCCCATGGGGTGGTTGAGGCCGAGGCGGCAGCCCTTGTCGATATCCTCGATCCCCGCGGTCGACTGGCCGAGGACGAATACCGCCTCGTTGATCATCGGCAGCAGGATGCGGTTGACGACGAAGCCGGGTTCGTCCTGGCTGAGGACCACTTCCTTGCCGAGCCCGCGCGCAAAGGCGGTGACGGTGTCGGTGGTTTCCTTGGCGGTGGCGAGGCCGGGGATCACCTCGATCAGGCCCATCACCGGCACCGGATTGAAGAAATGGAGCCCGATGAAGCGCGCCGGATCGGGCGAGTGGTTGGCCATGCGGGTGATCGGGATCGACGAGGTGTTCGACGCCATGATCGCAGCCGGAGCCAGCACCTTGCCGGCCTTCTCGAAGATCGTGTTCTTGATCTCCTCGCGCTCGGTCGCGGCTTCGATGATGAGGTCGGCCTCGGCGAAGGGGGCGTAATCGGCGACGGGGGTGATGCGGGCGAGCAGCTTCTCCGCCTCGTGTGCCTCGATCTTGCCGCGGCCTATGAGCTTGGCGAGCGCCTTCTCGATCGTCACCTTCCCGGCCTCGGCGCGGGGCAGGTCGACGTCGGTCAGCATGACATTCATGCCGTTGGCGGCAACGGTTTGGGCGATGCCGGTTCCCATCTGACCGGCGCCAATGACGGCGATGTTGCGCATGAGTGGCGTCCTTCGCAAGTGCAGCAAGGGCGCCGCCCTAGCGGGGAACGCGGGCGCTGACTAGCGGACTATTTGCCTAGCGGCCGATGCTACCGGTTCGCGCCGGGGACCCACTTCACATCCATCCTCCCGTTGTCGTTGACGACGCGGGCAAGGACGAAGAGGTAATCCGACAGGCGGTTGATGTAGGCGAGCGCGGCCGGATTGACCGCGTCTTGAGCCGCCAGAGCAACCATCGCCCGTTCCGCGGCGCGGGTGGTGGCGCGGGCGATGTGGAGCCGGGCAGCCAGCTCCGAGCCGCCGGGCAGGATGAAACTGGTGAGCGGCGCGAGCGTTTCGTTGCAGGCGTCGATCCGCTGCTCCAGCCATTCGACCTGCGAGGGCACGATGCGCAGCACCATTTCGGACGGGGTGAAATCTTCGCCCGGCGTCGCGAGGTCGGCGCCCAGATCGAACAGGTCGTTCTGGATGCGGGTGATCTCCGCCCCCGGTGCGCCTGCCATCTTGACGGCGGCCAGGCCGATGGCGGAGTTCGCCTCGTCGACCTTGCCCATCGCTTCGATGCGGGCCGAATGCTTGGGGCAGCGCGAGCCATCGACGAGGCCCGTCGTGCCATCATCCCCGGTGCGGGTGTAGATGCGGTTCAGCTTGACCATCGGTGGGCGGGCTTAGCGCGATGCCGCCAGCAGGATCGCGACGACCACGATCGCCAGCCCCTGATACTTGATGCGCGCGAACATCGCCTTGTTCTGGGCGAGCTGCATGTCGGTCGCAGTGGAGGCCTCGCCGCTTTCCAGATCGATCTTGGTCGTCTTGAGGAAGGCGACGATGCCCTTGATCAGCGAAAAGGCCACCAGCCCCATGAGGACGAGCAGGACGGGGATGAGGACATAGGTCATGGCCCCTAAATGGACGCTTGGGCCTCAGGTTCCAAGCTGGAATTGTTGCAACCTGAGTTGCTGCGCAAGCACGCGTCCGTCTTCCCCGGCAGCGCGCCGTTCGGCGAGCGCCGGGGAGCCGCGGCGCTTGGCGAGTTTTTCGCCGTCCGCGCCCAGCAGTAGCGGGTGGTGGTGCCAGCGGGGAACGGGCAGGCCGAGCAGGGCTTGCAAGGTGCGGTGCACATGGCTGGCGGCGAAGAGGTCCGCGCCGCGCGTCACCAGCGTCACGCCGTCCGCCGCATCGTCGAGCGTGACGGCGAGGTGGTAGGAGGCGGGCAGGTCCTTCCTCACCAGCACGACATCGCCAAGGCCCGACAAATCGGCGCGCTGGGACCCGGCGAGCGAGTCGTCCCAGATGAGCGGCCCGGTCTCCGCCAGCGCCCTCGCGCTATCCAACCGCCATGCCGCAGGCCGCGCAGGATCGGGCGGGCGGTGCTTGCAGGTGCCAGGGTAGATGAGGCCGCCTGCCCCGGCCCCCGAGCCGGGGTCGCTGCCCGCGACCGCGCCTGCTTCCTCGATCTCCTTGCGGGTGCAGGTGCAGGGGTAGAGGAGGCCGCGTTCCTTGAGGGTCCCGGCGGCGGCGGCATAGCTGGCGAGGCGGGTCGATTGGGGGGGGACCTCCTCCCATTCCAGCCCCAGCCATTCCAGATCCCGGCGGAATTCGTCTGCCAGCTCGGGGCGCGACCGCGGCCCGTCGATGTCCTCGATCCTGAGCAGGAACCGCCCGCCCGCCTGCCTCGCCAGATCATGCGCGACGATGGCGCTGAGCGCATGGCCGAGATGCAGCCGCCCGTTCGGGCTCGGTGCGAAACGGGTCACGGGGGGCGAGGCTCGATCCATCGCGGCGGCCATGCCACACGACCGATCGTTTCGCTATCCACAGGCCTTCCACAGGCTCTGAACGGGTTGGTCCTGTGGATAGCCGCCCTGTCACGGGTTTGACTCTTTGGCCTGTCAGGTCAGGATGAGGTCAATCAGGGAGGAACGCGCGTCGTGTTCAACGCCGAACTGATCGAGAAAGTGGCCAAGCTCCGCGCGGCGGGTGATGATCCGACGCGCAATCTCTCGGCCTGCCCGGCGCTGGTGCTCAACGCCGATTACACCCCGCTTTCCTATTACCCGCTTTCGCTCTGGCCGTGGCAGACCGCGATCAAGGCGGTGTTCCTCGACCGGGTGGATATCGTCG
>VFQO010001590.1_pt1 | contig 16609 bp, 15 predicted proteins | sample 3512331 | NCBI WGS metagenome assembly VFQO01 (sample SAMN10412371, study PRJNA504923) | tailings metagenome | isolation source: Replicate 3 from Balatoc abandoned mine | place: Philippines: Itogon, Benguet | collected 2017-08-28
ACGAGCAGCGCATGGCGCCCTGGATGATCGCCGGGATGATCCTGGGCGCGCTGGCCGCGGGCTCCAACCCGAACGCGGCCGGCGCCGCGATCGCGGGCAGCACGGCGGTGGCGGCACAACAGTCGCTGAACTTCTCGCGCGACATGGAGCGCGAGGCCGACCGCATCGGCTTCGGCGTGATGACCGGCGCGGGCTTCGACGGCCAGGGCTTCGTCGGCATGTTCGACAAGCTGCAGCAGGCCTCGCGCCTGAACGACGACGGCGCTTTTCCCTACCTGCGCAGCCACCCGCTCAACAGCGAACGCATCGCCGACATGCAGGCCCGGCTGCCGGCGGCCAGTGCCGCCACCGGGCCGCGCGCCGACGCGCCGGCCAGCGCGGCGGTGGGGCTGCCGTCGGCGGCCCTGCACGCGCTGGCGGCCGCGCGCGCGCGCGTGCTGGCCGAACGCAACAGCACGCGCTGGGCGGCCTGGGTCGAGCTGGCGCAGCCCCCGGGCGCCCGCGCGCCCGAGCTGTATGCCGGTGCCATGGCGGCCCAGCGGCTGGGCCAGCACGCGCGCGCCGCGGAGTTCGCGGCGCGGCTGCGCCAGGCCACTGCCGGCAGCGACGCGCGCGCCCTGGCCGATGCGCTCGCGCTCGAGCTGCTGCTGTCGCCCGGCGCCAGCGCCAACCCCGCCCTGCTGGCCGAGTTGCGCGACGCGGCCATGGGCGGCGAATGGCGCGCCCAGGTGCTGCAGGGCGCGCAGGCGGCGCTGGCCAGCGGCCAGGCGCCGCGCGCCGCCGCGCGCCTGCAGGGTTGGGTGGTGGAGCGCCCGCGCGATGCGCTTGCCTGGCAACTGCTGTCGCGGGTGTATCAGGCGCAGGGCCAGACGCTGCGTGCGGTGCGGGCCGATGCCGAAGCCCGGGCCGCCCACTTCGACTGGGACGGCGCGCTGGAGCGCTTCAAGGCGGCGCAGGCGCTGCCGCCCGCGCAGCGCAACGCCGATCCGATCGAGCTGGCCATCGTGGACAGCCGCCGTCGCGACGTGGAGTTGCGCCTGCGCGAGGCGATGCGCGACGAAGAGCGGCGCTGAGCGCCGGCGCCCGGCTCAGCGCAGGCGAAGCCCGCGAAGGGCCGAGTCCACCACGATCATGATGACCGAGTAGATCAGCGAGCCGAGCAACGCCGCCCAGAAACCGCGCACGTGAAAGCCGTCCAGCAGCGAGGCCGCAGCCCAGAACAGCAGCGCGTTGATGACGAACAGGAACAGCCCGAAGGTGACCACCGTCACCGGCAGCGTGAGCAGGATGAGCACCGGCCGCAGCAGCAGGTAGAACAGGCCGATGACCGCGGCGGCGATCAGCGCCGACGGGAAGCTGCGCACCTGCACCCCGTTGTAGAGGTAGGCCACCAGCAGCAGCGCACAAGCCGCCAGCAGCCAGCGCAGAAGCAGCTTCATCGGGCGTCAGGCCTTGTCGGCGGCGATCGCGGCGCGCTGCGCGACGCGGCGGTTGTGCATCCAGCCCAGCGCCAGCACGATGACGATGGTGGCCAGCACGAAGCCCCAGTAGGCCGCCGTGTGCGACGGCTCCGGGCCCTTGAACCAGGGCGCGAGCAGCTTCTCGTTGACCACCATCTTGCCGGCCGTGAAGGCCAGCACACCGGCGCCGATGTACATGATGGACGGGTACTTCTCGACCAGCTTGAGGATCAGCGTGCTGCCGAACACCACGATCGGGATGCTGATGAGCAGACCGATGACCACGAGGTCGAACGAGCCCTGGGCCGCACCGGCCACGCCGAGCACGTTGTCGATGCCCATCACCGCGTCCGCGATGATGATGGTCTTCATGGCGCCCCAGAAGGTGGTGGCACCACCGCCATGTTCTTCTCCGCCGCCTTCGTCTTCCGCGATGAGCTTGTAGGCAATCCACATCAGCGCGATGCCGCCGACAGCCATCAGGCCCGGGATGCGCAGCAGCCACACCACCACCAGCGTCATGGCCGAGCGCACGACGATGGCGCCGACGGTGCCCCAGACGATGGCCTTTTTCTGGTGCTCCTTGGGCAGGTTGCGGGCGGCCAGCGCGATCACGATCGCGTTGTCGCCGGCGAGCACGAGGTCGATGAGGATGATCGCCAGCAGGGCAGACCACCAGGCCGCGGACATGAATTCCATGAAATGGCTCCAAGAGGGGGAAGGGTTCCGAAGGTCTTGCCCGCGGGCGCCACCGGGCGCCTGCCCAGCAGGCCGGTCGCCGGTGTGCCCGGCGACGTCTTGACGACCTGCTGACCGTTGACACCCGCGCCGTGGCGCTGCCGTGTCCCTGGAGCTACTCCCCTCCGCGAAACCCGGCATTGTAGCGATGGCCCCCTGTCCCGGCCTACGCACTAACCGCAGCACGCTGGCTATCATCGGCGCCCCGTTTCCCCCTTCCCCATTCCCCCGTTTGCGCGCAATGGCCGGCATCCACATCACCGACATCGAGGCGGCCATCAACTGGTGGCGTGAGCGCTCGCCCTCGCCCGACGGCGTGTCCCTGCCGGCGCCCACGCGCGCGCTGGCCGAGGTCTATGCGCTGATGGTGTTCTTCCACGAGACCGAGGCCGACGAAAGCACCCTGCCCGACAAGGCCCGCGAGGCCTGGCTGGCCTGGTACGCCACCACGCCCGACACACCCTGCATCGCGATCTGCTCGACCAGCCAGGGCGACCCCGTCTGCAAGGGCTGCGGCCGCCGTTTCGACGAGGTGCAGCGCTGGACCGAGATGAGCCCGGCCGAAAAGCGCCAGTGCTGGCGCCGCATCACCATCGAGGGCGATGCCTGGCGCTTCAACCGCTACAAGGAACGCGCGATCGGGTGATCGATCAGACCCGGCGGGCCAGCTCGGCGGCCTTGCCGGTGTAACCCGCAGGCGTCATGGCCAGCAGGCGCTGCTTCTCGGTCTCGGGGATGTCGAGCGAGCGCACCAGGCCGTGCAGGTCCTCGGCGCGCACGGTCTTGCCGCGCGTCACTTCCTTGAGCTTCTCGTAGGCGCCCTGCACACCGTAGCGGCGCATCACGGTCTGGATGGCTTCGGCCAGCACTTCCCACGAGGCGTCGAGGTCGGCCGCGGTGGCCTCCTCGTTGAGTTCGAGCTTGTTCAGGCCCACGCCCAGCGCGTGGTACGCGAGCACCGCGTAGCCCAGCGCCACCCCCATGTTGCGCAGCACGGTCGAATCGGTCAGGTCGCGCTGCCAGCGGCTCACCGGCAGCTTCTCGCTCAGGTGGCGCAGCAGCGCGTTGGCCAGGCCCAGGTTGCCTTCGGCGTTCTCGAAGTCGATCGGGTTGACCTTGTGCGGCATGGTCGAGGAGCCGATCTCGCCCGCCTTGAGCCGCTGCTTGAAATAGCCCAGGCTCACGTAGCCCCAGATGTCGCGCGCCAGATCGACCAGGATGGTGTTGGTGCGCGCCACGGCGTCGAACAGCTCGGCCATGTAGTCGTGCGGCTCGATCTGGATGCTGTAGGGCTGGAAGCTCAGGCCCAGGCCCAGCGGTTCGGGTGTCTCCACCACCTTGCGGCTGAAGGCTTCCCAATCGAAATCGGGCCAGGCGGCCAGGTGGGCGTTGTAGTTGCCCACCGCGCCGTTCATCTTGCCCAGCAGCTTCACGCCGGCAATCCGCTCGCGCGCGGTGTTCAACCGCACCACCACGTTGGCGATCTCCTTGCCCACGGTGGTGGGGCTTGCCGTCTGTCCGTGCGTGCGGCTGAGCATGGGCACGTCGGCCATGGCGTGCGCCATCTCGCGCAGCTTGGCGATCACCGCGTCCAGCGCTGGCAGCAGCACCTGCTCGCGCGCGCCCTTGAGCTGCAGCGCGTGGCTGGTGTTGTTGATGTCCTCGCTGGTGCAGGCGAAGTGCACGAACTCGGCCGCGCGCTCCAGCTCGGGCCGTGCCTCGAACTTCGATTTGATCCAGTACTCGACCGCTTTCACGTCGTGGTTGGTGGTCTTCTCGATCGCCTTGATGGCTTCGCCATCGGCCTCGCTGAAGTTCTTCACCAGGCCCAGCAAGTAAGTGCGCGCACCGGGCGACAGCGGCTTGAACTCGTCGAAGCCGGCATCGGACAGCGCAATGAACCAGGCGATCTCGACCTGCACGCGCCGGTGCATGTAGCCCAGTTCGCTCATGAACGGGCGCAGCGGCGCCAGGCGCCCCGCGTAGCGGCCGTCCAGCGGCGAGAGGGCGGAAATCGGGGAGAGCTCCGCGCCGGTGGGTGCGGGGGTGGCAGGGGTCGAACGCATCCCGTGATTGTAGGAGTCGCCCGCGCGCCGGGGCCGGGCTGCGCCGTGCGCGTCAGGCGCGCACGCGGTGCCGCTGGCTAGAATCGTCGCCCGATACGACACGCCCCACAGACCATGAAACTCATCGGTGCCATCACCAGTCCCTACGTCCGCAAAGTGCGCATCGTCATGGCCGAGAAGAAGCTGGACTACCAGTTCATCCAGGAAGACGTCTGGTCTGCCGACACCAGCATCGGTGCGTCCAACCCGCTGGGCAAGGTGCCCTGTCTGGTGATGGAAGGGGGCGAAGCGGTGTTCGATTCGCGCGTGATCGTCGAGTACCTCGATGGACTTTCGCCCGTGGGCAAACTCATCCCGCCGTCGGGGCGCGAGCGCGCCGAGGTGAAGACCTGGGAGGCGCTGGCCGATGGTGTGCTGGACGCCGCGATCCTGGCGCGCCTGGAAGCCACCTGGCCGCACCGCACGGCCGAGCAGCGCAGCCAGGCCTGGATCGACCGCCAGATGGGCAAGATCCACGCGGCGCTCAAGTCCATGGCCCAGGGCCTGGGCGACAAGCCCTTCTGCTCGGGCATTCACTTCAGCCTGTCCGATGTGGCGGTGGGCTGCGCGCTGGGCTACCTCGATTTCCGCTTCCCGGTGATCGCCTGGCGCGACGACTTCCCCAACCTGGCGCGCCTGAACGACAAGCTGGTGCAGCGCCAGAGCTTCATCGACTCCAAGCCCGCCTGAGCCCGCGGCGGTTCACTGGTTCGCGCGGCGCTTGAGCCAGCGCATCAGCGCGCCCACAGCGGGCAGCTTCTCGTACAGCTCTTCGGCCGCGTCCCAGTAGTCGCGGTGGTCGGCGATGCGGCCGTCCGTCGCAAGCTGCAGGTGCGAGCCGCCGCGCACCACCTGCTCCGTCTGCGTGTCGAAGCGTCGGAAGCGGAAGCGGAACTCCCACACCAGAAAACACTGCGCACCGTCGACCACTCGCTGCGTCACCACGAAGCGCGGTTCGTGCAGGCTGGTGTACATGTGCTCGAACACGCCGCGGATGGCGGCCACGCCGCGCACCTCGTTGAACGGGTCCTTGAAGCGCGCGCCATCGGTGTAGAGCTCACCGAGCCTATCCAGCGCGTCGGGCGACAGCGATTCGTAGAAGCCGACGATGCGCTCGACCGCGGCGCGCGGGTCGGCGGGCGCGTTCACAGGCCGGTGGCGCGGCGCACCAGCGCGAAGAAGGGGCGGTAGGGCAGCAGGCGCAAGAGTTTCATCCAGTGTGTGAAGCGCTTGGGGAAGTGGATCTCGAAGCGGCCGCGTGCCCAGTCGTCGAGCATGGCCTGCGCCGCTTGCTCGGGGGTGATCAGCGCAGGCATCTCGAAGTCGTTCTGCGCCGTCAGCGGCGTCTGCACGAAACCGGGGTGCACCACGCTCACGCCCAGGCCCTGCGGCGCAAGATCCAGGTACAGATTCTCCGCCAGGTGCGTGAGCGCGGCCTTGGTCGGGCCGTAGGCCAGGCTCTTGGGCAGGCCGCGAAAGCCCGCCACGCTGCTCACCAGACTGATGTGGCCGCGCCCGCGCGTCAGCAGCGCCGGCAGCAGCGCGTGCAGCACGTTCAGCGCACCTTCGTAGTTGATGGCGAGGTGGCGCCGCAGATCCGGCAGGTCGAGTGCGGTGGCGCGCATGCCGCGGTAGTGGCCGGCGCAATACAGCATCAGGTCCACCGGGCCCTGGGCCAGGATGGCGCGCGCGCTGCGCGCCACCGCCTCGGCGTCGGTCACGTCCAGCGGCCAGGCCTGCGCGCCCGGGTGGGCCTGCACGAAGGCGTCGAGCGCCGCTGCACCGCGCGCCGACACCAGCACCTGCGCGCCGCGCGCATGCAGTGCGTGGGCGATGGCCGCGCCGATGCCGCTGGAGGCGCCGACCAGCCACACGCGCTGGCCGCGCCAGTCGCTGATGGGTGGGTTCATGGGGCCGAACAGGCCGGGCGCGCGTGGGGGCATGGCCGGGGCATCGGCGCGGCGTTCCACGGTGGCGGGGCGGGTGCTCATGCCGATCGCTTCACGAAGCTCAGCGTGACTTCGCCGAGGCGGATGCCGAACTTGCTCATGGTGGCCTTGTTGAGCATCACGCGCTCGTCCATCAGGTACATCCAGTCGTCGAACTGCACCGCGTAGGTGGTGCCGTCCACCGGCAGCAGCAGCGTGTAGCCCCAGCGGAAGGCATTGCCCGCGGTGCGCCCGCGGGCCTCGCCCTGCACGTCGTCGGCGGTGCCGGTGTATTCGCCGTTGCCCAGGTGGCGCAGGCGCCAGATGCGCTTCTGCCGCTCGCCGTCCGAGTAGATGAAGTCCTCGTCGAGCACGCCTTCTTCGCCCTGCCAGCTGCAGCGCATCACCACGGTGAAGCGGCGCACCACCTTGCCCGAGCGGTCGGTGAACACGCCGTAGGCGTCAAGCACGCCATTGAAGTACTGGCGCAGGTCGAGCACCGGCTTCTCGCTCGAGTAGTCGGATACCTGGGGGCCGGCGCAGCCCGCCAGCGCGGTGGCGCCGGTGGCCAGGGTGGCGGTGAGCAGCAGTCGTCGTTGCATGGTCGGGGGGCTTTCAGTGGGAGGGGGCGCCCCGCCAGGCCGTGGCTGGCGGCGCGCGCAGCACCAGGCCCACCAGCGCCGCCGCCGCGAGCAGCTTGAGCACGCAGGGCAGCACGCAGTAGGCGATGGTCAGGGTCTGCAGGGCCGCGGCGTCGCGCGCGCCGGGTTCGTAGCCGAAGGCGCCCAGCAGCGGCAGCGCCAGGCCGGCGGCCAGGGCCAGGTGGAGCTTGGCCGCGAAGTTCCACCAGCCGAAGTACGCACCCTCGGCCTTGCCGCGCTCGCCCAGCTGGCCGATCAGGCCCGCCAGCAGCGCGCCGGGCAGCGCCAGGTCGGTGCCCAGGGCAATGCCCGACAGCGCACACACCACGAGGAACAGCGCCGCGTCGCCCGCGCCCAGCGTGGCGGCCCAGGCAAAGGTGAGCACCGCCAGCACCATGCCCGCGAGCCAGGTGCGCGCCAGGCCCAGGCGCGGCACCAGGCGCAGCCACAGCGGCATGGCCAGCGCGGCGCTCAGGAAGTACACGCCCAGAAAGGCGGGCTCCAGCGCCGGACTGGCCTGCAGCCGGTCCTGCACGAAGAACAGCACCAGCGTGGCCGGCACGGCGCTGGCCGTGCCGTTGAGCACGAACACCGCGAGCAGGCGGCGAAAGGCCGGCTCGCGCAGCGGGGAGCGCCCGGGGCCGGTCGCCGCCAGCGCCGCCCCGTGGGGCACGATGCTGCGCGCCCAGGCCCACCAGCCCAGCGCGAGCAGCAGCGCGAACGCGGCCACCGTGGCACCCAGCCCGGCCACCGTGGGCAGCACCGCGGCGAGCAGCACGCCCAGCAGCGAGAGCGCCTCGCGCCAGGCCACGATGCGCGAGCGCTGGGCCTCGTTGCCGCCCAGGCGCGCGCCCCAGGCCTGGTGCGCCACCGAGACCACGCTGTATGCCGTGTAGGTGATGGCCATGATCACGCCGGCCCAGGTGAGCAGTGGCACCGCGCCGCCCGCCACTACCGCGGCGGGCGGGAACAGCAGGCCCCACAGGCCGAGCGCCAGCACCACCGCGCTCGCCGCGGCCACTGCCAGCAGCGTGCTGTGCGAACGCGCCGCCAGGCGGTCGCACCAGCGGCCGATCAACGGGTCGAGCACCGCGTCGATGCCGCGTGCAGCCAGCAGCACGAAGCCGAGCGCGGCCAGCGGCGCAGCAAACGCGCGCGCATAGTGGTTGGGCAGCAGCACGTACAGCGGCAACGCGACGAAAGCCAAAGGCAGGCCGAGCAGGCCGTAGCGCAAGCCGTGGCGCCAGCCGCCCGGGGCCGTGAAGGCCGCTGCCGGTTCGTCCTGTGCTGACGGGCTCATGGTGGTGTCGTGCTCAACGCGAAGCGGGCGCGGCCAGGGCCTGCAGCAAGGTCTCGCGCATGGCGGGCTGTGAGGTGCGTGGCGACAACCAGATGCCGAAGAACAGCCGCGAGAAGGCGTCGTCGTCCACTGCGCCGAGCAGCCGGCCGTTGAGGTAGAAGCGCGCGCCGGTGCCGGGCACGTGCACGCCGGTGATGCGGTCACCGGATTTCACGTCGGGGAACAGCCGTTGCATCGCCTCCAGCCAGCGCGCGGCGGTGGCCTCGTCGATGGTGGCCAGGCGGCGCATCTCGTCGATGGAACGTTGCGCAATGTCGGCACCCTCGAAGGCGCGCAGGTAGGCCAGCTCGAGCGCGAAGCGCTGCTCGGCGAAGCGCTGCGCATCAAACCCGGCGCGTGCGTAGAGCGTGGCGTCATAGACCTGAAAGCCCCAGACGCGCAGCCGCGCCTGGCCCAGCGCGGTCTTGTCCTGCAGCGCGGCGGTCAGCGTGGCTTCGGGTTGCGCTTGCGCGACTTGTGCATGTGCGCCCGCGGCGGCCAGCAGGGCGCCGGTCAACAGCAGCAAGGCGGGGGTTTGCATGGCGTGGTGCTCAGACGGGTTTGCGCAGCGTGACCTGCAGGACGTCCGTGCTGCCTTCGGCAAATGCCGCTTCGCAGTAGGCGAGGTAGAACTCCCAGGTGCGCAGGAAGCGGGTGTCGAAGCCGAGCTGCAGCACGGCTTCCTGTTCGTGCAGGAAGCGTTCGCGCCACTGGCGCAGCGTGCTGGCGTAGTCCGCGCCGAAGGCGAACTCGTCGACCACTTCCAGGCCTGCGCGCGCGGCTTGCTCGCGCAGCGCGCCCGGGCTCGGCAGGCAACCGCCGGGGAAGATGTACTGCTGGATGAAGTCGGTGCCGCGCAGGTAGCGATCGAAGTGCCGGTCGGCGATCACGATGCTCTGGATGCAGGCGCGCCCGCCCGGCTTGAGCAGCCGCGCCACCGTCTCGAAGTAGGTCGGCCAATAGGCCTGGCCGACGGCCTCGAGCATTTCGATCGAGCAGATCGCGTCGAAGGGCGCGTCCTGGATGTCGCGGTAGTCCTGCAGGCGCAGGTCGGCGCGGTCGCCGGCGCCGATGCCCTGCAGCCGCGTCTTGGCAAAGGCCAGTTGCTCGGTGGACAGGGTCACGCCCACCACGGAGGCGTCGAACTCGGCCACTGCCTTCTCGGCCAGTGCGCCCCAGCCGCAACCGATCTCGAGTACCCGGCTGCCGGGCTGTACGTCGGCCAGGCGCAGCGCGCGGCGCACCTTGGCGTGCTGCGCTTCCTCCAGCGACAGACCCGGCGTCTCGTACCAGGCCGAGGAGTAGTTCATCGTGCCGTCGAGCCAGCGTTCATAGAAGGCGTTGCCCAGGTCGTAGTGGGCGTGGATGTTCTTGCGGCTGTTGGCCTTGCTGTTGTGGTTGAGCAAGTGGCGGATGCGGTAGGCCAGGCGGCCGAGCCAGCTGCCGTGGATCACGTCCTCGACCCGATGGCGGTTGTGCAGCATCACCTCGATGAGCGTCACCAGATTGGGCGTGCTCCAGTCGCCGGCGATGTAGCCCTCTGCGAAGCCGATGTCGCCCGACTTGAGCACTGCGGCGCAGACGTTCCAGTTGTGCAGGCGGATGCTGGCGTGCAGCCCCTCCGGACGGCCGAAGCGCTGCAGCGTGCCGTCGGGCAGCGTGACGGTGAGGCTGCCGTGTTCGATGCCCTGCAACAGGCGCAGCACCGTGCGCGCGGCCGCGGGCGCGTTGCGGGGCAGGGTGAAGCCGGCGGGGTGGCGGGGCGCGGTGGTCGTGTTCATCGTGGATTCGATGGAAAGGCACTCGGGGGGGAGGCCGCCGATACCGGTTCGCTCGGTGCAGGCGGCAGACGGAAGAAGGGCGTGCGCTTGAGCCACAGGCGCAACGCCTGCCAGTGGATGCGCGCGATCACGGCCAGTGTCATGGCCGGGTGTGACCACAGGGCGCGGCGCACGGTCTGCGGTGTCAGGGGCAGCAGTTCGCCGCTCACGCTGGTGTTCAGCAGGGGTTGCGGCTGCTGTGCATCGTCGAAGTAGTCGATGCGCACGACGGTCCGCGCCGGTTTGTCGGCGGTGGCCGCGGTGCGCATGAACACGAAGCGGTAGCGCCCCTGCACCGGGCAGAACGGCGAGACATGAAACACCTTGTCGGCCTCGCACGGTTGGCCCAGGCGCGGCGCGTCCAGCAAATAGCAGTGGCGCTGACCAAAAGTGTTGTTGACCTCTGCCAGCACGGCGCGCAGCGTGCCGTCGGCCCGCTCGCAGTACCAGAAGCTGACCGGCTTGAACGCATAGCCCAGCACGCGCGGGTAGGTGTGCAGCCAGATCTCGCCGTCGGCGTCGTGGATGCCGTGCGCGCGCAGCACCTCGTCGATCCAGGCCAGGCAGTCGTCGCGGCCGTCGCCGTGGTCGCGGTCGTGAAAGCTCAGCGGCGCCGCGCGGTTGCGCGCCAGCGTGCCGGCGCCGTTTGCGCGCAGGCTGCGCAGCGGCAGCAACAGAAAGTGCGTGGGGTAGGCGAACGCGTTGCGCCGCGGCCGGGTGCGCGCATGGCGCACCTGGCCGAAACCGATCAGCGCGCCGGCACTCAACCCAGGGCCTCCGCCAGCGGCGACGGGGCGCCCGCGCCGGCGGGCGCAAGGCCGAGTTGTTCGATGACGCCGCGAGCGGCCTGCAGTCCGGCCTTGAGGCCGTCCTCGTGGAAGCCATAGCCGCACCACGCACCCGCAAACCAGGTGTGCTGGCGGCCCTGCAACGCGGGCACATGCGTTTGCGCGCGGATGGCGTCGAGGTCGAACACCGGGTGGTCGTAGTCCCAGGCGCCAAGCACCTGTGACTCGGCGATGTCGCGCTGCGGGTTTAGCGAGACGATGACCGGCTGTTCGACGGGCAGCGGCTGCAATTTGTTGAGCAGGTAGTGCAGGCACACGCGTGCCGACTCCATTTCGCGCTCGGGCGCGCGTTCGTAGTTCCAGGCCGACCAGGCGCGCCGTGCCGAGGGTAGTACGGTTGTGTCGGTGTGAAGCACGGCGCGGTTGGGTTGGTAGCGGATCGCGCCCAGCACGGCGCGCTCGTCCGCCGAAGCCGCGTCGCCGAGCAGCCGCAGCGACTGGTCGGTGTGGCAGGCCATGACCACCGCGTCGAAGCGCTCGACCTGGCCGTCCGTCACCACGCGCACCCCGTCGGCGTCGCGCACGATCTGGCGCACCGGCGTGGCCAGTCGCGCATCGCTCACGTGGGCGATGATCTTCTCTACATACTGGCGCGCACCACCGGCCACCGTGTACCAGCGCGGCCGGTTCGCCACCTGGATCAAGCCGTGGTTGTGACAGAAGCGCACCATCGTTGCCACGGGAAAGCGCAGCATCTGATCCGTCGGGCAGCTCCAGATGCAGCCCAGCATCGGCAGGAAGTACCAGTCGCGGAATTCGTCCGAGAAGCGCTGTTCGCGCAGGAAATCACCCAGCGGTTGCAGCAGGGGGCTCTCGGGTGCGAGGTCGGCCCCGCGCTCGGCCAGCGCGGTGCAGACGCGGTTGAAACGCATGATCTCGGCCAGCATGCGCCAGAAGCGCGGGCGCAGCAGGTTGGCGCGTTGCGCGAACACGCTGGAGAGGTCCGAGCCGCTCCATTCGAGCGTGCTGCCGCGCGGGCCGGCGCCACCGGCTTGTACCGAAAACGACATGTCCGAACCCGCCAGCGGCACATCGAGCTTTGCGAACAGGGCCAGCAGGTTGGGGTAGGTACGTTCGTTGAGCACCAGGAAACCGGTGTCGACGCCGAAGGTGGCGGGGCGTCCCTGCGCGTCGGGCAGCGTCACGTCCACGGTGTGGGTGTGGCCGCCGAACCAGGGGCCGGCCTCGAACAGGCTCACCTCGGCCAGGCCTTGCAGTGTGTGCGCCGCGGCCAGGCCGGCGATGCCGGAGCCGACGACAGCGACGCGCCGCGAAGCGCCGGGGCGGCCGGGTTGGACGAGGGGAGTGGACGGGTCCGCGTACATGGCTGGCCCGTCAGGCGAGAGCGGCCGGCGGGTGCCGGCCTTCGGTGAAAGAAATTGCTGCGAAGCGTCCCGAAACGAACAAGGGAGGGAGGGAGGAGGAGGAGAAGCGCCTCGGGATTGCAGCCAGGCCTTGAGGGCCCGACAGGCTTCGCAGCAGAAAACGGGGGTTGCCGGACATGCCCCTCCCGCAACTGGGTAGTGGGACGCTTGCCGCGGCACGGAAGTTCCCCGGCCGCAGGGGCAGGCTGGCGCGGGAGTCGGGGCGGATGGACATAAAAATGAACTGCTCAGTTGTTATCAATACTATGCAGTATAGAAATACCCGAGTCAAGTCAAATCGTGCGCCAGGCCCGAATGCGGCGATGAGGCGGGCATTTCCCACCGACGCCCGGGGCTGTGACCATCGGTCCAGGAGCACCCCCCGCCTACAATTCCCGGGTTTGCTGCGCCCGCCATCGAGACACCGCCATGCTTTACCCCGAACTCTTCAAACAACTCGAGTCCGTCCGCTGGGACATGGAGAAGGACATCCCCTGGGCGCAGTTCGACGCCGCCAAACTGACCGATGAGCAGGCCCAGACCATCAAGATGAACGCCATCACCGAGTGGGCGGCCCTGCCGGCCACCGAGATGTTCCTGCGCGACAACCGCGACGACAGCGACTTCTCGGCCTTCATGTCGATCTGGTTCTTCGAGGAGCAGAAGCACTCGCTGGTGCTGATGGAGTACCTCAAGCGCTTCCGCCCCGATCTGGCCCCCACCGAGCAGGAACTGCACGACATCCGCTTCGAGTTCGACCCGGCCCCGGCGCTGGAGACGCTCATGCTCCACTTCTGTGGCGAGATCCGCCTCAACCACTGGTACCGCCGCGCGGCCGAGTGGCACACCGAGCCGGTGATCAAGCACATCTACACCACGCTCAGCCAGGACGAGGCGCGCCACGGCGGCGCCTACCTGCGCTACATGAAACGCGCGATCGCCAAGTTCGGCGACGAGGCGCGCTCCGCTTTCGCGAAGGTGGGGGTGTTGATGGCCAGTGCGCGCCGCACCGCGCAGGCGCTGCATCCCACCAACCTGCACGTCAACAAGGCGCTGTTCCCCAACGACACCATCCAGAGCCGGCTGCCCGATCCGCAATGGCTGGAACACTGGCTGGACAAGCAGATTGCCTTCGACGCGACGTGGGAGGGCAAGGTGGTCGACCGGATCCTGCACAACCTCAGCCTGCTCATGGACAGCAGCTTCAAGTCGGTGCAAGAGCTCAACCGCTTCCGCAAATCGCTCTCGGTGGGCGGTGCCGCCGTGCCCTCGTCGGCCTGAGATTCAGTGGCCGCGCACCGGCGCGGCCTGACGTCGTGACCACCAGGCGCCGAGGGCGCCAAGCAACGCCCCCCAGGCCGCACCGCTCAGGTGAGCGGCCTGGACCACCGCCATGTCGGTGTGCGGGTCGTTCAGCAAGGGGTGCTGCCAGCTGCGCTCGATCAGCAGCTTGACCACCAGACCAGCGAGCAACACCGCACCCCACAGTCGCGCCTTCGGCCCCACCGGGCTCAGCAGCAAATGCAGGCCCAGCACCGCGACGCCCGCATGCAACAGCCCGGACAAGCCCACCGCATGGCTCACTTGCGGCCACCACAGCAGGCTGACTTGCAGCAGTGGCCAGCTCAATGCCCAGGCCAGTGCGGCCGCCAGCGACGGGCGCAGCACCCAGCCGGCGGCGGTGAGCGCGCCCAGCGCGAGCTGGTTGCCGATGAGGTGCGGCGTGTTCAGGTGCACCCAGGCGCTGGTCCACAAAGTCCAGGGCTGGGCAGGCCACAGTTCGGCGTACCAGGTCAGCGCCTGCACGGCCGGGGCGTGCGCCCACCACAGCAGCATGCTGGCCACGCCGTGCAGGGCGCACAGCAGCAACCAGGCCCGCGAGCCCTTCATGTGCCGAGCACGGTTTGCCAGAGCAGGCGCACCGCCTGCGCCTCGGCCTGCAACTCGGCCGCGTCCACCTGCGTGGGCGCCTCGTCCAGGCGCGCCCGGTGCTGCACCTGGCGCAGGCGCCGGTAGGCGTTGGCGGCGTCCGCGCCCACGCCTGTGGGCAGCAGCCCGGCGGCCTCGGCGCGGCGCAGCAGGTTGATGTTGCCGGTGTTGGCGCGCAGCCCGGGGTGTTCGCGCGAATGCAGCAGCACCAGGTACTGCACCACGAATTCCACGTCGACCATGCCGCCTGCGCCGTGCTTGACGTCGAAGCGTTCGCCACGCACCGGGTGGGCGGCGCGCACTTTCTCGCGCATGGCGACGATCTCGGTGGCCAGGGCGGTGGCGTCGCGTGGCGCGGTGATCACCGCCTCGCGCACGGCGTCGAAGCGGGCGGCGAGCCGGTCGTCGCCGAGCACGAAGCGCGCACGGGTCATCGCCTGGTGTTCCCAGGTCCAGGCGGTGTTGCTGCCGCGCTGGGTCTGGTACTTCTCGTAGGCGTCGAAGCTGGTGACGAGCAGGCCGGAATTGCCGTTGGGCCGCAGGGCGGTGTCGATCTCGAACAGATCACCCTCGCCGGTCTTGACCTGCAGCCAGTTGATCATCTTGCGCACGAAGGCGGCGTAGATTTCGCTGGCGTTCTCGTGCTCGTCTTCATAGACGAACACGATGTCGAGGTCACTGCCGTAGCCCAGCTCTTTGCCGCCGAGCTTGCCGTAGCCGATGATGGCGAACGCCGGCGTGTCGCGGTGGCGGTTCTTCAGGCGCTGCCAGCACCAGCGGGCCGTGAGGCGCAGCACCGCGTCGGCCAGCGCCGAGAGGTCATCGGCCACCTCTTCCACCGTGAGCTTGCCCTCCACATCGCGCGCCAGGGTGCGGAAGGTTTCGGCGTGGTGCGCGCGGCGCAGCAGGTTGAGCAACGCTTCCTCGTCGTCCTCGCCGGTGGTGCGAAGCGAGGCGCGGCGCGACTCGCATTCGGACTCGAAGGCCGCGGCATCGAAGCGCTCGGCCAGGAGCTGCTGGCTGGCGAGTTCGTCGATCACGCCGGGGTGCTGGATCAGGTAGCGCGCCGGCCACTTGGCCGCACCCAGCAGGCGCAGCAGCCGTTCGTGCACCGAAGGTCTTTCCTGCAGCAGCGCCAGGTAGCTCTCGCGCCGCAGCAGTGGCTCGATCCAGTCGGCCATGCGCAGCGCGGCGAGTTCGCTCACGCGGCCCTCGTCGATCCAGGCCCCGGTACGCTGCACCAGCCGCACCAGGCGCAAGCGGGCGTCCTCGCGCAGGGCCAGCACGCGCGGGTGCGTGCGCCACAGCTTCAGCCGCTCGGCCAGCGCCGGTGGCAGCGTGGCAAGCGTGCTGGCGAAGTCGTCTTCGGCGCTGCGCGGCGCACCCCCGTTGCAGCCTTTGCCCTTGCAGTTGCCCTGACCGTTGCCGAGCAGGGTGTCGAACTCCTCGGCCACCAGCTCGCGGTGCGCGTCCAGCGCGTGCAGGAAGGCGCAGGTATTGGCGAAGCCCATGGTGGCCGCGATCCAGGCCAGATCCTCGTCGCGCTCGGGCATCAGGTGGGTCTGCTGGTCGTCCAGGTACTGGATGCGGTGCTCGACCTTGCGCAGGAATTCGTAGGCCCGGGCCAGCGCCTCGGCCTTGTCGGCCGGCATGAGCCCGGCCTTGCTCACCCGCTGCAAGGCGTCCAGCGTCGGGCGCGTGCGCAGCTCGGGGAACTGCCCGCCGCGCACCACCTGAAGCAGCTGCACGGTGAACTCGATCTCGCGGATGCCGCCGCGCGAGAGCTTCACATCGTTGGCGCGGCCCGGGTTGCCTGCGGCACGCTTGGCCGCGTGGTCGCGGATCTGGCGGTGCAGCACGCGCAGCGACTCGAACACACCGTAGTCCAGGTAGCGGCGGAACACGAAGGGCAGCACCGTGGCGCGCAGGGCCTGCATCCCCTCTGCTTCGATGGTGTCGGCGGGCGCGATCACCCGGCTCTTGAGCCAGGCAAACCGTTCCCATTCACGCCCCTGCACCTGGAAGTACTCCTCCAGCGCGCCCAGCGACACGACGCTCGGGCCCGAGTTGCCGTTGGGCCGCAGCGCCAGATCGACCCGAAACACGTTGCCGTGTTCGGTGGTGTCGCCCACGGTCTGGAAGATGTGCTTGACCGCCTTGGCAAAGTATTCGTGGTTGCTCAGCCGCTGGCGGCCCTCGGCATTGCCGGCGGTCTCGCCATCGTGGTCGTAGACGTAGATCAGGTCGATGTCGCTCGACACGTTGAGCTCGCGCGCGCCGAGCTTGCCCATGCCGATGACCCAGAGCTGCGCCCGCTGCCCGCTGCCCTCGGCCACCGGCATCCCGTGCACGGCATCGAGCTCGGCGAAGGCGAGCCGGCAGGCCTCGTCCAGCGCGAGCTCGGCGAGTTCGGTGACGGCGCGCGTGACGGCCTGCA
>VFQO010001593.1_pt1 | contig 16590 bp, 15 predicted proteins | sample 3512331 | NCBI WGS metagenome assembly VFQO01 (sample SAMN10412371, study PRJNA504923) | tailings metagenome | isolation source: Replicate 3 from Balatoc abandoned mine | place: Philippines: Itogon, Benguet | collected 2017-08-28
CCAGCCGCAGCGACATTCGGTCGGAAACGTCGATTTGCCTCAAGATCGTCGATCCTCTGCTAGCGGACGATCCGGCGCGCCAAGGGGAGCTGGCGAGCGCCATTTCAGGCCTGATGGCGCAGGAGCAGGTGGCGCTCGATGCTGGCGCCTATCGAACCGCTCCTCCAGGTTTTCGGTTCTGGGCTGGTGCGACGATCGATGCGGAAGACATCGGTCTGGCCCTCGAATGGCTGACTTGGGGCTACCAGCAGTGCCGCCAGGGAGCGCAATCATGAGCGCTCTCGCGAAGGTTTCTCAGCATGATGAAGGCAGGGATTATCTCTATCCCTGCTTTTCGCGAGCGGACCTGAGCTTCACCCGCGGCGACGGCGCCTGGCTAGAGGGCGCCGACGGGGTTCGCTATCTGGACTTTGCCACTGGCATCGCCGTTACCGGCTTAGGCCACTCTCATCCAAAGCTGGTCGAAGCCCTGGTCCGGCAAGGGAAGAAGCTCTGGCATGTGTCGAATGCCGTAGGAATTCCCGAGCAGGCGGAGCTGGCGCGTTTGCTCTGCGAAAACACCTTTGCTGATCGCGCCTTTTTCAACAATTCGGGTGCGGAAGCAGTCGAGACGGCGATCAAGACGGCAAGGCGCTACCAGTTCGTTTCGGGCCGACCGGAGCGCTTCAACATCGTGACGTTCGAAGGCGCCTTCCACGGCAGGACGCTGGCGACGATCGCTGCCGGCGGCCGCGCGAAGTATCTCGAAGGCTTTGGGCCGCTGGCGCCGGGATTCACCGTTGTTCCGTTTGGGGATCTGGCCGCGCTGGCCGCAGCCTGCGACGCTGGAGCCGCTGCGGTTCTCCTCGAGCCCATTCAGGGGGAAAGCGGCGTCCGTCGGCTGGGAGCGGATATCCTCAGGCAGGTTCGCGAGATTTGCGATCGCACAGGCGCCCTCCTGATCTTCGACGAGGTGCAAACCGGGGTTGGCCGGGTCGGAAATCTCTTCGCCTACCAGGGAACAGGCACGATGCCGGACATTCTCGCCGCGGCGAAAGGGCTCGGAAACGGATTTCCCGTCGCCGCTTGCCTCGCGACCGAAAAAGCCGCTGCCGGGATGACGCCCGGAACGCATGGAAGCACGTTCGGCGGAAATCCGCTGGCGATGGTGATCGCTTCCGAGGTCGTGAAGATCGTCGCGAACGAAGCCTTCCTGAGCGAGGTCAGGCGTGTAGCCGCGAAGCTGCGCGCCGCCCTTGAAGCGCTATCGGCTCTGTATCCGCAGGTCTTCCCCGAGGTCCGAGGCGAAGGCCTCCTCCTGGGGCTTCGCTGCGGCCCGCCTGTCGCCATGGTGGCGACTGCAGCGCGAGCAAATGGGCTGCTCTCCGTCGTCGCCGCCGAGAATGTGCTGCGGCTCCTGCCTCCACTCATCATAACAGATGCAGAGATCGAGGAGGCGTTCACCCGCCTGAACCGGGTGGGGAATGCGCTGACGGCGGCATCGGGACGAGAGGGCGACAATGTTTGACGCATTACCGTCCCCTCCGGTCGATCCCATCCTCGCTCTTGGCGGCGCCGTGCGTTCTGATCGTCGTTCAGACAAACTCGATCTGGGGATCGGGGTGTTCCGCGACGAAGCCGGACATACGCCAATCATGGGAGCCGTGCGCGAGGCCGAACGTCGCCTGCTCGATGAGCGCGCGACGAAAACCTATGTGGGAGCGCGTGGCGACATGCTTTTCGTCGACGCCGTCGCGCAACTCATACTCGGGACGGCCAGGTCGGAAAGGCTGGCCGGTATTCAGGCGACCGGTGGAACCGGCGCGCTTCGCGTTCTGGCCGGGTTGGTTGCTCGCGCAAGGGGCGATGTCACTGTCTGGGTGCCAGAGCCGACATGGCTCAATCATCAGACGATCTTCGCCGACGCCGGGCTGAAGACCGCCGGCTATCCTTACTATGATCGGATGGAGCTGCGCGTCCGTGCCGATCTGCTGCTGGCCAAGCTGGAGACGATCCCGTCGGGTGATGTCGTACTCTTCCACGGATGCTGTCACAATCCCTGTGGAGCCGATCTGTCGTTCGAGGCATGGGAGGCCATTGCCGAGGTGATGGGTCGACGAGGGCTCATCCCGTTCGTTGACCTTGCCTATCAAGGATTCGGACGCGGGCTCAACGAAGACGCAGAGGGCGTCCGCCTGCTCGCAACCAGGATGCCGGAGCTACTGATCGCCTTTTCCTGTTCAAAGAATTTCGGCCTCTATTCCGAGCGAACGGGATGCGCGCTGGTCCTTGCTGAGAATGAACCGAGCGCCAGGTTCGCAGGCGAGCATATGGCTCTCGTCGCCAGGCCGCTCTATTCGATGCCGCCAGATCACGGCAGCGCGATCGTCCGCACGATTCTGGAGGATGCAGAGTTGGCGGCCTCCTGGCGGACTGAGCTCGACACGGTGACGCAATCGATCCTGGCCAAACGCCGTGTGCTGGCGGCCGCGTTCCGCGACGCCATTGGTATGACCGACTTCGATTATTTGGAGCAAGGGAGTGGAATGTTTTCGCTCCTTAATCTGTCGCACGGGAAAATACTGGCGCTGCGGGAGGAACGAGGCATCTACATCGTCGAAGACGGCCGGATCAACTTAGCTGGGCTGCCGACCCGGCGCGTGACAGATTTTGTGAACGCGGTCACGGATATCTTGGCGAGACGAACCTGATCGAGGCGCCAGGCCCGTTGCCTGACTGGCTCAGACGACGGGCTCAAGTCTGAGCAAGGCGCCGTTCATCCAGCGGACGGCGTCGGCAATCCCGCCGAATGGATAAAGATGGTAGAGAACCGGGCCTAGATCTTGGCCGTTCAGGCCTGCGGAGAGCCTCTCCATAAACCGCTCTGGCCCCACGCGCTGAATCAGGTTGGCGAGTGAGAACCCGTATCTTCGTGCGACTCCTACAGATGTCAGTACGCCGAATTGCTTGGCGTAGCGTAGGAGCTTGCTGACGTCGGCCGGGCCAGCCACGCCGATGCGAACAGGCGCGTCGATTCCGTCACGGCGCAGCCTCTCGATCCATCGAACGATGGCGTCGGCGTCGAAGCCAAACTGGGTCGTGATCTCCACTGTGCAGCCAGCATCTTTGAGGAAGGCGATCTTCCAAGTCAGCGCGCGCCAAAGCACGTCTGCCGGAATCTTGGGGTGCCCTTCAGGATAGGCGACGATGCCGACATGGCCGATCGCATGGCGTTCAAGAACGCCGCTTTCCAGGAGCGCAAGTGAGTCAGGATACGGACCTGCCGGCGCAGCCGGATCCCCACCGACGAATATGAAGCGCTTCGGGCCAGCCTCGCCGGTCAGCGCCGAAAGAAGGCCATCGAGGTCGGATTGCGAGTGGAGGCGGCGCGAGGAAATGATGGGAACGGGCTCGAATCCGCATTGGCGGATCACTCGTGCAGCATTTACACGCTGCGCGTGATCTTCATTGCCAAGAAATGCGATGTTGATCGGTGTGCCGGGCGGGATTTCAGCTTTCGATGCTTCGAGCTGAGCTATGTCCTTGGCCGCGACCTCTAACGCATAATTGGGAGCATCGTTGCCCTGCGGTCGACCAACTTTAATCATCACCAGAACCCGGCGCCTTGGAAAAGTAGCTCTGCAGCTTTCCGTCCATTCCATTGAAATGATCGGCATCGGACGGCGGAGGTTTGACAATCGTTATGTTGGGCCAAAGCTCAGCGTAGGCTGCATTGTGGCCGATCCACATAGAAGATGGATTGTCTCGATCGGATTGGATCGCGTCGGCGAGGCATTCGGGCTGACAAACACCGCAATCGATGCATTCATCAGGGTGGATGACCAGCATATTCTCACCCTCGTAGAAGCAGTCTGCAGGGCAGACATTGACGCAATCCATATATTTGCAACGGATGCAGTTTTCGCTGACGAAATACGGCATGGGGTGTGGTCCGATCGAACCCCTCGGCTGGCGGTAAAGCGAATTCCGACACAGCACCATTGTTGCGATACCCGGAACCGCCTGTGGGCCGCGACGCAATCCGGTCTTTCATTCAAGAGCTATACATGCTAGAAGTATTGTATGTCAAATGGCCATACAGAGGCGAGGGCGATATGTGGCGACCGCGACTGATCGAAACCGCGCGCATGAAATATCTCGGCATAGTCGAGGCGCTGGAGGCCGACCTTCGGTCGGGGCGCGTTGCCCGCGGCGAGAGATTGCCGCCGCAACGGGCGATCGCCGAGGCTCTCGAGGTCGATCTAACGACCGTGACCAGGGCCTTCAACGAGGCCCGTCGCCGGGGGCTTGTCGAAGCGCATGCTGGTCGAGGGACCTTCATCAGCGAAAAGCCGGAGGGAGCAGATCCGCTCGATCAAGGTCATCCGCTGATCGACCTGAGCATGAACATTCCTCCGCAGCCGGCGGCAACCGACTTTCGAAAGATCTTCCCGCATGGGATTGCGGGCATTCTTGGAAGTCCGCGTGGGCTCCTCAGTCTGCACTATCAAGAGAGCAACGGCGCGGAACCTGATCGGGCAGCGGCTGCCGGATGGCTGGATCAGCGCATAAGCGGAACCACGGCCGATCGTGTTGTCGTGACCGGCGGAGCGCAGTGCGCGCTTTTTTCTCTTTGTGAGCTGTTGGTTGGACCGGGCGATGTTGTTGCCGCTGGTGCGATGACTTACCCAGGTCTGAAGGCTGTCGCCGTACAGCGAGGGCTCACCATTGAGCCGCTGGCGATGGATGAGCACGGCATCATTCCCGATGCGTTCGAGCGCGTCTGTCGAGAGAAGGCGCCCAAGGCGCTCTATGTCGTTCCGACGATCGACAACCCGACCACGGCGACATTGCCTGAGGAGCGTCGCCGCGCCCTGGCGTCGCTTGCTCGTAAATACGGAACCGCGATTATCGAGGATGACCCCTATGCTCCGTTAAGGCCTGAGCGGATTCCTGCGATGGCGGAGCTCGCCAGCGATATCACCTGGCACATCGCCACCTTGTCGAAATGCGCGACGCCGGCCCTGCGCGTGGCCTATGTGCTCGCGCCAAACGCTAGCAAGGCACTCAGGCTGGCGTCCGTCCTGCGTGCGACCATCCTGATGGCGCCGCCCCTGATGTCGGCCTTGGCCAGCCGCTGGATTGTCGAAGGCGCCTTGGACGAGATCGCCAAGGCAATCAGCGCGGAAAACGTCGAGCGCCAGAGGTTGGCTGCGACCATTCTGGGAGAGGCGAGCATCGCCGCCGATCCTCATGGGCATCATCTCTGGCTGCGCTTGCCTGATCACTGGCGCGCTGCGGACTTCGCCGAGCATGCCGATAGGGCCGGCGTTTCCATTGTTCCGAGCTCGGCCTTCGCCACAACAGCTCATCCCATAGAGGCGGTCAGGATTTCGGTCGGCGTGGCTCCCGATCGTGGCGCTCTGGAGGATGGCCTGACGCAACTAGCGAGCCTGCTTTCCCAGCCGTCGCTGGGGACGCGCGCTGTCGTATAGCTTTTGAGGTGTTCCGATGTCGCAGATCTTCAAAGCCGCTGTCGTTCAAGCCGCTCCGGTCCTGTTCGATACCCCCCGGACGATCGAAAAGGTCGCGGACCTGACGCGCGCGGCAGCTTCCCAGGACGCCAGATTGGTCGTCTTTCCCGAAGCCTTCGTCGGCGGTTATCCGAAGGGACTCGATTTTGGGGCCCGGCTGGGAATGCGGAGTCCGGAAGGCCGCGAGGATTTCCGGCGTTATTATGAGAGCGCCATCGAGCTGCCGAGCCAGGAGGCAGCGAGGCTCGGCGAAATCGCGCGCAACAACAGCGTTCATCTGGTGGTTGGCATCATCGAACGCGACGGCGGCACACTCTATTGCACAGCGGTCACCTATGATCCCGCCGGACGGCTGATCGCGAAACATCGGAAGCTCATGCCGACGGCGCTCGAACGGCTCGTGTGGGGCTTCGGAGACGGATCCACGATCGGCGTAGCGGAAACCGTGCTCGGCCGCATCGGTAGCGTGATCTGCTGGGAAAACTATATGCCGCTGCTGCGGACGGCAATGTACGCCCAGGGCGTCGAGCTCTATTGTGCTCCCACGGTCGATGACCGCGACACCTGGCTACCGACGATGCGCACGATCGCTCTGGAGGGGCGGTGCTTTGTGATCTCGGCCTGCCAGTACTTCACCCGCGGCGACGGACCGGCGGATTACGCGCCGCCTCAGGGAAACGCACCGGATACCGTCCTGATCAGAGGTGGTTCCTGCATCATCGACCCGCTTGGCAACGTGCTGGTCGAACCGGATTTCACCGGCGAAACGATCCAGGTTGCGGAGTTGGACCGCCGAATCATAGTGCGAGGAAAATACGACCTCGACGTGGTCGGTCATTATGCGCGCCCGGATATTTTCAGCCTCTCGATCGATGCCAGGCCTAAACCCGCTGTGGCTTTCACACTGCCGCATAGGCTATCGATCGTTGATGAAGCCGAGATAGAGGGCGAGACGCAGGGGGGAGTAACATGTTCGGGCTAACCGCACTGGAACTGGCGCGCATCCAGTTCGGCTTTACCATCTCCTTCCACATCATCTTTCCCGCGATCACTATTGGACTCGCCAGTTACCTGGCCGTGCTCGAGGGCTTGTGGCTGTGGAAGAAAGACACGGTCTATCGCGACCTCTACCATTTCTGGTCGAAGATCTTCGCTGTCAATTTTGCCATGGGCGTCGTCTCCGGACTGGTCATGGCCTATCAGTTCGGGACCAATTGGAGTTATTTCTCGTCCTTCGCCGGCAGCATCACCGGTCCTCTGCTCGCCTATGAGGTGTTGACGGCGTTCTTCCTGGAGGCGGGCTTTCTGGGCGTCATGCTGTTCGGCTGGAACCGGGTCGGGCCGGGCCTGCATTTCTTCTCGACCATCATGGTGGCGCTCGGCACCTTGATCTCAGCGACCTGGATTCTGGCATCGAACAGCTGGATGCAGACGCCGCAAGGCCATGAGATCATCAATGGCATCGTGGTACCGGTCGACTGGTTCAAGGTGATCTTCAATCCCTCCTTCCCCTATCGCCTCGCGCACATGACCGTGGCCGCGTTTCTGGCGACGGCGCTCTTCGTCAGCGCTTCGGGGGCCTGGCATCTTTTGCGAGGCAACGACAATCCGCGCGTCCGTAAAATGTTCTCCATGGCGATGTGGATGGTTCTGATCGTTGCGCCGTTGCAAGTCGTCATTGGCGATCTTCATGGGCTCAACACCCTTGAGCATCAGCCTGCCAAGATCGCGGCCATGGAAGGGCACTGGCGAAACGAGCCTGGAGCGGGTGTTCCGCTGATCCTCTTCGGCTGGCCGGACATGGCGGCAGAAGAAACCCTGTACCGGGTGGAAATTCCCAAGCTCGGAAGCCTGATCTTGACGCACAGTCTCAACGGGCAATATCCGGGTCTCAGCGAGTTTGCCCCGGCAGACCGGCCCAACGCCACGGTCGTCTTCTGGTCGTTCCGTGTGATGGTCGGGCTTGGCGTGCTCATGCTGCTGCTCGGCGCCTGGGCGATGTGGCGGCGATGGCGCGGGACGCTCTACGCGCAAGGCTGGTTCCTGCGGTTCGCCACATGGATGGGACCGTCAGGTCTAATCGCCATCCTCGCGGGCTGGTACACGACCGAGATCGGCCGCCAGCCCTGGGTGGTCTATGGGGTGATGCGCACGGAAGACGCTGTATCGAACCACTCGGCCCTGGTACTTTCGACCACGCTGATCGTCTTCATCGTCATGTACGCAATCGTGTTCGGAACTGGCATCAGCTACATGCTCAAGCTCGTCGCCAAGGGGCCGCATCCGGGCGAGGATGAGGCTGCCCCTCACGACCCCGGCCAATCCCAACGTCCGGCGCGACCGCTATCGGCCGCACCCGACAATATCGACCCATCCCCATACTGAGGAGGACAAATCATGGGTATAGATCTTCCTCTTCTTTGGGCGATCATCATCGGCTTCGGACTGATGATGTATGTCATCATGGATGGTTTCGACCTGGGCATCGGAATCCTCTTTCCCTTCGTCAAGGACAGGACCGACCGGGATGTCATGGTCAACAGCGTGGCGCCGGTATGGGATGGCAATGAAACATGGCTGGTGCTTGGCGGTGCCGCACTTCTCGCTGCCTTTCCCCTCGCCTATGCCGTGATCCTGAGCGCGCTCTACTTACCGCTGATGATGATGCTGGCCGGCCTGATCTGGCGCGGCGTCGCCTTCGAGTTCCGCTTCAAGGCGGATGAAGCGCACAAGCCTTTCTGGGACAAGGCCTTCATGTGGGGATCGTATATCGCGACCTTCTCACAAGGGCTGGCGCTCGGCGCCTTCATCAACGGGTTCGAGGTCAAGGATGGCGCCCATGCCGGCGGGTTCCTCGACTGGCTGTCCCCATTCAGCCTGTTCACCGGCGTCGCGCTGGTTATCGGCTATGCGCTGCTGGGGGCGACCTGGCTCGTCATGAAAACCGAAGGCGAATTGCAGCAGCGCATGCGCGCGCTGGGGAAGCCGATTACGCTGGCCGTCCTCGCGGCGATCGTCATCGTCAGCCTCTGGACGCCATTTGTCCATGCCGACATCGCAGCCCGCTGGTTCTCCCTGCCCAACCTGTTCTTCTTCGTCCCGGTTCCGCTGCTGGTCGTTCTGGCGACATGGGCGCTTCTGAAAAGTCTGAGCGGTGAGAGCCATGCCGCACCGTTCCTGCTGGCGCTGTTTTTGCTGTTCCTCGGATATACCGGGTTCGGGATCAGCCTGTGGCCCAACATCATCCCGCCGGGAATCTCGATCTGGGATGCCGCTGCCCCGGCGCAAAGCATGGGCTTCACGCTGGTCGGCGCGCTGTTCATCATTCCCTTCATCCTCGCCTACACCGCGTGGTCCTATTACGTTTTCCGCGGCAAGGTGAAGCCTGGTGAGGGCTATCACTGATGTCATCCGATAAGCAGGACAAGAGGCTCTGGCCGCGCCGCATCGGCTGGCTCGTGCTCATCTGGATCGCCAGCGTCGGCGCGCTGGCAATCGTCGCAGTCCTGTTTCGGCTGTTGATGAATATGGCCGGGCTGACTGTCTGAGCGGGCGCGGCCTCATCCTGAAATTCTTGTCCGCCTGGAACCCGGGCGGATTGCAACCACGTGGAGCGCATTTCCCTCAATCGTGCGGCGGCGTTCCTTTAAGGAATGATCATGTCCGACGACAACTCATTACAGCGCCCCCTTTCGGATTCCGACGATGCGGCCCTTTTTTACCATCGCTATCCGAAGCCGGGAAAATTGGAGATCCAGGCGACGAAGGCCTTGGGAAACCAGCGGGACCTAGCCCTGGCCTATTCTCCGGGCGTTGCGGCGCCTTGCCTTGCCATCCGCAACGATCCTGCCGTGGCGGCGGACTATACGTCGCGCGGGAATCTCGTCGCGGTGATCTCTAACGGAACTGCGGTTCTTGGCCTCGGCAATATTGGCGCCCTCGCATCGAAGCCGGTCATGGAAGGAAAGGCCGTTCTCTTCAAGAAGTTCGCCGACATTGATGTTTTCGATATCGAGGTGGATGCGAATGATGTCAGCCGAATGGTCGACACCGTAGCTGCCCTTGAGCCGACTTTCGGCGGCATCAATCTCGAAGATATCAAGGCCCCCGAGTGCTTCGAGATCGAGGACGAATTGCGGCGCCGGATGAATATCCCGGTCTTCCATGACGATCAGCACGGGACGGCCATTATCGTCGGCGCAGCCATATTGAATGGGCTCGAGCTTGCGGGAAAGCGTATCGAGGACGTCAAGATCGTCACGTCCGGTGCTGGCGCCGCCGCTCTTGCCTGCCTCAATCTTCTGGTCAGTCTCGGCGCTAGGCGCGAGACTATCTGGGTCTGCGACATCGAAGGCGTGGTCTATCAGGGACGGAACACCCTGATGGATCGCTGGAAGGATGTTTACGCGCAAGAAACGGATGCCCGCACGCTGGAGGATGTCATCGGTGGCGCGGACGTCTTCCTTGGATTGTCAGCCCCCGGGGTCCTGAAACCCGAAATGCTGCGCCAGATGGCGGCGTCTCCGCTCGTTCTCGCGCTGGCGAATCCAACACCCGAAATTATGCCAGACGAAGCGCGCGCGGTTCGCCCCGATGCGATCATCTGCACAGGACGCTCCGACCAATCCAACCAGGTCAACAACGTACTCTGCTTCCCCTTCATATTCCGAGGGGCGCTCGACGTCGGCGCCACCGCGATCAACGAGGAGATGAAGCTTGCGGCGGTTCGAGCGATTGCATCCCTTGCCCGCGAAGAACCATCGGACATTACAGCTCGGGCTTATTCTGGAGATGTGCCCACATTCGGCCGCGACTACATCATCCCGTCGCCGTTCGATCCGCGGTTGATCCTCCGAATTGCGCCGACAGTCGCCGAGGCCGCAATGGCAACCGGCGTGGCTACCCGGCCGATCGAGGATATGGAGGCCTATCTCGATCGATTGAATCGTTTCGTCTTCCGGTCGGGGCTGATCATGGAGCCGGTCTTCGCGGCAGCGCGAGCCCAGACTGTCCCGAGACGAGTGATCTATGCCGAGGGCGAAGACGAGCGCGTTCTGCGCGCCGCGCAAGTCGTCATAGAGGAACAGATCGCAACCCCGATCCTGGTTGGTCGGCCTTCCGTCGTCGAAGCGCGCCTTCAACGCTACGGTCTGAAAATTCGGCCGGGAAGCGACTTCGAGTTGATAAATCCGGAGGATGATTCGCGTTATCGTGATTATGTTGAGCAGTATCTCTCCTGCGCGGACAGAGACGGCGTAACGCCCGATGCGGCTCGAACGATTGTCCGTACCGACACGACGGTCATTGCCGCTCTCGCCGTCATGCGACATGACGCGGACGCAATGATTTGTGGTCTTGTCGGCCCCTATGAACGCCATCTCAACGCCGTGCGGCAGATCATCGGGCGAACGCCGGACATCACGGATTTCTCGGCTGTCAGCTTGCTCATTTCACTGCGGGGCGCGCTGTTCCTCACCGATACCTATGTCAATATCGACCCGGGCGCAGATGAGATCGCCGACATGGCGATGCTGGCCGCCGACGCCGTCCGCCGGTTTGGGATCGAACCGAAGGTAGCTCTGGTCTCCCACTCGAACTTCGGATCGAAAAAATCAGCAAGCGCGGCAAAAATGCGGGAGGCGACAGCCATCCTTCGCCAAATAGCGCCGCATCTGGAGGTTGACGGTGAAATGCACGGTGATACCGCGCTTTCGCAAGCGCTTCGCGATCAGACTCTGCCCGCGTCGCGGTTGAAGGGCGAGGCGAATCTCCTTGTGTTCCCTAATCTCGATTCCGCCAACATCACCCTCAATGTCGTGAAGGCCCTGACAGATGCCCTCCATGTAGGGCCGATCCTGCTCGGTGCGTCGCGCCCCGCCCATGTCCTCACCTCCTCTGTGACCTCGCGCGGCGTCGTCAACATGACGGCGCTGGCGGTTGTCGAGGCCGGGAACTCGAGCATTTGATGGGCCATCGTTGCCGAGCGAGAGAATCATCTTACGCCAGCCCAGGCCATTCGGAAGGCATGCCTCTTGCGTTTTCGTCCGATCCTGATGACGACGGGGGGCCGCATTGATGGCCGGCGTTCCGCTCGCGCTCGGCACCGGCACCGGTGATCTATCTTTATCTCGATCGCTTACAAATCTGGATGAATAAAAACGACTAATTTTACTTATTCCGTTCAGCATAAAGGCATTTATTTATAGGATACAGTTTCTCGATGTGTTTCGCATAGTTTTAAGAAAAGATGTGACTCAACTTCGTTATCTTCGCTATTTAATCACGGCGGATGAAGTGGGTAGCATTAGCCGGGCGGCGCGCAATCTGAACATCAAGCAAGCCACACTCAGCCGATACATCCTGCGGATCGAAAAGCGCTTAGCCCCGGTTCCGTCGCCGAGCATGAAGCCGCACCGGAAACGCCCAATGTTCGCTGAGCAGACGGACCATTTCTGGCTTTGGAAAGCAAAGGTCAGAGCAAACGTTCAGATCACAAGGCATGATGACCCTGGGTTGTGTCGGGCGTCCCCTATCGGCGCAGTTCATCCATCTTGCCGAAACGGCGGGCCTTTGTCTGGGCGGGCGGGCTGTCATCAATTTGGGCAAGCCCTTCGATGATCGGGCAGTCGGGCCGATCATCGCCATGGCAACGGCTGGCCAGATTTTCCAGCGTGGCGATCATCGCCCCGATTTCGACCTGCTTCTGCTTGAGGGCGTGGACATGGCCGAGGGCGATCGCCTTCACATCGGCGCTTGCCCGTGCACGGTCGCTCCACAGGTTGAGCAACTCGCCGATCTGCTCGACCGTGAAGCCTAGATCGCGCGCGCCGCGAATGAAGCGCAGGCGATGGACGTCGGCATCGTCATAATCGCGGTAGCCGCTGTCGCGCCGCGCCGCTTTCGGGATGAGGCCGGTTTGTTCATAGTAGCGGATCATCTTGGAACTGACCCCTGAGGCTTGGGCGGCCTGGCCAATATTCATGATGCTTGTCCTTTCTCAGGTTTCCGTTCCCGGCCCGTGGCGTGATCGCTCCATTTCATGCGGCGGCCAGCCGGGGCTTGCTCTGCGCCCCGGTATCTGCCGCCTCCATTTCGACTGCGAGCATCGGCTTGAACGCTTTGAGCCGCAGTGCGTTCGACAAAACGAAGACGCTCGACAACGCCATCGCGCCAGCCGCCAGCACCGGCGAGAGCAGCGTGCCCGAAACTGGATAGAGGATACCCGCCGCGACCGGGATCAGCGCCGCATTATAGGCAAAGGCCCAGAACAAGTTCTGCTTGATGTTCCTGATCGTCGCCTTCGACAGGGCGATCGCATTCACCACGCCGCGCAGATCGCCCGACATCAGCACCACATCCGCCGACTCGATCGCCACATCCGTCCCGGTGCCGATCGCAAGGCCGACATCGGCTTCCGCCAGCGCGGGCGCGTCGTTGATGCCGTCGCCGACAAAGGCGACCGTGCGCTCGCTCGCCCGCAGGTCATGGATAGCCGCAACCTTGCCTTCCGGCAGCACTTCGGGAAACACCTCGTCGATGCCGAGCTGGCGTGCCACAGCCTCCGCCGTGGCGCGATTGTCGCCGGTGATCATGGCGACCTTCAGCCCCAGATCGTGCAGGGCGCGGATTGCTCCGGGCGTGGTTTCCTTGATCGGGTCGGCAACCGCGATCACGGCCGCGAGCCTGCCGTCAATCGCAGCATAGAGCGGCGACTTGCCTTCGCCGCCGAGCCGGGCGGCTTCGCTTGCGAACGCCGTCACATCATGGCCGAGCCTGGTCATGTAACGATCGGCGCCCACGGCCACAGGGCGGCCCCCTACGGTGGCGGCGATGCCATAGCCCGGTAGTGCATCGAACCCCTCGGGCGTGCTGATCGCCAAGCCGCGTTCGTCGGCCGCCGTCACGATGGCGGTCGCGATGGGATGCTCGGACTTCGCCTCGACCGCAGCCACCAGCGCCAGCACCTCGTCATGCCCGAACCCGGCGGATGGGGTGAGGTCGGTCAGTTCGGGTCGGCCCTTGGTCAGCGTGCCCGTTTTGTCGAGCGCGACGACCGCGACATCACGCAGCGATTGCAACGCCTCGCCCTTGCGGAACAGCACGCCGAGTTCGGCGGCGCGGCCCGTGCCGACCATGATCGAGGTCGGCGTGGCAAGGCCCATCGCGCACGGGCAGGCGATGATCAGAACGGCGACCGCGTTGACCAGCGCGAAGGTGAGCGCGGGCGAGGGGCCGAAAATCAACCAGATAAGGAAGGTGAGCGCGGCAACCGCCATCACGGCGGGCACGAACCACGTCGTCACCTTGTCCACCAGCGCCTGAATGGGCAGCTTGGAGCCTTGCGCCTCTTCGACCATGCGGATGATCTGGGCGAGCACGGTGTCGGCGCCGACATTGGTTGCCCGGAACGAGAATGCGCCGGTCTTGTTGATCGTACCGCCCACGACCTCGACGCCGGCAGTCTTGGCGACCGGAACCGGCTCGCCGGTGATCATCGATTCATCGACATATGACGAGCCTTCGACCACCTCGCCATCGACGGGCACCTGTTCGCCGGGGCGGACCTGAACGATGTCGCCGGCGCGAACGTCCGACAGTGGTACTTCCACCGTCTGGCCGTCGCGCTCGATCCGCGCGGTCTTGGGTTGCAGCCCGACCAGACGCTTGATCGCCTCGGATGTGCGGCCCTTGGCTTTGGCTTCCAGATAGCGGCCCAGCAGGATCAGCGTGACGATGACCGCGGCGGCCTCGAAATAGACATTGGCCGTGCCAGCGGGCAGCAACTGCGGCGCGAAGGTCGCGACCACCGAATAGCCCCAGGCGGCGGAGGTGCCGACCGTCACCAGCGAGTTCATGTCCGGCGTGCCGCGCAGCATCGCGGGCACGCCCTTCTTGAAGAAGCGGCGACCGGGGCCGAACAGGATCGCGGTGGTGAGCACGAACTGGATGAGCCAGCTCGTCTGCATTCCGATCCTGTTCATCACGAAATCATGGATCGCCGGCACGATATGCGACCCCATCTCGATCAGGAAGACGGGCAGGGTCAGCGCCGCCGCAATAAAAGTCGCCCGACGCAGGCCGGTCAACTCACGCTCGCGCGCCTCGCGTTCGCGGTCGATAGAGGCGTCGTCGCTGAGCCGGTGCGGTTCATAACCGGCGCTGCGGATCGCAACCTCGAGATTCTCAATCGATGCGACGCCGGCGAGATGGCGCACGCTCACCCGCTCGGTCGCGAGGTTGACCACGGCGGCGTTGACGCCCGGCACGGCCTTTACCGCCTTCTCGACATGGGCGACGCAGGACGCGCAGGTCATGCCCGCCACGCCCAGTTCGACCGTCATTTCCGGCACGCCATAGCCCGCGCCTTCGATTGCGCGAGCGACTGCCGCGGCATCAGGCTTGCCTGTAAAGGTGACATCGGCGCGCTCGGTCGCCAGATTGACGCTTACCCTGGTCATTTCCGGCAGTTTGGCGATCGCTTTTTCCACATGGGAAACGCATGATGCGCAGGTCATGCCTTCGACAGGAATGCTGAGCGTTGACGCTTTACCGACCCCGCTTTGCAATGGAGCGACATGTGTCATGGCGATCTTCCTTCTGAATCCATTGCACCCCAGTTAGGGCTTCCAACAATGGGAAGGTCAAGACCCGTGAGCAAAACCACCCTTCCTGGCATTCGCCCTTGACCTTACCATCATGGCAAGGCCCAGATTGAGCAGCGAACAGACCATCAAGGAGAGTTCGCATGTTCCAGTTCACCATTCCCGGCATGACCTGCGGCGGTTGCGCCCGCCGGGTCACCGATGCGATACTGAGCGTCGATCCGGCGGCTGAGGTCATCACCGATCCGCCCAGCCGCGCGGTAAAGATCACCACCAGCGTCGGTGAAGAGGCTCTTGTCGCCGCGCTTGCCGAAGCTGGCTATCCGGCCCGGCGGATAGATCAGGCAGCGGCTGCGTAAACATGCCGTCAGATGCGGTCGGGGTCAGGACGCAAGGCCAAAGCGTTGCCGGTACTCGCCCGGCGTCAGCCCAATGAATCGGGCGAAGATCTTGCGGAAAGCGCCCGGATCGCCATAGCCGGTTGCCCAAGCAATCTATTCTATCGAAAGGGCGCTGAACTGCAACCGTTCGCAGGCTTTGCTGGACGCTCAGTCAAGGCTTCACTGCGAGCAGGGTAAGGACTGCCTGCTTTCGGTCCATCCATGCTGCGGCCTGGCTGCGCCACGCGATCATGTCATGGAGCCGTTGATAGTCGTCGGCAATGTTGCGGCTAAAGATGGGCTCGTGATGCGCGATCCGGTTCCGCAAACGTCGAATGATCTGGAGGTCCGCATAAGCCGTGGCTCGGCATTGCGGAATCGACTGACCTAGCGGCGCACCGGGGAAGCATTTGCGAAAGTGCGCATTCCAGATGCGGCTGAGCGCGTCACGCGCACAAGGGGAACCTTGAGTGATCCCCACGCCCCCCGGAACCTGCCGTTCATTCATCAAGCTGCCAGACCGGGCCAATTGACTGGCTTCGGGACATAGCCGCCGTGCCCAAGTCAGCCGTCGAATGACGGGGTTCGCCGACAACGGCCGTCAGTCCGTGAGGCTTTGAATCGCGCCCTATTGGAACGATCCGGAATTGGGATGGGAGGCAGAAACAAGATGCCAGGTAGGTCCCCACGGGATTCTACAGAGATAAATGGTCGCTGGTCGGAACTGCGGACAGACTGATGGGAAACGGCGCGATTAATTTCGAGTTAAGAGGCTGTCCTGCATTCCTCGCACGGAGGAGAGACTAATGACTAGTAGACTTTTGGGTTCCGTGTTGATTGCCGCATCCAGCGTATTGTCTGCTCCTGTTGCGGCGCAGGATTATTTGGGCACACACTTGGATACGGTCCGGGAAGAGGCTATGCGCCGGCATCAACAAAAGCAGGCGACCGCCCCCAAATCGTCTGCCTCCGACCAGCGGTACGATCCGCCGATTTCTGGCCCGGCCCGCCACAAGGCAATGAGGCGCCACTTCCGCGAGTGACCGGCCCCCACTGAGTGGTCCGTGTGATTTGTTAGTGTAGAACTGCCTCCGG
>VFQO010001595.1_pt1 | contig 16561 bp, 42 predicted proteins | sample 3512331 | NCBI WGS metagenome assembly VFQO01 (sample SAMN10412371, study PRJNA504923) | tailings metagenome | isolation source: Replicate 3 from Balatoc abandoned mine | place: Philippines: Itogon, Benguet | collected 2017-08-28
TGAAATTATGATTCTATTGTAGTTTTTTTACAATAATGGTTATATTGTAGTTTTTTTACAATGAATGTATATTAATTATAAGAAGAATATAAGAAGAATATAAGAAGAATATAAGAAGAATATAAGAGAATATAAGAGAATATAAGAGAAATATAAGAGAATATAAGAGAATATAAGAGAAATATAAGAGAATATAAGAGAAATATAAGAGAATGTAAGAGAATGTATAAAAAAGTATTGTGTTGTGTTCAAAATCTTAACTATATTTTTAAAAATTTGAAATGAATAGATTTATGTAATTATTGTGATACAATTTAACTATGTTATTAATTAGTGTTTGGTTATAGTTAGTTGGTTCGATAATATTGGTATATAAATTAATAGTTAGGTTATTAAGATTAAAGTCATCTGGTGTATTATTAAAAATGATGTCATACGTGAACTTATTATTTAGTTCATAATTAATACCGGAGAGATTACCGATAAAAAGTGAGTTATGGGTATTATGAATTAGTTTATGTATATTATAGGGTGTATTATTAAGGTTAAGTAATACATTGTGATAATCGATTTCATCGATGATTGGTTTTTCCAATCTATTAAGGTAGTGAAAAGATTTGATTAGATTGAGAGTTGAGTTAGGTATATTTCTAAAGAGGTCATACATAATACCTTTGTGGTATACATAGAAATTATCTAGGTAAATAGATAAATTATTTTGGTCATACGTATCGATTATATTAGATAGGTAATTATAAATAATTTTAAAACTGGTATTAATTAGTTCGGGGTTAAAGGAGTTGTTATACAGATAAAAGTTAACGTTTGTATATGTTAGTATATAGTTATTTCTTTTTTGTATATAATTTAGATTAATAATAAAATTATCATTAATGATTAGGTTATGTTTATCATTTAGTGTGTTTATATTAATCATAGTATTACGCGGAAGTATCTACGGATACTTTAATTATTGTATAGTTATTAAAAGTAACCGGTAAGGAATTTTTATTTAATTTATCTTTATCAACATTAATTGATTTAAGTAATTTATTAAAAGAGTAGAAACCTTTGTATTTTATATTATTATTTTCTTTGGTTATTAGTAGGTAGATAAAATCATTCATAGATCAATTATTATATATACTATAAATACTTTTTAGATATATAATAATTGGATGATGATTATATTAGGATCTTAAATAAAGATACATAAGAACCGGGAGAAAACCAATGGAATGTATATTGATATAAAAATAAAGTTTATAAGGAGTATATTATAACATTATACAATACTATATAATAACTTTAATTATATAATTAATAAAAAATTAGTTAAGGATATAATTATATAACCGGGGGTTAATTTTGATTGGCAATAGATTTACTGCAGTATCCCAGTTGCTGCACATCTGAATTTTGATTGGCAATAGATTTACTGCAGTATCCCAGTTGCTGCATATCTGAATTTTGATTGGCAATTGGATTGAGGTGAAAAAATAAAGGGGAGTTTTAATTTTCCCCTTTTTTTAGAATCCAACCCACATTAAGGGTTTTATTCCAGTGAGCAATAAGTTTACCTGATGGGTCTTTAGAGAATGTTTCATCATCATCTGAGACATTAAGTTTGTTTCGGTCGGTGTCCCATTTTGATTTGTCGTGGTACCAAGTTTTATTTTCCATGAGATTATAGAATTTTATTAATCATTACTTTAAATTTTTCAAAAAGATCATCTGATCTTTGTTTGCGTTTGGTTTCACTCCAAATGTACGCACTTTTTTCATTGAGAATACCTAGATCTAATAAGTTTAGAAATGGATTCCATTTATCCCCGTTGAAGATTTCAACATAACATAATTCATTTGCATTATATGCTTCATAAATCATTCTGATTTTTTTCCCTTTAAATTCACAGAAAAGGGAATCATAACTTTTTCCATTGACATGGATTGAGTTTCTTATAATTTCTTTCATATATCAAATTGTTTAAATAAAGATACAATAATAAGAAATGGAATCAAAATAAATTTAAAAAAAAAATATTGCCAATCAAAATTGGTGATTACCGGGTAGGTGGGGGTTAAATCAAAAGTAAATTTATAGTTTATCGAAATATTCGGAATAATTTTTAATTAGGGTTCCGGGAAATTCTCTACCATCATTTAATTTTATATATGATGATTTATAAGAATCTTTTGGTGCGTAGAGTTTATCTGATACTTTTCTAAATTCCCATCCTTTCGGTACTCCATTTTTAGGATTATTAAATCCACGGGGAATACCATTATTATCAAATAGTTCATAGATTTCATTTCTGATTAGTGTATCCTCTTTATAAAGGATTACGATGATTTGGACTTTATCACCAATTTTAAAAAATGGTGGGAAGTCTTTTTTGGCAATACAATTAATCTCTTTCATAAATGAACTTGTTTCAATAAAGATAATAAAAAAACCCCAAAACACAAACGGATCTGGGGTTTTTTTCTAAACATAATTACACAGATAAAGTGTAGTAGTTGGAGAAGGATTCGAACCTCCACGGTGATTATCTCAACCCTTTCCTATTGAAAGGGGTTCCCAACCCTTTGACGGGAAGCGTCTGCCAGTTTCGCCATCCAACCATGTTGTATCCTCAAATATATTTTAGTTATATTTAGAGGATACTTTTTTAGTTATTAAATTATCTCATTATATAATACCTCTGAATAGAGTTCTTGTTCATAGAGTACGAAACTCTAACACCTCACAACATATCAAACGTAAAGTTTGGAGCTGTCTGTTGACGACAGTACTAACGTTGATCACCGTTAGTTATCTCATTTCATCTATATATTATTTATCAAATAATCCTTTCAAATTATTAATTTATTAAGGGTCCATCGCGTGATTTCATTATCAATGAATTTAGAGTGTGAAGGGAATCCGGAATTATTTTAAACGATTTAATATAAAGTAGTTTTATATAATTGGACCGTCTCTTGATCTCATATTTTTCAATTTACTCCGGTATGGGTTCCGGATTGGTTAGAACTAATTTTCAATCTACTCTTGGACACTTATTATCCTTACTTATGTTACAAATATACATAAGTCTTTTAAAAAAACAAAACATTAAGGAAAAAAAATGTAAAAAAATAACCCCAATTTTTGGTTGGGGTTATTTAGGTGGAGTATCAACTTTTATTCAGCTGATACGGGTTGTTCTGTTTCGGTTACAACTTCACCGATAATCACATTTGGGATGAAGTTTTCAAACAGGGTGGAATCTGGATACTTTTCTTTGAACAGAGTAATTGATTTCTCAATTTCTTTATTCATTTGTTTCACCAGTTTTTCTTTGTACTGTCTGATACGTGTTGGTGAACGTTTGATGACTTCAAGATCCTCACCGTGGTCTTTTGTGTTACCCACGATTGTACGGATATCTTGGAAACGGTTGTTTTTTCGGAAGAAGTCAACACGTCCGTAGATATATCCTCTTGGATGGATATTGAGTTTTGGGGTTCCGATATTGTCCCTTGCCGCGATTTGGAGAAGGATTTCTTCGATGTCGGAAAGTTCCTCAGCTAGAGGTTTTAGATAGGTGATTTGTTTTTGGTACTCGTTCTTGACGGATTCCAAATCTTCTGAACCTTTTTTGAGTTTTCCAAGATTGGATTCAAGTGTAGCGATTGTACCAAGAAGGATAACCATTGCACCTTTGGTGAGTACTGGTTTGCGGGGATCGACTTTTGTTCTCATGTTTTTAATTGGTTTGTGTTTTATTGATATTGTAAAGGTAATACATATAATCTTAATTTCAAAACATTATCGAAAAAATTTTCAACATTTTGTAAAAAATTTTCATCGATATGAAAATTATCCCATGATTGACAAAATGTATTCCAACCATTCTTACTATAAACTTCCATAGTAAAACTTGTTTTAAATATTGTAAAATAAACTGAATTATTTATTTGATATTTTATATGTGAATATCTAATATTACCAGTTTTAATAATAAATGTATTACCCTCCCTTACAATATTTGGGAATAAAGTATTTAATTTATTCTCAAATAAATTTAAGACGTTTGTACATTCAATTTCCATATTACAAATATTTTAAAATTGGTTTAAATTGATCGATAAATTCACATTTAAATTCTTCAATTGTCTTACATTTAAAAGAGTTAGAAGTGAAAACTTTCCATCCGGATTCAGTGAATGTTTCAATTCTTAGTTCTACATGTAATTTATTGTTCATTACTTTTGTAAAATTAAACAATCGATAATTATCAAATCTTTTATCCGGTAAGTGAAAATAAATGTAATATCTTACAATTACAGTTTCATTAAAAAAGGATTGTAATTCATCTTGAATGAATGATTCTGCATCCTTAATATATTTTCTCATCATTTTCTTTTTAGGTTGAGATCATTGATTCATAAAGTTTACGCTCCCATTCCTTTCCATATCTAAATTTAATATTAGATAACCGACTTTTGAAATTAGGTATAGTTGATAATTGATATCCAACAAAAAAATTACTCTTTTCTAGGTTAATATTTTCTTTTAACCATTTACCTTGTTGTTCCATAACATCATTTAAGTGTAGTGTTTTAATAACTTCACTTTCGTTATTGGATAAACAAAAGTCAAATCTAGTAATACACTCCTTACCGTCTTTATCGAATGTAACAATTCCTTTCATTTTACTGATTATTTTTTCTATCGGTTAAAATTAGAAATACTTCTTTAGTTACTTCCCGGTATTCATTCCAACCAATGCAGAAATCTAAAATTTCTTTTACATCTTGAGTTGTTGGGTCATACGTTGTTGCACCAAAGTGAACTTGTGACCAGATTTCGGGGTCATAATCTTCTTTATCGATTAATTCTGATGCATTAACACCAAATATAAAATATCTCATTGGAATCTTATTAAAGAGTCGTATTGTTCTTTTGTAATTTCGGAATATTCTAACCACCCAACACAATCATCAACGATTTGTTTAATTGGGGTGTCCTTAGTGTATGACTGAACAACAATATTAATTGTATCCAAATCATCCACATTAAATTCATCTTTGAAAGTACCATCATCATTCATTTGTTCAGATACCAAATCGACAGTTTCGGAACCTAATGCAATATATAGTGTTTCCATATTATTTTTTGATTCTTGGTTTGATAATTACCGTATAATTTTCAACTTCTTCTTTAGTCATTTTTAGATTACTAACTAAATGTTTCACATACTCATTATAAGTGGTGTAAGATTTAGTTGACAATACCATTGCTCTTGGATGGAAGTAATTAACATATAAAATATTACATTGATATTCATTTGCAATCAACGTTAAAAAATTATCCAATAGTTCAGTAGGATTACAAAGTTCACTGTCACTTAATGAAATTGTGTAAGACACAACTTCAGAAACTAAAGAACTAAAATCTTCTGATCTCGCATTTTTCATTTCATCTATGAAATTTTTTAATGCGGATTCAATGGTCAATCTTTTATCGGGTTCGATTCGATACTGGCTCATTTTATAAATAAAATGGGACATACTATCTAGAGCTTTAAAATACTCATCAAATAGTTCATTACCGATAAATAAAGTTTCCATATTATTTTTTGGTTATTACAACAAATCTATTATTAGTAGGTACTTTCATTTGGGATTTTACTCTTTTATATTTGAGTCCAACGATAACCCCTTTTTTGTCATGATATCTCATATCGAATTGGTCACCATCAATTACCTCAATACCCATAAAACTAGTGGGTATTTCGTCAAAGACAACAGCTACATTGATATTATTTCTCAAATGTAACAAACAATCTTTAATATTCCAACCTGAATAGGAAAAAGTTAAGTGATAATTTGGATATTTTTTCACCATATTAATTCTATTTGGAACTTTGGTATAATCATAAAAATTTATATCTGGGAACAATTCAAGGATATTCACCTTTTTTCCATTTATAATTTTATAAAATTGGTTTGGGTGAAGATCGGAAGTATTATTTAATCTAACTGAAAAATTGAGACCTAATTTTTTAGCTTTTAGTTTTCCTGAAATTATTTCTTTAATAAGGATATCCATGAATAAATCTCGATTTTCAAAAAACAATTTAGTTTTGGTAATTCTAGATTTATTTATGTGGTCACTTTTGGTGTTCATTCGATTCATTCAAACAAAGTTTGGTACATTCCTTTGTTCTGAAGGGACACACTTCATAACCTGAAAGGTCAGCGGGTGACAAATAAAGTGAGTATGTTAATTCACCATACTTAATTGATTTCTCGTGTTTCTTAGTTTTAGAAATTGATCCGAGGGAACTAAATCCTAGTTTTTGAGGTGTCATATTTTCCATATCCAAAATTAATAATAATTTTCATAAATCCAATACCATGATGAAAAATATTTTATATTTTTTTTTACGAGGAGAACTACAGGTCCCGGGTTTTACCGGCCATAAATTTGATTGGCAATTGGTATATATAAAATAAAAATCCCCCTTGCCAATCAAAAATGATAACAAGGGGGTCTTTTAGGATTACAGATTCAATTCACAATGAATGGTTCTATTTTCAAAAGTGAAGTCTCCATTTTTTTGAAAGTCATGGGCCTTGATTGCTAGTGTAAGAATTTCCAAGGTTGCAATAATTTTATTTATTTCACCGGAACCAGTTATTTTGATTTCAATTTCATCTGTTTCGATGATTTGATCAGATTCACAATCGGGACAGACTTGTTTCTCATAAAGAGTTTTATCTTTTGGATTTGATTCGTTGGGAACCATAATTGTTTTTAGTTCATTATCTTCCCAACTACAATTTTCACAGATATAATTTTTCATGGTATTATTCGATTAGGTCAAGTATTTCGGAAACTGAACAATTCTCCAAAGGTTCCCAAACAACAATATCATAATCGCTTGGTGATAATGAACCATCTTCTTCATCTTGAATACGTTGTAATTCATGGACAATAGAAAGTGTATTTGAAGGATTATATGACAGTACCTTTGATGCTCTTTCACAAAGAACAGCTTCGATATATTCGGTGGAATCAACACATTCATCAATAATTGAATCCATATCCAATTCATTCATATCGGAGGGAAGTTCACCATTGATTGTCATTTCAACCAGTTTGTCCTTGATGAGCTTTGAGAGGATTTTTTCAGACTTTTTCATCTCTTAATTGGTTTAAAGTATTTTATAAAATCAATATTATTCAATGTGAATTCCATATCAGGAACCAGAACCGATTCAATGGTAACAAGATCAACATCGGAGTCATTCAAACTTACCAATCTAACGATATCTCCTTTAAATAAAATTAAATTTGAAGATTCAGGTAGAATGAAATTCTCAGTACAGATAAATTTAAGTGTTGGTTTTTCCATGACCTTATTGTTTATGAATCAAAGTTAATACAATTTTTTGATTTCACAAATTATTACTTAAAAAATTTTCATAAAAATATTTTTGGTGGACTACTCATCCGGGATCTACCGGGTATAATTTTGATTGGCAATTGGTATATATAAAATAAAAAACTCTTGCCAATCAAAAAGATTAACAAGAGTTCCGGGGGGTTAATTACCAGTTTGTTTTTGGAATTCTATAATTGAAAGAACGCAATAGTTAAAGGTTTTTTCGATGTCAAAAGAATTAAGACCTTCAAACATTTCTTTCATTGGTGACTCCTTATGATTTGGTAGGATTGAAGTGAGTTCCCTAAGTACCGGAATTAAGTGATTCCAATCTGAATCATAATTCATTGGTTTTTTATGACCAATGAATTTAGATATAAGGATTAATTTCTCAGACCTAATCATCATTAAATTCGTTAGTTAAAGATACTAATTTCCTTGTAACTTTACGTATACCAAGTTTCATTGATTCATCGTGAAGTTCTTCAAGTATTGGTAGTATTTCTTTATCAACCATGATTTTTTTCGTAGGTATGAGAATTCATTGCAATTAACAGTGTCTCATTATTATCGAGATTTTTGAACTGTTTGTAACCTCCTTTCAGTTCCATCATCAACTGACAATTTGGGTATTTCCTTTTTTCAAAATCTAAATTATGATCTTGGGTAAGAGTTGCGAAGTAAGGTAATAACCCATTTTCATAATACTTAATCCCTTCCTTTCTAGTTGATAGATACATATTGAACGGGTAAGAAAATCTGGACTTTAATTTAACTGTTTCACCTACAAATACCACATCGTCATCTTCATAGGAAGTTTCCTCATACGTTCTGAATGTTTGACCATCCATCACGTACTGTCTTATTAGATAGTACATAAAATCAATATTGAAGTTCGACTTTACCCTCCAACCATCTTTCTTTAAGATCATCCGAGAGATATTCAACTAACAATTTATTTGCCGGTTCTAAATGAATTAAATTAGAAATTAATTCACTTAAGGATTCCAAATCATTTTCGTTCAAATCCTTTTTGATTTGACTAATGACTGCATGTTCCAATAAATTTTGTTCTTCCATGATTAAGAGAATTTTTTGGTTTCAATGATACTTACAACGTCTTTCAAAGATAGAAAATCATTATATAATATCCAAGTTTTTCTGTCTTTACTTACTTCTCTTTTCCAACAAATTTTTGATTCTTTGTGGTTGAGACTAAAACGAGTAAAAACCTTAGAATTAGAATTGAAGAACGTAATTCTTTTTCTATCTCTAAGGTTTTTAATATTTTGATTTAAGGTCATTTTAAGGTTTCTTAAAATGTTTAGCTAAAATCTTTAGATCAACCCTAACGACCCGACCTACAACGTCTGTATTGGTCTTATTAAGGGTCATAATTACTTCTTCTTTTTCTGGATCAACATCGTCCAATATAATTATATCACCATTAAGAAGATTTACGTTTCTTTCCTCGCTTGAGGAGTCTTCAACTTTTAGATCGGTGTAACAAAGTAGTTCCATATTGTTTTATTTTAAATGAATAAATCTTAGATAACAAAGGTAATACATAAAATCGAAATAACCAAAAAAGATTTCGATTTTTTTTAAAACCCTTTAAGATCGTCAAAAGTTTCACCCCCATCCACCTTCTCCATCAAATCAACCCAATTAACTTCGATATCATCAACCTGACAATCGACACAAAAATCGTGGAGGGATCTATCAGAACTTTCCCAATAAGGTTTTAAGAATTTAATACAATCTTGAAGTTTTTCAGAAGAAAACGGCATGGTTTGTTCTTCAATATCAAATACCCTAAATCTCTTGAAGATTCTCATTTTTAATTTTATTTTAAAGATTAAATCAAAGGTAATACATTAGAATGATAATTCCAAATACTATTTCAAATTTTTTAATAGGTATCGTATTACATTAATTGTCCACCCATTTCCGATACCATGATACTTATCTTTATCGGAGATTCCGGGTACATCAGTATAACCTTTAGGTAGAGTTTGAATTAGTTCACATTCTTCAACAGATAAAGGTCTTGAATAATCTGTATTATTGAAAGCTATCCTATTAGTTGAATCGGGACTTGTGAGTAAACAATTACATTTTCCGTTATTCATATATCGATGAACAACTTCATACTTATCAGATCCCTTCGGTTTATACCCATGTTTACTCATTGGTTTACCGTAGGGTATTACATCGTTAAATTTAATATTATAATCTGGTAATGGTAAATCAACTGGTATATTAGTCCAATATAATCTCTTTCTATTTTGACAACTAAATCTTGAAGAATTAATTAAAATTGGTTCAACACCTAAATTCTCAGTTATCAAATTTTCCCATCGTTTATCCATTAAAGTATTCTCTAATAAAAAATATTCATGTTTAACATTTCTTAAAACATTAATGAATTCCCAAAATAAATATGATTGACCTGTAAAATTAAAATTACTATTTTTTAAGGTAAGATATTGTTCCAATGAAAGTATTTCTACATTATTAGATGATAAACCTCTCTTTTTTCCGGCTATTGAAAAATCAGTACATGGAGAACCTGCACTAATTAATTTCATCGTTGGAAGTAAATTTAATTTTAGTTTTGTAACATCTCCAAGCTGGATCGTATTTTTAAAATTATAATTTGTTATTGAAATTGATTTATCATTTATTTCACTAGCAAAATAATTTTCTATGTTTATATTATTTAATTTTAATGATACTTGTAAACAAGAAATTCCATCAAATAATGATAAGATATTCATTTTATATTATTTTAATTATAGAGATTGAACATTTATATAATTTACTAAGAAAATTTTAAAAAGTCAAATTTGAGGAATTAATTTTCTAGCTAGCATGCTAAATAGCTAAGCTAGCTTGCTAAATTTCAATATATTGATTGGCAAATAAAAATATTTATAAAATACTTGACTTTTCAATTTTAATTTTATATTTTTATATAGCAAGCAAGCTAGCAAGCTTATAATAATTAAAATATTTATTATTTTAATTATTGCTATATAATAAATTAGCATGCTAGCATGCAATGTATTACGAAAAAGAAATTAAAAAGACAAGTTTGTTTTTAAATTATTTTTTATTTATTTTTATTCAAAAAACATTATGTATTTAATTCATGGATTTCTATTTACTATTGGTTCGTTTATTGCATTGACGATGATATTCTTATTTTTATTCTGGATGAGTAAAAAGTTAAAGAAAAAAATTATTTATGATTCAAGTAAGTTAATTGAGGCTTTGGATAAAACTAAGGTTAATTTATTGGAATCGGGTATGTACGAAAAAGTAATATTAATTGATGAGTATATTACTAGAATTAAAAACGGATTAGATTATAGTGATATTACTAAATATTTTAAAATTAAAAAGAATATCAGAATCAAGACATCAGAAGATGGAAGTACTATTGATTTCATTGAATATTATACAATCCAAGTTATATAACTTGGATTTTAGTTTTTATATTTGCCAATCAAAAAGTTTATTACTGTAGAGTTCCGGATTTTCAAAAGTTAATTTGCCAATCAAAAATGAAGTATGAGGATACCGGTGTAGTATCCTCATTTTTTATTCTTCATATTTTTTAAATTTTTCTTTTTTGACTGGTTGAAGTTTTGGTTTTGATTTTTGGTTTTTATTTCCAAAATCTTTGTTTTTCCGATCTTTAAATGTTTTACCCATTATATTATTTATTTCTTGTTATGTGCCACATATTACAGATGTTACATTTGTAAGGTTTACTTGGAACCTTACTAACCTTTTTTCCTTTAGAGTAGAAATCATCTTTTTTGTTATTGATGAACAACTTAGCGTCATCCTTGGTTTCAAATTGAATTTTCTCACATACTTCACTTAAGATTTTATTCTCAACTTTCTTTCTTTTCTTAGGTTTTTCGGGTATCGGATTATAATAAATTTTCATACTATAATTGATTTTATTAATTTATAATTAATGGGTTCAATTAATTCACTCGTTAAATTATCACCATTCCATCTCCCCCAATAATCTTTAAAATTACTTATTGTATTTAATGGATAGTGATCACTGTTGTCCAAAGTTAAGATAACTAATGGATTTAATAAATCTAAATTATTAAATTTATTTTCCAATTTAATGTACTCACCTTTTGTGTGATTAACCACAATTTTATACTTGTGATTATGGATCAATTTAGGAGTAAAAGACTTAGTTGATTTACAATATTCGTACATTTTACCCTCAGAATATTGTCCCAACCAAACTAATTTTTTACCTCTGAAATTTCCGTTAGGTGAAAACTGATAAATAACAGTACTAACAAAATCGGAGTCGTAATATCCGTGTTCATTGATCTTACCTAAATGATCGTAGTCATACGGGGACATATACTTGAATACTGTCCCATCATCGTTCAAAATCACCGGAATACAATACTGTCCCATCTCAAGAATTATTTATCATTGTTTGGGTATAAATGTACTCATACTCTGATCTCTTAGTGACACCACTCCCATCATTGATATTTACAACTTTATCAATAATCACTACATGAGAACCGACAATATCCCAACCCCCTAAAAACACATCATTTACCTGTTTCTCTAACCCCTCTAGGGTACTTGATTTAATAATGATGTATCTTTTCATAATACCAAAGTAATACATAAAACAATAAAAACAAAATATTTTTAAAAAATTTCTATCTTCTTAATTATTTGATTAGTTAACACAATTCTTAGTTGTTCTCTCACTTCCTTAAAATCATGAATATTTTTTTTACTTATTACTTCATTTATTGTAAGTACACATTTATCAATCTTTTGTGAACACCGGTCATACGTATCAACCGAAGAATATTCAATCATTAAATTCATACCTCTAATTAAAGATAAACAATGATATGAAAGTGATCTATTAAAATAATAGTCTAAAAAAAATTTAACAGTAAAAAAAAATGTAGAATAAAGATAAATTATAACTAAATGTGTAGGTATCCTATCAAGGAGTATTACAATACCAAAAAGAAATAGTACCAAACAAAATATAGTTTTATTTATTGATGACATTATCTACGAACAAACTTATTTAATTTACTTTGTTCAACTATCCAATTAATTAAATCGACCGGAGGATATAACATACCTATAACATTAGGGTAATACACCTCTAGGTATCTCTCAAATATCTGCCATAAGGTATATCCATTTTTAGTTACAATTAAGGATTTAATGAAATCCCATTTAACCCTAACGGGTAAGTTACGATTTGACATCTCAATGTAATCCCTCAAATCAACATACGAGAATGGATGTAATACCTTTATAGAATCACCCTCAATCAAATTATTGAAATCCATAAAATTATTTATTTATTTATTTATTTATTTCTTGTTTCTTCTCCGAAAGATAATGTTTTAATTCGAAAAACCAATCTCTTAATAATTTATTCTTACAAAAAATCCTTAATCTATTTAACTGAATTTCACTTCTTCTAACTTCAAATTCCGTAGATGAACTAAAAATATTAGACTGTACTTTGTTTAATAAATTAGTTATTCGTTTAAATATCTTGTAATATACATACAAAATAATTAATATAATAATAACTAACATGATAATTGGAAAATCTGGATATCCGATCATAACTAAATAATTTTTCGTTTTATCTTTTTAATCCTCCTGATATCACTAAACTCACTCATAATAATACGCCTAACACCCCTAATACCCCTACTAACCACCCATACCCTACCAACCCTACCATCTCGATAAATAACCTTAACTAAATATGTTTTAGTTTGACCCATTTTAAAGTACTTTTAAGACACTTTATTGTTATTTAATGATATGACACCTGTTTAATATTTAAACCTCACTATCGGTCTAAAAATAGGGTAATTTTTGATTTATCACTTCTACTAAGTTAATGAATTTGTTTTATTAAATCAAAATATTTTTTAACTTTTTTTTTTGACACTAATCAGTGTACTCGGAGTCCCAAGCCTGGAGAACATCTCCAGATTTTGATTGGCAAAAAATGATGACCAATGTTTTATACCCCCAGCTTGGTAAACATCTCCAGATTTTGATTAGCAAAAAATGATGAACCGAAACCTTTGCCAATCAAAAATGAATAAATTGCGCATATCTGCTGTTATCTGCAGTTACAATTCAGCTTAACAACATATATACCCATACGTTATGTGTAATAATTCAATTAAATAACTGATTTTCAATTAGTTATCTTATTTGCCAATCAAAATGAATAAGGATCACTGTAGTTATCTGCAGTAGTATTCAAATCTAACAGATATGAATGTACGTTATGGACAATAAAAAACCCCGTTTATAAGACGGGGTTTTTATTGGGTTTAAATCTGATTAGACGTAAGCTTCGAGTTCTTTAAAGATTTGTCTTTCACGATTTCCGTAGACGCCAAACATTTTTAGTTCAGAGGAGTCTTTTTTGGTTTTCAGGTCGTGTGTGGTGTACTTTGTGATACCTGAAAACAATCCCCAAAGATTATCCCCCTTATCTTTGATTTGATGATCGATTGCTTCACGAATCCTGTCAACATTACCTTTTGTTTTACCTGACAAATCAGGGTCTTTAATTTTGGATAAGGGTAATCCAAGGAGAGTTGAAATGAAGTCATCTGACAAGTCACCTTGAGGAATTCGAGTCTCAGAAAGTTTCACAATCTTTTCAAATTGTACCTTTTCATCGATTAACATCTTATCGATACCATTAAGGATTTCATCGATTTTGAGACCCATGTTTTTGGTGTGTCTTACCTTTGATTGAAGTGATCTGAACGCTCCGAAAAAGGTATTGAGACAACTAATGGTTACATTGGTATTACCAAAGGCGAGAGAAGTAGTTCCATCAAAGGAATTGACACCAGTAATGAATCCTTCTACCTTATCCTTACCAAGAATCAAATCAGCTGACTTTAGTTGAATGTAGACTTTTTCACCATGTCCAAAGTATCCACCCTTTTTGATCTCCAATCCAGACGATCCAGATATCTTTTGGAGAATTTCCAACATCTCTTCATTCTGATAGATTTGATAATCCTTACCACGAACAGAAAGAATCTTATTAGTATCCTCACGGACAATTGCAATGGATTCCTTCACCTCAATACCTGAATCAGTCTGTAAACCCTCAGTTCTAACTGACCAGTCTAATTTGAATTTTTGTAACTCACTCATAAATAAATTTGTTAGTGTTTGACATATACAAATTTAAAAATACTTTTCAATATACCAAAACTTTTTACAAAAATTTTTAAAATTATTTTTTACTTCCTGTTCATCTCCGGACCTGATATCCCAGTGTGTTTTTGATTGGCAAATGATATTAAGATTGACAATTATTCTTGCCAATCAAAATTTGATAATACTCGTTACTTAGGAATTTTCGTCTCTAATTCCTTGTAAGACGACATCATCAATCTTTTTTTCCAACTCATCCGCAACAGACCATTCAGTTTCAACACCAAATTGATCAAAGTCCATTACTTTGAATTCCATATCTGGACAATCTGAAATGATATTTTGTACAATACCACCTTTTACTACAATTACAGTTTGATACATATTGATTACAGTTGAATTAGTTTAACCTTTTCACTTTCTTCCTGAGTAAAAACATTTTCACCCATATCATCTAAATTAGTTAGTAGTTTCCTTATCTTTTTAATACTAAACACCTCTTCATTATAAGTTTTGGTAACTAGTAATACAGGTTTATTATCCAAAATGGAATATACCCGTATTTTATTTAAGTACTCAACGTCACCAAAACCACCAGTATCAACTAAATCTGTCTCAACCGTGTAGTAGAGTATCTTTTCCATAATTAAATTCTTATAGTTCTTAAAGGTAATACAAAAAAATATAAAAACAAAAATATTTTTGTTTTTTTACTAGAGGAGTACCGGTTGAGCCTGGAGAACATCTCCGGATTTTGATTGGCAAGAGATGTAATGATTGACAAGATTATTCTTGCCAATCAAATTTTGGATACAATTACTGTTTTTTAATTAGTAGATTTGAATTAGTTTGACACTTTCACTATCTTCATCGGTGAATACATTTTCCTTCATTGTGTCAGGATTAGTTAACTCATTTCTAATCATTTCTATGGAATCTGTATGATTCTCACATGTAATAGTTACAAGTAATACAGGTTCGTTTTCTACAATGTCATAAACATTGATATCTTTCCAACCTGTAGTTTCACTAATACCATCCACATCCACCAACTCTTTGTCAACGGTGTAATAAAGTTTTTTTTCCATAAGTAAATTAGTATGTTAATTTTTTCTTACTTTTTTCTGAACTGTTTTTATTAGTTCCATAAAAACCATTATGACAATAATGGTAACAAACATCTTTAGTCCAATTATGAATAATTCGGACCATACTGTAAATAATATCAATGGAAATAATAATAGGAATAAAAACCCATTAATTGCATCAGTATTTAGTTTCATAACTTTTTAGTTATAGTTTCAAATTCTCTTTTAGTTACATTACCCTTACCTTTACAGTACGGACAATTAGTTAAATCAAATAAGGAACGATCACCAGAACTAACTTTTACTTTACCTTCCAAACAAAAGTTAGGACACCTAACCATTTTATCGTCCATATCAATTATAGTTTATACAATCCTTATCCTTTTTGTACCCATCCAACACAATTCTAAAATCATCTGAATCCTGATCCACAACAGGTCTAAGAATCGACTTATCATTTAGTTCAACACTTTCCTGACCTAAATAGTACGCTCCTCTTAATATCAAAAATGATAATATAAATAAAGTTTTAGGATACTTTGGAATTCTGTACCCTAAAGTATTCTCATTTAATACCAGTAATTCGTATGTGTTTTCCATACTTCTAAATTAATAAAATTAGTAATACCATCCAAATTATTCTTAACTTTTTTTTTTGACAGTAATCAGTGGACTCGGAGTCCCAAGCCTGGAGATCATCTCCAGATTTTGATTGGCATGAGATGTAATGATTGAGAATATTATTCTTGCCAATCAAAATTAAGCTCGACTGCAGGGTCGGAATTCCCTCTAACACGTGTG
>VFQO010001597.1_pt1 | contig 16553 bp, 14 predicted proteins | sample 3512331 | NCBI WGS metagenome assembly VFQO01 (sample SAMN10412371, study PRJNA504923) | tailings metagenome | isolation source: Replicate 3 from Balatoc abandoned mine | place: Philippines: Itogon, Benguet | collected 2017-08-28
CAGGAACAGCGAGCGGTTGAGCCCGTCCTTGTAGAGATCGCGCGGCGGGCGGTTGCTCGTGGTGACGATCACCGTGCCCGCCCCCATCAGCGCAGTGAAGAAGCGTCCCATGATCGCGGCATCGGCGGTGTTGGTGACGACCATCTCGTCGAAGGCGAGGCAGCGGACGCTGGGTGACATCATCAGCGCGACGCTCACCACCGGATCTTGCCGCTCAGCCTTGCGCGCCTCGGTGATGAGCCGGTCCAGCTCGAGCATGAAGGCGTGAAAGTGGACGCGGCGCTTGGCGGCGATGCCGAGGGTCTCGACGAACAGGTCCATCAGCATCGATTTGCCGCGCCCGACGCCGCCCCACAGGTAGAGACCGCGCGGGTCGGGCGTAGCTTCGCGGGTGCCGGTGATCCGGGCGAACAGGCTCTTTTTCGGCGGCGGCGCCTCAAGCTCATCCTGCAACCGCGCAAGCCGCTCCGCTGCTGCGCGCTGATCGGGGTCTGCGCGCAGTTCTCCACTGGCGATCAGCGCATCGTAGCGGGCGAGAAGGCCGGGCATCAGCGCCGCGTCAGCCGCGCGGCTGCATCTTGCGCACGATGCCGGAGAAGCTGGCGACGGTGTCGTCCTCCTGCACCACCATCCCGCGCACGAAGACCAGCTTGCCCGTCTCGCGCACGATCTCCGTCACCGCGTCGAGCGGCCGCTGCGGATCGCCGCCCCCGACGAACTGCGTCGAAAGCTCCAGCGTCACCGAGGGTCCGGCATTGCCGGTGCCGATCCGGTGCATCGTGACGAACAGCGCGATGTCGATCAGCGAGAGCGTCACCGCGCCGTGGATCACGCCCTGCAGGTTCATGTGGCGACGCTCCGGGAACATCCTGAGGCGTGCCTTGCCATCGGGATCGACGCGGGTGATGAGCTTGCCCATCACCGCGCCGTTGAACAGCGTCTCGTCCTTGAGATTCCAGTGGTGCCAGCCGGGGTTCTCCGGGTCCGGCCCGTGCTCGAACACGTCGTCCTTGAAGCTCACCGGATCAGATCGCCAAATAGTTAGATAGCACGCTCTGCCATCATCTTCTTGGTTTCCGCGATCGCCTTGGCGGGGCTCAGGCCCTTGGGGCACACATTCGCGCAGTTCATGATGGTGTGGCAGCGGTAGAGGCGGAACGGGTCCTCAAGATCGTCCAGACGTTCGCCCGTCATCTCGTCGCGGCTGTCGGCGAGCCAGCGATAGGCCTGAAGCAGGATCGCGGGCCCCAAGAACTTGTCGGAGTTCCACCAGTACGACGGGCACGAGGTCGAACAGCAGGCGCACAGGATGCACTCGTAGAGCCCGTCCAGCTTCTCGCGCTGTTCGGGCGATTGCAGACGCTCCTTGCCAGATGGCGTCGGGCTGACGGTCTGGAGCCACGGGCGGATGCTGGCATACTGGGCGTAGAAGTGCGTGAAGTCCGGCACCAGATCCTTGATCACGTCCATGTGGGGAAGGGGCGTGATGCGGATCTCGCCCTTCAGGTCCTCGATCGCGGTTGTGCAGGCGAGGCCGTTCTTGCCGTTGATGTTCATCGAGCACGACCCGCAAATGCCTTCACGGCACGAACGGCGGAAGGTCAGGGTCGGGTCGATCTCGTTCTTGATCTTGAACAGGGCGTCGAGAACCATGGGTCCGCACTCGTCAAGGTCGAGCTCGAACTTGTCGTAGCGGGGGTTCTGGCCGCTGTCGGGATCGTAGCGGTAGATCTTGAACGCCTTCACCCGGCCTCCGGAAGCCTTGTGGGTCTTGCCGTTGGCACTAATCTTGGAATTCTTGGGGAGAGTGAAGGTCGCCATGAACTGATCCCGGTTTTGATTTGGACTCTATCTAGCGGCATTGCGAATCCGCGCAAGCGGGCGGTGTTGCGCGGATTCGCACATCTGGTGAATGTCGCTCATGCGGCGGAACCATGCGTCCGGCGAAGCGCTCTATCGGCGATGGAACGTATGACGCAAGTGACGGAATTGCCAGCACGCATGCCGCGCGTGGCGGCGGTGTTCGGTGCGAGCGGCGGGATCGGCGCTGCGCTGTGCAAAAGGCTGGCCGAGAGCGGGGCCGAGGTGGTCCATGCAGGCTCGCGCAGCGGCGCGGCGCCCGCGGGCGGCGCCATCCGTCCCTTCGCCTTCGACCTTGCCGACGAGACGAGCATCGCCGCCGCGGCCGAAGCGATGCGCGCCGATCCTCCCGATTGGATCATCGTCGCCACCGGGGTACTTACCCTGGCTGACGGAACCGGGCCGGAGCGGACCTACCGGCGGCTCGATCCCGCCAGCATGGCCGAGGTCTTCGCGATCAACACCATCGGCCCGGCGCTGATCGCCAAGCGCATGCTGGGCCTGATGCCGCGCGGGCGGCCCTTCACCTTTGCGGCACTTTCGGCGCGGGTGGGTTCGATCGGCGACAACCGGCTCGGCGGGTGGCATTCCTACCGGGCCAGCAAGGCGGCGCTGAACATGCTGCTGAAGAACTTCGCGATCGAGATGGCGCGCACCCATCCTGAAAGCGTGATCGTGGGGCTGCATCCGGGCACGGTCGACAGCGCCTTGTCCGCACCCTTCCAGGCTGGCCTGCCGGAGGGACAGTTGACAGACCCGGGCGATGCGGCGGGGAACCTTCTCGGCGTGCTCGCCCGGCTTGCGCCAGCCCAATCGGGCCGGGTCTTCGACTTTCGCGGCGAGGAGATCCCGGCCTAGTCGAAGATCCCGACCGCGAGGTGCGCCCACACGGTCAGGAACATCAGCACCGCGAGCACGATCGCGCCGATCCGCCAGCGCGGCGCATCGAGGAAGTGCATTGCCGTCTCGATCGCGCCGCACAGCAGGGCGAGCAGCAGTGCCATGGCCGCGAAATCCTCGAAGCCCCAGTTCGCCTGTCCCATCACCGTGCCCAGCGCCGGGAAGGCGAACAGCATCGAAGCACCGATCCACAGGCGCGGATGAAAGCGGAACGGCGCCTTGGGCGCAGTGGCGCCGGGGTTCGAGGTGGTCATGATACGGCATCCCTCCAGAAGCCTGTTTGGCAATTGCCGCATATCGTGCCACGCATTGCCGGTAGGGGAAAGAGGGGAGAGCGATGATGGGGCTTGCCAGCTGGTACGAGGCGTACGTCATGCCGCGCCTCATCACCTGCGCCTGCTCGCAGGGACAGGTGATGAAGCGCCGGGCGGCCGTGGTGCCGCGCGCGCGGGGCGACGTATTCGAGCTCGGCTGCGGGGGCGGGATCAACCACCAGTTCTACGATGCTTCGGCGATCACCTCCTATGCGGGTATCGATCCGCACGTGGGCCTGCTCGATGGCGCACGCGCGGCCGCGCGGGACAAGGGCTGGGCGGCGGATTTACGGCAGGGGCGGGGTGAGGCGATCCCCTTTGCCGACGCCAGCTTCGACTGCGTGGTGTGCACCTTCACCCTGTGTTCGGTCGAAGACCAAGCCCAGGTCATGCACGAGATGCGCCGCATTCTGCGTCCCGGCGGCGAGGCGTTGTTCCTCGAACATGGCCGCGCGCCTGATGCCGACGTGCGCGGATGGCAGGAGCGGATCGAGCCGGTCTGGAAGCGCCTTGCCGGAGGTTGCCACCTGACGCGGCCCATCGCCGCTGCGCTTGCGGGGGCAGGCTTCACCATCGAGCCGCTGGGCGAGGGCTATACTCCCAAGGCACCGCGTTTTGCCGGATGGATGGAGTGGGGCGCGGCGCGCAAGGCCGCCTAGGAAAAAGGCGGGAGAGGTTGCCCGCTCCCGCCTTTCACTAACGTCGAAAATGAAAGCCCGGCCTACTCGCCGAACGTCCGCTGCCACCAGCCGCGGCGCGGCTTGCCTTCGGCTTCGGACGCAGTGTCCGTGCCGGAAGTGTCCTGCTGCAATGCGTCGTCTGCAGCCATGGCCTCGGCGGTTTCCGGGGCGCCATCAGGGCCCGCGATCACCGCCATGTCCTCGGCGATCTGCTGCGACAGGCTCTCGGCGGGCTCTGCCGCGGCGGCCTTGGCTTTGCGCGGCGCGCGCTTGCGCTTGGGCTTCTCGGCCGGAGCATCGGCTGCGGTGTCGGCCTCCCCGGCCACCGCTTCGGCGGCTTCGGCGGCAAGTTCAGGCGCGAGTTCGGCGGGGACTTTTTCCGCAGCCGGTTCTGCTACCTTCTTCTTGCGCGGCGCACGCACGCGCTTGGGCTTTTCGACGGGAGCTTCCTCGGCGGGCGCTTCGGCTTCGGAGTCGACTTCCGCCGGAGCACCGCTTTCGGCTGCTGCTTCAGCAGGGGCCTCGTCGCCGGTCACGGCCTCGTCGTCATTGCCCTCGGCTTCGGCATCCTGCGCTTCGCCATCGCTGCCCTCACGGCGCTTGCGACCGCGACCACCGCGGCGGCGGCGCTTCTTGGGCCGCGCCTCGCCATCGTCGCCGATGTCGGAGGCAGTGGTATCGCCGTTATCCTCGCCTTCGGCATCGATGTCGGCTTCGGCATCGGCTTCGGCGCTGTCCTCGCCCGCTTCGCCTTCCGTGCCGTCTTCACGATCCCGGCTGCGGTTGCGGCCTCCGCGACGGCGGCGACGCTTCTTCCTGCGGCCGCCATCCTCGTCACTCTCGGCGCGTTCCGAACGCTCGCGGCGGGGCTGACGCGGCTCGCGCTCTTCAGCCTCTTCCTCGGCGAAGTCGTTGTCCTCCTCCTCCTCGGGCAGATCGTCATCGTCGTCATCGATGATCGGTTCGAACTTGGGAGCATGGGTCGGGCGCGGGCCGGCGCTGGACACGCTCATCTTGGCGCCTTCCTGCTCGCCCTCGGGCAACACGGCGACGCTGACGCCGTAGCGCTGCTCGATCTCGACGAGGTCGGCGCGCTTTTCGTTGAGGAGGTAGATTGCCGCCTCGGTGCTCGCCGCAAGCCTGATCTGCGTGCCCTTGCCGCGCGCGGCCTCATCCTCGATCAGACGCAGCGCCGACAGCCCCGCCGACGATGCCGTGCGCACGAGGCCGGTTCCATCGCAATGCGGGCAGGCGCGGGTGGTCGCTTCGAGCACGCCGGTGCGCAGACGCTGGCGGCTCATCTCCATCAGGCCGAAGGAGCTGATGCGGCCCACCTGGATGCGCGCACGATCATTCTTGAGCGCGTCCTTCATCGCCTTTTCGACCTTGCGGACGTTGGAGGGGTACTCCATGTCGATGAAGTCGATGACGACGAGGCCTGCCATGTCGCGCAGGCGCAGCTGGCGGGCGATTTCCTTGGCCGCTTCAAGGTTGGTGTGAAGCGCGGTTGCCTCGATCCCGTGCTCCTTGGTCGACCTCCCTGAGTTGATGTCGATCGAGACCAGCGCCTCGGTCGGGTTGATGATGAGGTAGCCGCCCGATTTCAGCTGCACCATCGGATCATACATCGCGCGCAGCTGGTCTTCGGCGCCATAGCGCTGGAACAGCGGCACGGGGTCCGAATAGGCCTTCACCCGCCGCGCATGGCTGGGCATCAGCAGCTTCATGAAGGCCTTGGCCGACTTGTAGCCTTCCTCGCCCTCGACGACGACTTCCTCGATTTCCTTGTTGTAGATGTCGCGGATCGCGCGCTTGATGAGGTCGCTGTCCGAATGGATCAGCGCGGGCGCGACCGAGGCGAGCGTCTTCTCGCGGATCTCGTCCCACACCCGGGCGAGGTAATCGAAGTCGCGCTTGATCTCGGGCTTGGTGCGGCTCATGCCGGCGGTGCGCACGATCAGGCCCATGGTCTTGGGGAGCTTCAAGTCCGAGACCATCTCCTTCAACCGCTTGCGATCGCTGGTCGAGCTGATCTTGCGGCTGATCCCGCCGCCGTGCGACGAGTTGGGCATCAGCACGGTGTAACGGCCCGCGAGGCTGAGATAGGTGGTCAGCGCCGCGCCCTTGTTGCCGCGCTCTTCCTTGACGACCTGCACCAGCAGCACCTGGCGGCGCTGGATCACGTCCTGGATCTTGTAGCGGCGACGCAGCGCCATGCGCTTGGCGCGCACTTCGTCGACCTGCTTGGCGCGGCTGCGGCCCTTGCCGTCGCCGCCCTTGTCACCCTTGCCCTGGCGGCGGCGACCACGGCCGCGACCGCGGCGTTCCTCGGTCCCTTCGCTGTCTTCGGAGGTTTCCTCGCTGTCGCCGTTATCCTCGTCCGCGCTATCTTCCTCGTCGGAAGCTCCGCCTTCGATGGTGGCGACATCGTCCTTGTCGGAGGTGTCGACTTCCTCGACGCCGTTCTCGGCGAAGTCTTCGGCGAGCGCCCCTCCGCTTTCGTCCTCGGCGTCGTATTCGGCACCGGGAGCGATGCCTTCGTCCTCTTCCTCGGCGCGCAGGCGTTCCTCTTCCTCGGCGGCCTCGGCCTCCTCAGCCAGCAGGGCGTCACGATCGGCCTTGGGGATCTGGTAGTAATCCGGGTGAATTTCGCTGAAGGCGAGGAAGCCGTGGCGATTGCCGCCGAAGTCGACGAAAGCCGCCTGCAGCGAGGGTTCGACCCGGGTTACTTTTGCAAGATAGATATTGCCCTTGATCTGCTTGTGTTCGGCAGATTCGAAATCGAATTCCTCAATCCGGTTGCCTTGCAGAACCGCCACCCGGGTTTCTTCCGGGTGGCGCGCATCGATGAGCATGCGCGTTGCCATTGAATAGTCTCCATGCGCCCTGCCTGTCCCGCAAGCGGGAGCGAAGGGGGCGCGCATATTGTGGTGAACCGGCCAGCCCGAAAGCGATGCCGGAAGGGAAAATCGCGCCGCGAGGGCCAAAGGCGCTCAGCGCGAAGCTCGTGTCTGCAATGACGCTCGTGCGGCAAAGCGCCGCGCCTTCCCCCGCCACGGCACGTTCGCGCAGGTAGCGCGAAGTGCTGGTTGTCCGGGAAAAGCGATCTGTCACTGCATCAACCTGTACTGGACCGGGGTGCGGAAGAAAGGAGTGCCCCGGCGCAAGAGGCGGGCGCGGATTGCAGATGCGATCCTTTTGCAGCCTCTCTGGCAGCATCGCTAGCACTGTGGGGCAAACCCCGCAACTCTATTGCGTTTGCGCGCGCCAAGAACGTAAGCCGGACGCGGCAATGAGTTATCGGACCCTCCTGCTGATCGTTCTCGCCGTCCCCGCGCTGCTGCTGGGCGGGGCGGCGGCGCTGGGCGAACGCATCCCGGTGCCGCAATGGGGACGGGAGTACGTGCTGCGCTTCTCCTTCGCGCAGAACGGGGAGCCGGTCGAACTGCCTTCCGTGGAAGGGCCGGACGATCCCGGGCGACCCTTGGTTGTGATCGATGCGGGCCATGGCGGACGCGATCCGGGCGCGGTGGGGGCCGACGAGGACGGGCGCCGGTTGCAGGAAAAGGACATCACCCTTGCTCTCGCCATCGCGCTGCGGGACGAATTGCTGCGCCAGGGCGGCATCCGGGTTGCCCTGACCCGCGCCGACGACCGGATCCTGCCGCTCGCCCACCGCCCCGAGATTGCGCGCCAGCTCGACGCTGACCTGTTCCTCTCGATCCACGCGGACTCTGCAGGCGAGCGCGCCGATGTCAGCGGGGCGAGCATCTACACCCTGTCCGACGAGGCATCGAACGAGGCAGCGGCCCGGTTTGCCGCGCGCGAGAATGATGCAGACAGGCTCAACGGCATCACCATCGACGGGACGAGCGCGGCGGTAAGCACGATCCTCGTCGAGCTTTCCCAGCAGCGCACGCAGGAGGATGCCCTGGCGTTTGCGGGCCTCGTGCTGCGCGAGGGCGAGGGCGCGCTTGCATTCGTGCCGCAGCCCCGCCGGGCGGCGGCACTGGCGGTGCTGCGCGCGCCGGACGTGCCTTCGGTGCTGTTCGAAAGCGGTTTCGTCACCAGCAATTCCGACCGGGCCCGGCTTGCGACCCGTGAAGGCCGCGCGCGCTATGCCGAGGTGCTTGCCCGCGCGATCCGGGTCTATTTCGCGCGCCGCGCGGCCGCTGCGGGCGGGGCCGAGGCAGGCGGGGAATAGGCTCGCAAAGCGGCTAGCCTTGGCCGCTTGCCGCGTGCTAGTTGCGCCCACGTCCATGACCGAGCCTGCCCCCGCCCCCGACCAGACTTCGAACTGGGCCTACCTGCGTCAGCGCATCAACCGTGACGTCAGGGGCGCGCTGGCGTGGTTTCGCGCGCGCTGGCGGGAGAGCCGTCTGTTCAGGCTCGCCGCGCTGCTGCTGGGCCTGCTGATCGCCCTGTGGGTCGCCGTGTTCGTCTGGCTGGCGAGCGATCTGCCAGAGGCTGAGGCGCTGCTCACCTATGAAACGCCGCTCCCCACCGTGGTGCGCGGGGTGGATGGCGAGATCGTCCATTCCTATGCCCGCGAACGCCGGGTGCAGCTGCAATATGCCGATTTTCCCGAGCAGCTGATCGAGGCCTACCTCTCCGCCGAGGACAAGACCTTTTTCAGCCACGGCGGCATCGACTTTCTCGGCACTGCCAATGCGGTGTTCGACTATGCCCGCAAGGCCGGAACGGGCGAGCGTGCGGTGGGGGGATCGACCATCACCCAGCAGGTCGCCAAGAACCTGCTGCTCGGTGACGAATATTCGGTCACCCGCAAGCTGAAGGAGATGATCCTTGCGGGCCGCATCGAGCAGGTGCTGACCAAGCCGGAGATCCTCGAACTCTACCTCAACGAGATCCCGCTCGGGCGGCGGTCCTTCGGGGTGCAGGCGGCAGCGCGTGCCTATTTCGACAAGGACGTGGCCGATCTGGCTCTGCACGAAATGGCCTTCCTCGCGATCCTGCCCAAGGCGCCCGAGCGATATGGCCGCAAGGGTCAGGAATCCGCTGCGCTCGAACGGCGCAACTTTGTGCTGGGTCAGATGGAGGCGAATGGCTTCATCACCGGCTCGGAGCGGCGCGCGGCCGCGGCGCAGCCGCTCGGCCTTGTCACGCAGCGCCGCGAGCGCAGCGTCGATGCGGGCTATTTCCTCGAGGAAGTGCGCCGCGAACTGATCACCCGCTTCGGCGAGACTGCCGAGAACGGGCCGAACTCGGTCTATGCGGGCGGCTTGTGGGTGCGCACCAGCCTCGATCCGGAAATCCAGCTCGCCGCGCGCGACGCGCTGCGCGAAGGCCTGCTGCGCTATCACGGCGGACGCGCCTGGACAGGGCCTATCGCCACCATCGACGTGAGCAAGGGCAACTGGGCAAGCCAGCTGCAATCCTCGCCGCTCGGGATCAGCTACAAGGACTGGCGTATCGGCGTGGTGACCCGGCGCAGCGGACCATCGGCGACGATCGGCTTGGCCGACGGGAGCGAGGCACCGCTGATCGGCCTGCCCGATGCGCTCAAGCCCGGGGACGTGATCGCGGCCAGTCCCTCGGGCGGCGGCTATGCGGTGCGCACCATCCCCGAAGCGCAGGGCGCTCTCGTGGTGGAAGCTGCGCAGACCGGGCGGGTGCTGGCGATGCAGGGCGGCTTCGACCATCGCCTGTCCGACTTCAACCGCGCGACCCAGGCGATGCGCCAGCCGGGTTCGACCATCAAGCCCTTCGTCTACGCCGCCGGGCTCGACACCGGCATGACCCCTTCGACTCAGGTCGATAACTCGCGGTTCTGCTATTATCAGGGCGCCAACCTCGGCGAGAAGTGCATTCGCGGCACCGGCAGCGGCGGGCAATATCCGATGCGCTACGGCCTCGAGCAGTCGCAGAACATCATGACCGTGCAGATCGGCATGACTGCGGGCATGAACAATGTCGTCAAGGGGATCGAAAAGCTGGGGATCGGCAAATTCGACCCCTATCCCTCGACCGCATTGGGGGCGGGTGAGACCACGCTGGTCAAGATGGTGGCAGCCTACGCCGCCCTCGCAAACCACGGCAAGCTCAACCCGCCGACCGTGATCGACTACGTGCAGGACCGCCGCGGCAAGGTGCTGTGGCGCGCCGACGACCGTGAGTGCCGCGGTTGCAGCATGGCCGAGTGGGACGGCAAGCCCATGCCGCGCTTCGGGGTCAAGGGAACGCAGGCGATGGACGCGCGCACGGCCTTTCAGGTGATGCACATGCTGCGCGGCGCGGTGAGCCGCGGGACGGCGACAGTGCTCAATCCGCTCGGCCTGCCGCTGTTCGGCAAGACCGGCACCACCACCGGCCCCAAGGACGTGTGGTTCATCGGCGGCACGCAGGCGATGATCGCGGGCGCCTATGTGGGCTTTGACCAGCCCCGCAACATGGGCGGCTATGCCTATGGCGGCACCATCGCCGCGCCGATCATCAAGAGCCTGATCGAGAAGACCAAGGCCAAGTGGTCCGATCTTCCGGCGGTTGCCCCTCAGGGCGTGCGCATGGTGCGCATCGACCGCCGCTCGGGCAAGCGCGTCTTCGATGGCTGGCCGACCGACGATCCGAAGTCGGCGATCATCTGGGAGGCCTTCAAGCCGGATACCGAGCCCGAACGCTACACCCGGCAGGATGCGATCGCCGCGAAGCGCAACGAGATCCTCGCGCTGATCCGGGCAGGTGCCCAGAGCGCGGCAAGCGCCGTGGTCGAAGCGCCGGCGGACAGCACGGTCGAGTATGAAGAGGGCGGAATTGATTAGGGCGGGATTGAAACGGCCGGAACACCGGGCGGACTTGGGGGTTTGCCTGACATGATCCACACCCGCTTCGCCCGCCTCGTCGCGGCCTACGCTATCCTCCTTGCCACATTCGGAATGACCGGCGCTTCGGCAGAATTGCCAAAGGGCGCCAAGGCCCCGGCCTTTGCCACCCGCGCGGCGCTCGCAGGAAAGGAGTTCGGCTTCGCGCTGAACGCCGCGCTCGCGAAGGGGCCGGTGGTGCTCTATTTCTACCCCAAGGCCTTCACCAGCGGCTGCACGCTGGAGGCCAATGCCTTTGCCGAGGCCATGCCGGCCTTCAAGGCGGCGGGCGCAAGCGTGATCGGCATGTCGGGCGACGACATCGATACGCTCAAGCGGTTCAGCCGCGAGGAATGCCGCGATGCTTTCCCGGTCGGGGTCGCGGGTCCCAAGGTCATTGCCGCCTATGACGTGGCGATGGGCAATTCGGGGCTGACCACCCGCACTTCCTACGTCATCGCCAGTGACGGCCGGATCGTCGCGGTGCACGCCAATCCTGATTACCGCGGCCATGTCGAAAAGACGCTCGCCGCGGTGCGGGCCTTGAAGAAGTAACGCGCGGGCAGGGGCGCTTTACAATCGCGCATCGGGCGCTAAGCGGTGCGGCCTCACAACGCTTCTCACGTCGCGAAGGATATCCCATGCGGGCCGAGGCCCAGGCTTACATCAACCGGATCGAAGCGGCGCTGGCGCTGGTGCGCCTGTCGCTCGACTGGGAGCGCGCGCTGCGCCGCTTGGACGAACTCAACGCCCGGGTGCAGGACCCGAACCTGTGGGACAACCCCAAGCAGGCGCAGGCGATCAGCCGCGAACAGAAGACGCTCGATACGGCGGTGAACACCGTCAACGAGATCGCCGCCGAAATGGCCGACGCGGTCGAGTTCATCGAATTGGGCGAGGCCGAGGGCGAGGAGACGATTGTCGAGGATGGTCTCGCCACCCTCGCCGCACTCGCCGACCGTGCCGATGCCGACAAGGTCCAGGCGCTGCTGTCGGGTGAGGCGGACGGCAACGACACCTACCTCGAAATCCACGCCGGGGCAGGGGGCACCGAAAGCCAGGATTGGGCCGAAATGCTCTTCCGCATGTATGGCCGCTGGGCCGAACGGCGCGGCTTCAAGGTCGATACGGTCGAGTATCAGGCGGGTGAACAGGCCGGCATCAAGTCGGCAACGCTGCTCATCAAGGGTGACGGCGCTTACGGCTATGCGAAGACGGAGAGCGGCGTCCACCGACTGGTTCGCATCAGCCCTTACGATTCGTCCGCGCGCCGCCACACCAGCTTTTCGAGCGTGTGGGTCTACCCGGTGATCGACGACACCTTCGAGATCGATATCAATCCAGCCGATCTCAAGATCGATACGTATCGCGCGTCAGGCGCTGGCGGGCAGCACGTCAACACCACCGATTCTGCCGTGCGCATCACCCACCAGCCCTCCGGCATCGTCGTCGCCAGCCAGCAGGACCGCAGCCAGCACAAGAACCGCGAAATCGCGATGAACATGTTGAAGGCGCGGCTCTACGAGGCCGAGATGCGTGCCCGCGAGGAAGCTGCCAGTGCCGAACATTCGGCCAAAAGCGATATCGGGTGGGGCCACCAGATCCGCTCCTACGTCCTGCAGCCCTACCAGATGGTCAAGGACCTGCGTACCGGCGTCGTCTCAACCTCGCCCGATGCGGTGCTCGACGGCGCGATCGATCCCTTCATCTCGGCCGCGCTCGCCCAGCGTGTCACGGGTGAGAAGGTCGAGATCGAGGACGTGGAGTAGGCGCGGATGCGGCCGCTTGGTGCGATCCTGTCCGGCGCTGCGACGCTCGGCGCGCTGTTGCTCCTTGCCGCCTGCGATGGTCTGGCGCCTGTTCCCTCCGGCCGCCCCGAAAGCGCGCTTGCCTTTCCCGCTCCCGATCGCCCGGTCGCCGAGGTCGTTTCGACCCAGTTCTCCAACGAGGACGACCGTGACGAGCGCGGCGAGGCGCAGGTGGTCATGGACCTCGCCGACATCCGGCCTGGCATGACCGTGGCCGATATCGGCGCGGGGGAGGGCTATTACACCGTCCGCCTCGCCGAGCGCGTGGGCACCGACGGGCGCGTGCTTGCGCAGGATATCAGCCGCGAGGCACTGGACCGGCTTGGCCGAAGGGTGGAGCGCGAGCGGCTCGAGAACATCTCGATCAAGTTCGGCGATGCCGACAACCCGCAGCTTCCTCCCGACAGCTTTGACCGCATCTTCATGGTCCACATGTACCACGAGGTGACCGAGCCCTATGCCTTCCTGTGGAACATGTGGCCCGCGCTGAACGCCGGCGGGCAGATCGTCGTCGTCGAGAGCGACAGCCCGGTCGGACGCCACGGCTTGCCGCACACCGTGCTGTTCTGCGAGTTCGAGGCGGTCGGCTATGTGCTCGTCGAATACATCGAGCGGCCTGACATCAAGGGCTATTTCGCGCGCTTCGAGCGCGGGGCCAAGCGCACTGCGCCCGAAGCGATCGAGGTCTGTCCCACCGGCTGACCGGTCTGCGCCGCCCACGCTAACTTGCAGCGCGCGGCACGCGGCCTTATGGCAAACATCTGCAAACCAAGCGCCGGGCAGTCTGGCGCAAGAGGGGATCGTCATTGTTCAAGGGATTGAGGCCGATCGTTTACGGCGGCCGTGAAGTCTGGCCGCTGGTCGAAGGCGGCAAGGGTGTGTCGGCCACCAACCACGCCAGTTCGGGTGCCTGGGCAGCAGCAGGCGGGATCGGCACCGTCAGCGCGGTCAACGCGGACAGCTACGATGCGGACGGCAATCCGGTCCCGCAGATCTATCACGGCCGCACCCGCGAGGAGCGCCATCAGGAACTGATCCGCTACGCCATCGACGGCGCGACCACACAGGTGAAAAAGGCCTACGACATCGCCGGCGGCCAAGGCGCGATCAACATCAACGTGCTGTGGGAAATGGGCGGCGCGCAGGCCGTGCTCGAAGGCGTGCTGGAAAACACCCGTGGGCTTGTGACAGGCGTGACCTGCGGGGCGGGCATGCCCTACAAGCTGGCCGAGATCGCGGCGCGCTTCAATGTCAACTACCTGCCCATCGTCAGCTCCGGGCGGGCCTTCCGCGCGCTGTGGAAGCGCTCCTACCACAAGGTTCCCGATTTGATGGCGGCGGTGGTCTATGAAGACCCGTGGCTGGCGGGCGGGCATAACGGGCTCTCCAACGCCGAGGACCCGACCAAGCCCGAAGACCCGTACCCTCGCGTCAAGGCGCTACGCGACACCATGCGGGCCGAGGGCGTCGGCGACCACGTGCCGATCGTGATGGCGGGCGGGGTGTGGTATCTGCGCGAGTGGGAGAACTGGATCGACAATCCCGAGCTCGGCACGATTGCCTTCCAGTTCGGCACGCGTCCGCTGCTGACCCGCGAAAGCCCCATCCCGCAGATATGGAAGGACATGCTGCGCGAGGTCGAGCCCGGTGACGTGCTGCTCCACAAATTCTCGCCCACCGGCTTCTATTCGAGCGCGGTGAAGACCCCGTTCCTCTATGACCTGATGCACCGCTCCGAGCGCCAGATCCCCTTCTTCAAGCGCGGCGAGGAAGAGGGTACCATCCAGCTCGGCGAAGAGGGCAAGGCGCGCAATTTTTGGGTGCGTCCCGAGGACAAGGCGCGCGCCGAAATGTGGATGCGCGCCGGGCACAGCGAACCGCTGAAAACGCCTGACAACACAATCGTGTTCGTCACCCCGGACTCGCGTGACAGCATCCGCAAGGATCAGCAGGATTGCATGGGTTGCCTGTCGCATTGCGGTTTTTCGGCGTGGAAGGACCACGACGACTACACCACCGGGCGCCTCGCCGATCCGCGCAGCTTCTGCATCCAGAAGACCTTGCAGGACATTGCCCACGGCGACGACCCGGACAAGAACCTCGCCTTCGCGGGGCACGCCGCCTACCGGTTCAAGACCGATCCCTTCTTCTCGAACGGCTACACGCCGAGTGTCGGGGAGCTGGTCGAGCGGATCCTGACGGGGGATTGATGCGGCGCGGGGCGCCCTAGCCCCGCACCAACGCAGTCAGCACCTGGTCGGGCGGGCGGTGCCCGTCGGCCCACATGCGGATGTTGGCGATGACCTTGTGACCCGATTCCGCGCGTCCCTCGGCCGTCGCGCTGCCGATGTGAGGGAGGGTCATGACGTTGGGGTGGGCGATCAGGCGCGGATCGACCTGCGGCTCGTTCGGATAGACGTCGAGCCCTGCGCCAGCGAGGTGGCCCGACTCGAGCGCCGCCACCAGCGCGTCCTGATCGATCAACTCGCCGCGTGCGGTGTTCACGATGCTGCTGCCTGCCTTCATCAGCGCGATCCGGCGGGCATCGACCATGTGGCGCGTTTCGTCGGTCAGCGGGCAGTGGAGTGTCAGGATGTCCGCCTCGGTCATCAGCGCGTCGACATCGGCAACGTAACGCGCCCCGAGGATCCGCTCCAACGCCTCGGGCAGGCGCTTGCGGTTGGTATAGGCGATCTCGAGCCCGAAGGCGCGGGCGCGGTGGGCGACGGCCTGTCCGATACGGCCCATGCCGACGATGCCGAGCACCTTGCCCGCGAGCTTCCTGCCGAGCAGTCCCGAAGGCGCCCAGCCGGTCCACTCCCCGCGGCGCACGAGCGCGGTGCCTTCCCGGATGCGGCGCGGCACGCCGATGATCGCGGCCATGGCGAGGTCGGCGGTGTCGTCGGTGAACACCCCCGGCGTGTTGGTGACGATGATCCGGCGTTCGGCCGCGGCGGCGAGATCGATGTGCTCGGTGCCCGCGCCGAAGCTGGCGATCAGCCCCAGACGCTCACCCGCGCCGGCAATCAGATCGGCGTCGATCCGGTCGGTGACGGTCGGCACCAGCACGTCGCAATCCTGCATCGCCTGCGTCAGCTGCGCGCGGGTCAGAGGCACGTCGGCCTCGTTCAGTACCACGTCGAACAGCTCGCGCATCCGTGTCTCGACCTCGGGCATCAGGTGACGGGTGACGATCACGCGCGGCGGGCTGGCGAGGGGGCGGGAAGGGCGCTGGGTCATGGCTGACGGCTAATGCCACAGGGGCCGACCGGTCAAGGCGCGTATCGCCACCGGGCGCTTGAATCTGCAGGCCGGTAGGGTCTATCGCAAGCTCCATGGCCAACCTTCGGATCTTTACCATCCTTGCCCTTGCGCTGATTGGCAGTGTTGGATTTCTCGCCCCGCTCAGGGCGCAGGAGCGGACCCTTCCCTACTGGGCGCTGCTGCGCTTCGAGAAGGTCAACATGCGGGTCGGGCCGAGCGAGGAATATCCGATCGCCTGGGTCTATCTGCGCAAGGGACTGCCGGTGAAGGTGGTGCGCATCCGCGAGGGCTGGCGACTGATCGAGGATCACGAGGGCACGCAGGGGTGGATTTCCGCAAGCCAGCTCGATCTGGCGCGCGGCGGGCTGGTGACGGGCACGGGCCTCACCGAAATCCGCGCAGAGCCCAGCGCCGCGGCCGCCGTCAAGTGGCGCCTCCAACCCGGGGTGATCGCGAAGCTTAAGAAATGCCAGGCCGGATGGTGCGAAGTCGATGTGGGCGGCCGCAAGGGCTTTGTCAGTGCCGGCCGGCTGTGGGGTTCGCAGGACCTGCCGGGCGACGCATAGCGCGCTCGCGATCAGCCATGATCTCGGGCGCGCGCCCAAGCCGGCGCGGCGCCTGAGCGTGCTGTTCCGTGCGCGTCAGCGCCTGCGGAACACGCAAGACTCCCGCCGCCCGGCGCGGGCCCTGATCAGATCAGTTCGACCGCGACCGCGGTGGCCTCGCCGCCGCCGATGCACAGGCTCGCCACGCCGCGTGTCTTGCCCTGCTGCTTCAGGGCGTTGAGCAGCGTGACGACAATCCGCGCGCCGGAAGCGCCGATGGGATGGCCCAGCGCCGTGCCCCCGCCGTTCACGTTGATCTTCTCGTGCGGGATGCCGAGATCGCGCATCGCGAACATCGCGACGC
>VFQO010001599.1_pt1 | contig 16545 bp, 13 predicted proteins | sample 3512331 | NCBI WGS metagenome assembly VFQO01 (sample SAMN10412371, study PRJNA504923) | tailings metagenome | isolation source: Replicate 3 from Balatoc abandoned mine | place: Philippines: Itogon, Benguet | collected 2017-08-28
TTCTTTTTTCATAATTAACTACTAAGTTACAAATTTTAGTAGCTGTCCAGTTTAACGGGAGTATTTCACCCAGTTCAGTCCTTGTTCCACGGACAATATATATTAACTACAAAAACCGCTGAGGGAATATTTACACATAAGTTTATCAAACAATAGCCCATTTTAGGTTAAAGGTTTCCTAAAATAAAAGTGCCAACTCAGAAATAAAATAAAATGAGTTGGCACTTAACATTAAAAAACAGAGGCTAAATTTCATTTTCCTTCAGTTGGTAATTTTAGAGCTTATTTTATAGTTAATCCCAATTAACGGTGACAAAGCATTGAGCAAGGTGACGAAAAGTTAATTCATCACCCTAAATAGCCTATTATCAACTATTTAAAATAACCTAAACAAAAGTTTTAATAAATTTAATTAATCACCAGAGTTCTAAAATCTGATTCGTACCTAATTACTAACCACCCTATGAATTACCAATCCACTGAAATATTAACACAAAAAGTCATGAATTACATATTTTTAAAATCGGGAAGAAGTTGGATAAAAATTAACAAAAATGATATTTTATACATACAAAGTAGCGGTGCTTACTCTGTGGTAGTTTGTACTGACAAAAATATTATAGTGAATGTAAAAATAAGTGACATGGTGCAAACTATTGGCCATTTTGAACAGTTTATTCGTATCCACAAGAGATATGTAATTAATTTAAATCACTTATTAAAAGTAACACGTACTAACTTACAGATAGGTGAAACCACACTACCCATAGGAAAAACTTATATTGATACTATTACAAAACTTATTCAGCAAACCATTTGATTAATAACTCTAGTTATAATCAACCAAATCATTAATATGATAGACTAGTTTGAATTAAAACATGGAAGAGAGGTTAGTAAGAATTTAATATTTATATTTATAAAATCTCAAATTGTTATTATTTATAATTTGAGATTTTTTTATTCATATATATGTAGCCTTCCCTAAATTCGGATAGGGAATAACTTGATAAAATCTTCTTTCCTGGATGGCTTTGGGGTTAGCCCCTATGCCATCCAGGACTCAGGTTAATCTGGCGCTTTACCTACAATAAGAGAATCATGTGGGTGATTTTGATTGTAATCATTCCGCCAATTTTCGGCTCGTTCTTTCCGTGTTTCTAAATCCTCAAACCCATTGCCCTCCAAAATATTCTCTCTTAAAAAGCGAATGAATCATTCGATATAGGCATATTGTGTAGGCGTGCCTGGTTGAATGTACTTAATTCGGCCTACATCTGCTTTAGCTTCCAATTTCCATCCCAAAGACGTTCAGCCGTCTCAAGTGACTCGCCTCTAGGCCGGAATACTTCTTAGGCCATCGGTAAAAGGTATCTCGGTTGATCCCGAGTTCTTTCCTGATCTTTTCTACCGAGCGACCTTGCTCATTCTCTTTGTTCTCCTTAGTGATCTGGTATTCTAAAAACTTTGTTTTTTCTTACCATTCTAAAGTTAGCAATTTTTATTAATTAGTAGATTGTCTAAATTTCAGAAAAGGCCACAATAGATGAACGTCTATTTATCGAGAATAAATACCAAAACGACATGAATTATACTTTTAAAATCAAGTAGAATCTGGATCAAGGCTAATAAAGATGATATTTTATATATACAAAGTAGTGGCCCATACAGTGTTTTATATTATATGTGCCGAAATAGGATTGTCCATACCAGAATAAGTGACATTGTGGAGTCGATTGACCATGTAACACAATTCATTCGTATTCATAAGCGGTACGTCATTCTTTTCGATCACTTGTACAAGATCACACACACTCATTTACAAATTGGAGAAAACATGTTGCCTATTGGAAAGACCTACCAAGGAGTTATCTCCAGCGTTATCCAAGAAGCAAACTTAAAAACCTACCTAAATCGGAGGAGGATCTGGGTAAGTTTTTAAGTCAATTATGAGCTAAAGTGAAAAGTGGAGAACCTTGTTGTCAATACCTACATGTCGATAGATCTGGTTTTACGAAGTAACTTTTATAATTTTTAGCCTTAGGGTCCATGCAACCGACTAGGTTGAGCAATTGTATATTCTTAAAGTCGATTGGGTGACTTTCGGCTTGTAAGGCGATATAACCTGAGGCAAGTGGAGAACCATCTAAGCTTTTCCAATAAGCGATGGTTTGAGGTTCCATTTTGGCCAGTTCCCAGTCGTCTGGATTGACGAATCCTCCTCCAATTTGGGTCTTCATGTAGGTTAGGACTGTATACCCTTCAATTACATGATGTACGATGGAATCACCCAAAACAATGGCTTCGGCCGAGACCCACTGGTCTCCGTCATAGGTTTTGGAATTGGAATTGATGCAATGGGCTGGATTCAGGGCACCTTGCATAAATGCCTGAGTACCGGGCGAACACAGATTACCCGTTTGGCGTTCTCCGGTACCCAGTCCCCCGAGTAGTTGCATTTCGAGGGACATAGGAAAAGTTTGATGGAAGTCTAGGCTTTCTGCGGATTGAGAATGGAGCATGATGCCACTATTTCGGACGTTCCATTCAGCCCCACCGGGGGTCTGCTTTCCGGTAAATCGATATTGGAATCGAATTCGGTAATGGGAATAAGCGTTTTTATAGTAGAGATGTCCGTATTTTTCATCGAATTCCTGGTATTCATCATAGCGAATCCGAAGCATCCCGTCTTCCACTTGGAATGTATTCTTGTAGTTCTGATTGAGTGGATGGCCGGAAATTTTGATATCCCAACCAGTGAGGTCTTTTCCATTGAATAAGGTCAACCAATCTTGTTTTTCATTCTTGGATTGCGCACTTATGGACGAGGGCAATCCTAACCATAGCAAAAGAAAAGGCAAGAAAGACAGTACTTGTTTTGACCCAGAAAGGAGATTGGATCGATGGAGGGATTTGAAGTTCATGTGGGCAACTTAATTGAATGGGTTCAAAGGGCTGGATGGAAAGATAGGAGGAAAAGGGGGAAAAATCAAGGAGAAAGGAAGGGAGTTGGGTAAAGAGTACAGGGGAGACAATGCTTTGTTTGTCATTTCAGCCTCATTTGGACATCGAATGAGGTAGATTTCACTTTTAATTTATGGAGTCAATTCGACAGGTGTATTTCTATTGTGGGACGCCAATTCTCAGCCGGTGATTTAAACCACTAAATCATGCACATGCTGGGCTTCTACCACGAGCACCGAAGAGCTGATCGCGACGACTATGTTAAAATCAACTTTGAAAACGTCAAGATAACCTTTGATTTTGATATGATCCATGGACAAAACCTAACAGAGTACGACTATGGATCCATCATGCATTATCCCCGGGTAATTACCAATACCAACTTGGTCAATGATCCTAAAAAAGATACTATCATTCCTCTAAAATCCTTGGATATTGAAACAATATTGGGGCAAAGGGGAAGGCTTTCTTCCCAAGATATTCAAGGTATTAATAAAATGTATCCTGAAGTATCTGGAGTGAGGCCGTTGGCTTTGGAGGCAACTTTGATCGAGATAGATCTTGCGAGTATTTAAATACTATTGTTTTTGGCAATTGCTTTGTATTCAATGATTCGAAAACGCACAAATTAGATTGAGCTATTTTCAGGTGAGACAATATGTTTGTAAATGAGCTATTGATTACCAATTCATTTAAACCCTAAATTTGTATATTAAAACTACTCGAAAATTTTGAGAAAAATCTTAATTGTAGATGATGAAGAAAAACTGAGGATCTTGCTGGCAAGAATCATCAGCCTAGAAGGATTTGATGTCCTACAAGCGGGCGATTGTAAAACTGCACTCAAAAAATTCGAGCAACATGAAATTGATGTTATCCTTTGTGATGTAAAATTGCCAGACGGCAATGGAGTTGAGCTTACAAAAAAAATTAAAGACAAATTTCCAATACCCGAAATTATCCTCTTGACAGCCTATGGAAATATTGCCGATGGGGTTCAGGCTATCAAAAATGGAGCTTTTGATTACATAACCAAAGGAGATGACAACAACAAAATTATTCCCTTATTATATCGTGCACTAGACAAGGTTGACCTCGCTAAAAGAGTATTTCAACTTGAAAAGCAATTGGGCAATCGACACTCATTTGACAAGATTATTGGAAAAGCCAAATCATTTCAATTGGCCATAAACCTAGCTCAAAAAGTGGCCATTACCGATACGACCGTTTTACTCACCGGTGAGACGGGAACTGGGAAAGAAGTATTTGCCCAAGCCATTCATCAGGCAAGTCCAAGAAGCAAACAAAACTTTGTAGCCATCAATTGTTCTGCCTTTAGCAAGGAGTTGCTGGAAAATGAAATGTTTGGACACAAAGCTGGCGCATTTACAGGAGCCAGCAAAGACCAAAGAGGACTTTTTGAAGAAGCAAACAACGGAACGATTTTCCTAGATGAAATCGGAGAAATGTCATTGGAACTTCAGGCAAAACTTTTGAGGGTTTTGGAAACAGGAGAATTAATTAGAGTAGGTGAAACCAAGCCGACCAAAATTAACGTTCGTATCATCGCAGCTACTCACCGAGATTTACAAGCCGAAATAGAAAAAGGACATTTTAGGGAAGACTTATTTTATCGTATTTCTGCTTTTCAAATCCAATTACCCCCTTTAAGAGAACGAGTGATCGACATTGAGGCCATCACCAATCATTTTATTCATATTTCATCGATCAAAACGAATAAAAAGATTAAAAGTGTTTCACCTGATTTTTATGAGGTGTTGAAACAACATCACTGGAAAGGCAATATACGTGAATTGAAGAATATCATTGAACGAAGTATTATACTTTGTGATGATGAATTAACGGTTGAGCATCTACCCGTAGAGCTACAAAAACTAGATCATTCGACGAATAGAGATAAATTATTATCCGCTTTTGAACTGGCGAGTGCTGAGAAACTTCACATTAAAAAGGTGTTAAATTATACCAACGGGAATAAAACCAAAACTGCCGAGCTATTGGGCATCGCCCTGACGACCCTATACCGAAAATTGTCGGAATACGAGTTGGATTAACAGACCCTTTCAAAATGCTATAATAGACCCTTTCAAAATGAAAGGGTTTTTTGTTTTTATGCCCTGTCAAAAAAATATAGTCCATTTATAATCAATGGGTTGCAAGCAATGCTATCAAATTGGACTTTAAATTGGACTATAGATGCCAAATCAAAATGAATGATGATCACAGTATTACTCATCGGAATCGGCATCATGCTGTATGGCTTAATGTTTAAATCCATTCACTGGCTTGAAAAAATCTAAATCTATGGCAGCTTTATTTCTTATTGCAATTGCAGTATTTGGCTACATGTGCTACGTATTACTAAAACCCGAAAAATTTTAAACTCATGAACTCAGAAATACTTGGCATCGTCCTCATGTATTCCATCGTCGTTGTACTGGCCATACCCTTGGGTCGGTATATCGGTAAAATAATTGAAAATGAACCTACTGGGCTTGACACAGTATTCAATCCGCTTGATGGACTATTTTTTAAGTTAAGCGCTATAGACCCAACCAAGGAAATGAATTGGAAACAGCATCTTGTGGCCTTGCTCACCCTAAACGTGGTCTGGTTTGTACTTTCTATGTTGGTGCTTACCAATATGGGTTGGTTACCCCTGAATCCTGATGGAAATCCTTCCATGAGTGCAGACCTGGCATTCAATACTTCGGTGAGTTTTGTAACCAACACCAACTTGCAACATTACTCAGGTGAATCAGGCTTATCCTATTTGGGTCAATTGATGTTGATGCTGTGGCAATTTATCAGTGCAGGTACCGGTATAGCCATATGTGCAGTCGTTTTTCTAGCTATGAAAGAACGGACCGCCGAAACCTTGGGTAATTTTTATTTCTTCTTTGTCAGGGCTTGTACCCGAATCTTACTACCGTTGGCTTTGGTGGTGGCTACCCTATTAGCTTTCAATGGAACCCCCATGACATTTGAAGGGAAAGATACGGTCACAACATTAGAAGGGGAAGCTCAAGAGATAAGTCGAGGGCCCGTGGCTGCGTTTGTTGCGATCAAACAACTGGGAACAAATGGTGGAGGTTTCTATGGAACAAATTCTGCCAATCCGATGGAAAACCCAAGCTACTTGACCAACATCGTTGAAACAATTTCCATTTTTCTCCTACCCATTGCTCTGGTTTTTGCCATGGGCTATGTACTAAAGAGAAGAAAATTAGCTTTAACCATTTACGGGGTCATGACATTTGGATTTGTCTTGTTACTGGTTCCATCCCTTTATTTTGAAATGAATGGAAATACGGCTATTTCCCAAATGGGTATACAACAAAACATGGGGAGTATGGAGGGCAAGGAAGTTCGATTAGGTTCCGCCGCATCTGCCTATTGGGCCATCAATACAACCTGTACAAGTAACGGCTCGGTCAACGCAATGCATGACAGTATGACACCTTTAACCGGCATGTTCACCCTGCTCGGCATGATGATTAATTGCTTTTATGGTGGCGTAGGGGTCGGCTTTTTAAACTTTTACATTTTCATCATTCTGTCCGTGTTCATTAGTGGCTTAATGGTAGGCAGGACACCCGAGTTTTTAGGAAAAAAAATAGAGGCTAAAGAGATGAAAATCGCTATGGTGATTGCTTTGCTTCATCCATTTTTAATTTTGGTAGGAACGGCAATTTCAAGTTTTTTATATGCACGGAATCCAAGTGAGTACGCAGGTTGGCTCAATAATCCTGGCTTTCATGGTTTCAGTGAAATGCTTTATGAATTTACTTCCTCAAGTGCAAATAATGGAAGTGGATTTGAGGGCTTGGGCGATAATACACCCTATTGGAATATTGCCTGTGGATTGGTGATGTTACTTGCGCGATACCTACCCATTATCGGCCCCGTAGCGATCGCAGGAATATTAGCAAGAAAAAAATATATTCCCGAAGGTAATGGAACCCTCCAAACCGACACGACAACCTTCGGCATAATGATCTTTGCTGTCATTGCCATTGTCGCAGCGTTGTCCTTTTTCCCAGCTTTGACACTAGGCCCCATTGCCGAATATTTCTCCATGATTTAACAATTAAAAAAATGACAAAAAATACATCTCTTTTTCAAAAAGACTTGATGGAAGAAGCTTTCAAACAATCATTTTTGAAATTAAATCCGAGAATCATGTTCCGAAATCCAGTTATGTTTACTGTTGAAATTGGAACCGCCGTTATGTTCTTTGTTTGCCTTTGGATATTATCTGGCGAAACTTTGCAAGGTAGTTTTACTTATAACTTCATCGTATTTTTAGTACTTTTTCTCACCTTATTATTTGCCAACTTTGCAGAATCTATCGCAGAGGCTAGGGGAAAAGCACAAGCCGACAGTTTACGCAAAACAAGAGAAGAAACTCCAGCTCGATTGGAGAATGGTCAAATCGTTTCATCCTCACAACTTGTCAAAGGTACTATTTTTGTGTGTGAGGCAGGCGATACCATTCCCACTGATGGTGAAATACTAGAAGGTTTGGCCACCATTGACGAAAGTGCCATTACCGGGGAAAGTGCCCCGGTCATTCGTGAAGCAGGAGGAGATAAAAGTTCGGTTACAGGTGGCACAAAAGTATTATCTGACCGGATTAAAGTGGTAGTTACCACCGAACCAGGAGAAAGCTTTTTGGATAAGATGATTGCCTTGGTGGAAGGTGCCAGTCGACAAAAAACACCTAATGAAATTGCATTAACTATACTCCTGGCTGGTTTTACCCTGGTATTTATTATTGTGACGGTCACCCTAAAACCTTTTGCTGACTATGCAAACACGCCAATTACCATCGCGGCTTTCATTTCGCTATTTGTATGCCTTATTCCAACTACGATTGGCGGTCTTCTTTCAGCGATAGGCATAGCAGGAATGGATAGGGCATTACGAGCCAACGTGATCACCAAAAGTGGAAGAGCCGTCGAAACCGCCGGAGATATTGATGTTTTGTTGTTGGATAAAACAGGAACGATTACCATTGGTAATAGAAAGGCTACCCAGTTTTATCCTGCCAATGGCATCGACAAAACACACTTCATTCGATGTGCCGTGCTAAGTTCTTTACGTGATGAGACACCTGAGGGAAAATCCATCATTGAATTGGCCCAAGTTGATCCACTCAGTATAAAAACTCAACATCCACGCTTCATCAAATTTACAGCGGAGACAAAATGCAGTGGAATTGATTTTGAAAACACACGAATCAGAAAAGGAGCTGCGGAAGCCATGAGGCAACTTTCAGAAAGGGCCGGAAATACGTTCCCTTCCGAAACAGCCAACCAAGTTAAAACGATCTCAAGCCTTGGAGGAACGCCTTTGGTAGTAGCTGAAAACGAAAAAATCATTGGTGTCATTGAGTTACAGGATATCATCAAACCCGGTATACAGGAGCGGTTCGAACGGTTACGAAAAATGGGGATTAAAACGGTTATGGTAACGGGGGATAATCCTTTAACTGCGAAATTTATTGCTGAAAAAGCGGGCGTGGATGATTTTATTGCCGAAGCCAAGCCCGAGGATAAAATGAATTACATCAAAAAAGAACAAGCAGAAGGCCGATTGGTGGCCATGATGGGTGATGGAACCAATGACGCACCGGCACTAGCACAAGCGGATGTGGGTGTGGCTATGAACAGCGGAACGCAAGCAGCCAAAGAAGCCGGGAATATGGTCGATTTGGACAATGACCCTACCAAGCTAATTGAAGTGGTTGAAATTGGCAAACAACTCTTGATGACCCGCGGAACGCTGACAACATTCAGTATTGCTAATGATGTAGCGAAGTATTTTGCCATTATACCGGCTCTTTTTATTGTGGCCATTCCTTCCCTTCAAGGACTGAATATAATGAACCTACACAGTCCTGAGAGTGCCATCCTGTCAGCTGTCATTTTCAATGCCATCATCATTCCTATACTTATACCCTTGGCGTTGAAGGGAGTTCCCTACAAGCCCATTGGGGCAAGCGCACTACTACGCAGAAACCTGCTCATTTATGGGTTAGGTGGTATTATCATTCCATTCCTAGGCATTAAAGCCATTGATCTTTTTGTATCACAATTCATTTAACTACTTAAAATTATGATAAAGCATTTGGTATCGGCTTTTAAGTTAACAATCGTTTGTTTGGTGTTTTTCTGCGGCTTCTACACACTAACGGTTTACGGAATATCAAAAATGATTCCTGAGACTAGGTCTTTTTCAAAAAATGATTTCGGATTCTATGAAAATGTAGGACAACGCTTTACCAGCGACAAATATTTTTATTCTCGTCCGTCAGCCGTCGGATACAATGCAGCTGGCTCAGGTGGAAGTAATAAAGGTCCTTCAAATCCTGACTATTTGGCTGAATTACAAGCACGAATAGATACATTTTTAGTTCATAATCCCAACATTAAAAAGAGTGAAATCCCTTCTGATTTAGTAACAGCTAGTGGCAGCGGAATTGACCCAAACATTTCCGTTCAGGCCGCTAAAATACAAGTAAAACGGATAGCCAAGATTCGGAATATGAGCGAAACAACCCTTAGTCAACTTATTGAGCAACAAACAGAAAAACCCTTACTTGGCTTATTTGGTCCAGAGAAAATCAATGTACTGAAATTGAACCTTGCCTTGGATAACCTTAAAAGACATAAATGAAAAACATACTCATTCCGCTACTTTCAATAATCTATCTAACTGGTTTTTCGCAAAATGACAGTGCTAAAAATTCATTTTCTTTCAGTGGCTATATTGAAACCTACTACAGTTATGATTTCGCAAATCCAAAAGATCATAACCGCCCGGGGTTTGTATACTCCCACAATCGACACAATGAAGTAAACCTAAATGTAGGCATTATCCAAGTGGCCTACTCCACTGATCGAGTACGAGCCAACTTTGGGCTGATGGCGGGAACTTATGCTAATGCAAATCTTGCATCAGAACCTGGAGTTTTAAAAAACATATGGGAAGCTAATGCAGGCGTGAACATATCAAAAACTAAAAACCTTTGGGTAGACGCGGGTATTTTTCCATCGCACATTGGTTTTGAAAGTGCCATTGGGAAAGATTGTTGGAATGTAACACGAAGTATTTTGGCGGATAACTCGCCCTATTTCGAAAGTGGGGTTAAAGTATCACACACCAGTAATAATGAAAAGTGGTTTTTAAGTGGATTAATTTTGAACGGTTGGCAACGAATTCAACGAGTGAATGGGAATAATACACCGGCATTGGGGCATCAGCTTACTTTCAAACCCAATTCAAAAATTTCACTTAATAGTAGTTCTTTTGTGGGTAGTGACACTCCAGACAGCTCCAGACAAATGCGTTACTTTCATAATTTTTACGGACAAATTCAACTTGCGGAAAAATTAGGGATGATCCTTGGCTTCGACATTGGAATGCAACAAAAGACCAAAAACAGTAACGACTACAATACATGGTATTCTCCTGTTTTAATCATGAAGTATACACCTAATGAGAAGATTCATTTCGCTGCAAGAGGTGAATATTTCTCAGACGCTAATGGTGTTATTATTAGCCTAGGAACAATCGATGGATTTCAAACCTATGGTTATTCCCTAAACCTTGACTACCAAATCACGAGTGATGTAGTTTGGAGAATGGAAGCCAGGGGTTTTACCAGTAAGGACAAAATCTTTACTTTAATTGACATACCAAGTTTGCAAAATTATTTTTTGACAACCGCCCTGGCCATTTCGTTTTAAATGAATGATAAAGATAAAACCGTTCAACATTTTCTTGACTTAATTAAAAAGTCAAGACGCGGAAAGTTTAAAGTGTACATCGGCATGAGTCCGGGTGTTGGAAAAACCTTTCGTATGTTGCAGGAGACCCGAACTCTGTTGAAAAATGGAATTGATGTGAAAATTGGCTTTATAGAAACACATCAGAGAAAGGAAACACACGAACTTTTGGAAGGTTTGCCCATCATTCCACGCAGGAAACTTTTTTATAAAGGTAAGGAATTGGAGGAAATGGATGTTCAAGCCATAATTAACCTCCGTCCGGAGGTGGTTATCGTAGATGAGTTAGCCCATACCAATATAGAAGGCAGCCAAAACGAAAAACGTTGGCAAGATGTACTGGATATTCTTTCGGCAGGAATCAATGTCATTTCAGCAGTGAATATTCAACACATTGAAAGTTTAAATGAAGAAATAAAGGACATTACGGGCGTTGAAGTGAAAGAACGAGTTCCAGACACTGTATTGGCTCAAGCAGATGAAGTTGTTAACATCGACTTAACGGCCGACGAATTAATTATCCGATTGAAGGAAGGTAAAATATACCAAGCCGAAAAAATTGAAACGGCACTTCAAAACTTCTTTAAAAGTGCTCATATTTTACAGCTTAGAGAACTTGCATTGAAAGAAGTGGCTTCGCAGGTTGAAAGAAAGGTGGAAACGGAGGTGACTAAACCAAACATGCTAAAACATGAACGCTTTTTGGCGTGCATAAGTAGCAATGAAAAAACAGCAAAAACAGTGATTCGAAAAACTGCCAGATTGGCTAATTACTATCATAGCAAATGGTATGTTTTATATATTCAAACACCTAAGGAAAGTCCCGACAAGATTCCTTTAGACAAACAACGGCACTTAATCAATAACTTTAAATTGGCAACTGAATTGGGAGCAGAAATCATCAAAGTAGAAAGCAGCTCGGTTTCAAAAGCCATCATGGAACAAGCAACTGAACGCAAAATAACAACCATTTGCGTCGGTAAGCCACACTTAAATTTGTTGAAAATTATTTTGGCCACCAACGTATTTAATGAGCTTCTTAAAAAACTATCTTCAAGCGAAATAGACCTTGTCATACTTTCTTAAATGAAAATCAAAACGAAATTAACTCTGGGTGTTGGTCTTTTGTTCCTGCTCATCATTCTGTTGAGTGTTGTAGGGACAAAATACATCAATGAATTAAAAGCTGATTCGGAAAATATTTTAGTGACTAATTACAATTCTCTGGAGTACAGCCGAAATATGCTGGTTGCTTTGGATGATGATTCAGAAAAAGCCCTAGAAATATTTGAAATGAATCTTCAAAGTCAAGAGAAAAACATTACTGAAATTGGAGAAAAACAAACTACATCCGATATCAGAAATAACTTTGAATTATTTAAATCTTCACCATTTGATAGCACATATCAAGCCCGCATTAGAAAAGACATTCTCCGCCTGATGGAAATGAATATGGAAGCTATCCAGCAAAAAAGTGAATTGGCTAAAGCTACTGCGGACAAGGCGGTATTTTGGATTGTCGTTACCGGAACTATGTGCTTTTTAATCGCTTTCGTTTTATTGGTTAACCTACCCTCCAACATTGCCGATCCAATTAAAGAACTTACGGAGAGCATACAGCAAATTTCAGCAAAAAACTACTCTGAAAGAGTACATTTTGAAAGCCACAGTGAGTTTGGCCAGTTAGCCAAGTCGTTCAATACCATGGCTAGAAAATTAGAAGAATACAATACCAGCAATCTGGCAAAGTTGATGATGGAGAAACAAAGAATTGAAACGCTCATCAACAATATGCACGATCCTGTTCTTGGTTTAGACGAAAACCTGAGAGTAATTTTTGCCAATGAGGTAGCCATAAAAATATCGGGGTTAACCCGAATGGATATACTTGGTAAATCGGCAAAAGAATTAGCGATCAAGAACGACTTAATTCGATCCCTCATTCGAGACCTAATGCGTGACGAAACAGAGGATAGACAGAAACAGGTTCCCGTTAAAATATTCTCAGAGAATAAAGAAAGCTATTTTGAAAAAGAAACATTACACATTTCAATGAAGCCAATCGGTGAAATAAATTCACGATTGGTGGGTCATGTTATTTTCCTGCGGGATGTTACTACCTACAAAGAACTCGATTTTGCCAAAACAAATTTTATTGCCACAATTTCCCATGAGTTCAAAACTCCAATTGCTTCGATTAAGATGAGTTTACAACTTCTGGAAAACGAACAAATTGGAAAACTCAACGATGAACAAAAAAACTTAATTGACAGCATACAAGATGATGCGAACCGACTATTAAAAATAACAGGGGAATTGCTCAACATAACGCAGGTTGAAAGCGGCAATATCCAGCTATCGATCGTACCATCAGATCCTAAAGAAATCGTTTGGTACGCCATTAATTCCACAAAAACCCAAGCAGATCAAAAACAGATAAAATTTGAGATTGACTGTCCGGATGATATCTCCTTTATTCAAGCTGATAACGAAAAAACAGCTTGGGTTTTAACAAATATCCTGTCGAATGCTATTCGGTATTCCTATGACAACTCAACCATATACTTGGCCGTTCAGCAAAAAACGAATCAGGTCCACATGTCTGTTAAAGATACTGGGCAAGGTATTGCACCACAATATATGGAAAAAATATTTGACAGGTATTACAGAGTTCCTGGGACAAAAAAGGATGGCACAGGACTCGGACTCTCCATTAGCAAGGAGTTTATTGAAGCCCAAGGGGGACAAATTACCGTTGATAGCGAATTTGGAGTTGGAAGTACCTTTACTTTGATATTAAACAAGGCAACATAAAACGGTACCCAGGCCTATTTCCAATCAAAATACCTAGGATTTCTAAAAGAACTATTGATTCGCTCACCTTTTAAAAAAAGGTAAACAATTTCTCGTATCCATTATCAAAAAATCACCTAAGCAATTAGGTTTGTACTTGACAGAATATCACAGCTTTGCACATCCTACGGTGAAAACCAACCACCTACTTGGTCAAAAGTCTTTTAAAAAACACCTTCCTTGCCTTGAATTCAAAGGATATTTGAAAGTTCCTTATACATCAGAAAAGAATTTCTTAAAGAGATACTCAGAGTATTACTAAACTTTACCTTAAACACTCGGGAGTGAAGCTTCTGATTTGAGTAACAACATTGAACTAGATAGAACTCGCTAGTATTTTATTGGTGGTGTTTTTTTTCAAATGCTTTTGAATATATCGATTCTATTTGGTTCGATTTAATTTATTCTTTTCTCAAGTAAGCAAACACTCCGTATCCTAAACCAAATCCATAAAATGAAAGCCGGTTAAGCAGCATAATGAAAAGAAATCAGCGACCTCTTGAGCTACTTTGCTGGAAAAGTCAAAATGGATCCAAAATAGCATTTGTTCCTGAGTCAAGTATTTAGGGTCTTGGATTTGCTCAGCGGCCACCTCCATTTCGGCAAAGGGATCAAATTCGATCCACTTTTCTCGCTTGGCAAATTTAGTGACCTGCCGAAGTGTTCTCAAATGCTTTACCACCGTGGGTTGCTTATGTGGAACCGCAAAAAGATATTGTTCATACCGGTGAAAAAAACGCTCGTCCAAATCATCCGTGGTTATTTGAACCTGGTTTATTGAGATCAAGTAATTCAAAAGCTTATTTCGGCATACTGTCAAAGGCCGAAGGGTTGAATCACTTCTTTGTGGGGCTACCTGTTCTTTCTTGTTATTGACTTTAACCACCGTCTTTTTTTTGAACTCATCTAGGAACTGACCAAAAATTTGAATTAAGGATCTTGGAGTTTGACTAACCTGATTAAACAACTCCCGAATCTTCCTAGCTGTTATAATCTCATTCTTCAATAAAAGTCTGTTGTAAATGGAGTAAATTTTTGATTTGAATTCATGCTCCAACTGAAAGTTAAACTCAGATGCATTGTAATCATTGATTATCTGCTGAACCTGAGTATCAAAATCTTCAAAACGAACTTTAATATGGGTTGTGCCTATTTCAACACGTTGGCCTTCTACGGTTAAGCGGCAATAAATGGTACAAGTACCTTTTTTCTTTTGTGATGAGGTCTGATGGCGATAAAACAAGACTTCCATTCTCTTTTTTTCATTAGCGATGTTTTTTTAATGTAGGCTAAAAATTAAAATAAGTGCCACCTCGTAACATTTAGTGCCTCCGAATGTTCATTCAAAAATTTGAAATCAATACGAAAGTCTATTTTGGGCCAATGAAAGCTCTTTTAGTCAAGTCTACATTCGAAAAACACCAGGTTAAACCATTAAAAACCTGATAATTAATAGATTAGCTCTAGAAATAAGATACGAGAAAGGGAAAAATGAAGATAAAAAAGAAGCCCCCAATTGAAGTTGGGGGCTTGACATAAAACTAAAACTTAGCTATTGTGACCGCGTTAGTAGTCAACCAAAAAAATATAAAGTATTAATCATTAGCCTGTTACGAAGGATCGTAACGCCTATATCCAAAGGTGTTACCTTTTATGCGACCTCTTTAAATTGTCCCGTCAAATTTAACACCTTGGCTTGCTCAGATATAGGATCAAGCTTTCCCAGTATATCAAGTAATTTATTAATCTGTTGATCTTTCATAGAAAGCTGGTCTTGCAATACTTTAAATTCATCAAGAAGCTTTTTAAACATGTAATCTATTTTTGATTCCTCCTTTTCAGGCTCACCGAATTTTAAAAATTCTTGTAAATCAATTTTAAAAAAATCGGCTAATTCTTGCAATTCTTCCGACTTAAAAGTATTGGTTTTCATTTTGTGATGTAAACCCTGTCTTGATATCCCCAAAGCTTCCATGAGGTCCTTTTTGGGAATGTGATTGAGTCTAAGCAATTCTTCAATTCTCTCACCAACGTTGATCATAATATTCGGTTTTGAATGTTTTTGAAAAAAAATCAAGCCATTATGTACATGATGTAAAACTTAGTTTTATATTTGTACTGTAATGTTTTACAGTGTCGCAATAATGTTACTCAAATGTAGGCAAAATGTTTCTATATATCAAGTAATCTTGTTGTGATGCCAAAAAAAAATGACATGATATTGCCTAAACATTTAATTGATGCATACAAGGTTTTACCCAGAAAACACAAATCACAAATCAATTCGAAGTACAGGATTCAATTTGAATATAAATCAAACCGTCGAATGTTGGAAATTCTCAAGCAATTGATCCATGTAACACCAGAGGAACACGATTTCCTAACGGAAACAATCACCAGGTATAGCGATTTCTTCAAGGCTTCACCCTCTCAAATTCAACCTTGCAACCATTTTCGAATCGTCTAATAAACTATGACAAATTTCCATTTCACCGCCCAAAATTTCCAAACCGGGGAACTTTACACCGGTACAGTTAAAGCCAAATCAATGCAAAATGCAATGAAGGCCATTCGCCGGAAAAACCGGTACCAGGTTGTCAAATCGTGTATTGCCCTATGATAAAGATGTTCATAGGGGTATTCCATACCATCGTGTACAACCCCATAACCAACTCCCTGAAATTTTACGATCACGAGTTTGGCATCTACATGCAGCAAAAAGCCAAGCCACGGAATTTAGAAAACATCTATTAATACCGCTAATACCACCGGAACTCTTGAATTGGAATTTTTAGGGTAAAAAAAAAGCCTCTTGTTTTGAATTTTTCAAAATCAAGAGTTCCGGCAAAACCTTTTCTACATGCTTACCGATCTATTACCCGTCGTCCGAAGCCTAAAAGCTACCCTGGAACAA
>VFQO010001601.1_pt1 | contig 16537 bp, 21 predicted proteins | sample 3512331 | NCBI WGS metagenome assembly VFQO01 (sample SAMN10412371, study PRJNA504923) | tailings metagenome | isolation source: Replicate 3 from Balatoc abandoned mine | place: Philippines: Itogon, Benguet | collected 2017-08-28
ACGAAGGCGGCATTGCCAACATGAACTACTCGATCTCCAACAACGCGGAGTACGGCGAGTACGTGACCGGCCCCGAGGTGATCAACGAGCAGTCGCGCGCGGCCATGCGCAACGCCTTGAAGCGCATCCAGAACGGTGACTACGCCAAGATGTTCATCCTGGAAGGCCGCACCAACTACCCCAGCATGACGGCACGCCGGCGCAACACGGCCGAGCACAGCATCGAGGTGGTGGGTGCCCAGCTGCGCGCCATGATGCCCTGGATCGCCAAGAACAAGCTGGTGGACCAGACCCGCAACTGATCCGCGGGCTTCCATCGGTCAGGGCCGGGCGCGCGGTGGTGCGCCCGGCCTTTTTCTTTCTGGCGTGTGCCACGTACACTGCGCCCCTGGCGGGCTACCCGGGCCGCAACCGATGAACCAACCCATGCACGACGGAACCGAGACCGAAATCGAACGCGCGGGCGATGCCCCGCGCCGCCCCAAGGGCATCTATTTCCTGCCCAACATGATCACGCTGGCCGCGCTGTTCGGCGGCTTCTACGCGGTGGTGATGGCCATGAACGGCCGCTACGATCTGGCCACGGTGGGCATCTTCGTGGCGATGGTGCTCGACAGCCTGGATGGCCGGGTCGCTCGCCTCACGAACACGCAAAGCGCCTTTGGCGAGCAGATGGACTCGCTCTCGGACATGGTGTCCTTCGGCGCCGCGCCGGCGCTGGTGGCCTATGAGTGGGCGCTGCGCGACCTCGGGCGCTGGGGCTGGATCGCGGCCTTCGTGTACTGCGCCTGCGCGGCACTTCGTCTGGCTCGTTTCAACGTCAACACAAGCGTGGTCGACAAACGCTATTTCCAGGGCCTGCCGTCACCGGCCGCGGCCGCGCTCGTGGCCGGCTTCATCTGGCTCATGCAGGAGACGGAAGTTGCACCGACCGACGTGACCTGGGTGCTCTTTGCACTCACCCTGTACGCGGGCCTGACCATGGTCACCAACGTGCCCTTCTACAGCTTCAAGGATCTCAGCCTGAAAAAGAGCGTGCCCTTTGCGGCGCTGGTGCTCGTGGCGCTGGGCATTGCGGTCATCAACATCCATCCGCCCACGGTGTTGTTCCTGCTGTTCGTGGTCTACGGGCTCTCCGGCTATGGCGTTTACCTCTGGCGCAAGTCCAAGGGCCGGCCCACGAGCGTCATCAGCACCTCGACCGACGAACCCGACGAGCGCGGCCTGCACGACTGACCGATCGCCTTGATCGCCATTGCCTATCGGCCTCCCGGGCCTTTGTGATACATTGCTCTGCATGTTCCAAGTTGCTTCGCTGCTACTACTGGGTGTCCTGAACGGGCAGATGCGGTAGCGCGCGAGCGATTCACACCAACGGCCCGTTTGCACCTGCAGCGGGCCGTTCGTTTTGGGGCTGTGGGTTTTTGTCTGCCACACCTGAGTGGCGAATCGGAGAACCGAGATGAGTGACCGTCTGATCATTTTCGACACCACCTTGCGAGACGGCGAACAGTCGCCCGGCGCGTCCATGACCAAGGACGAAAAACTGCGCATTGCACGCCAGCTCGAGCGACTGAAGGTCGATGTGATTGAAGCCGGCTTCGCGGCCAGCTCCAACGGCGATTTCGAATCGGTCAAGGCCATTGCCGATCACATCAAGGACTCCACCGTCTGCTCGCTCGCGCGTGCCAATGACCGGGACATTGCCCGCGCTGCGGAAGCGCTCAAGGGTGCCAACCGTGCGCGCATCCACACCTTCATCGCCACCAGTGCATTGCACATGGAGAAGAAGCTGCGCATGACCCCCGAGCAGGTGCTGGAGCAGGCGAAGCAGTCGGTTCGCTTCGCGCGCAACCTCGTGCAGGATATCGAGTTCAGCCCGGAAGACGGTTACCGCAGTGACGTGGACTTCCTCTGCCGCGTGCTCGAGACGGTGATCAATGAAGGCGCGACGACGCTCAACATTCCCGACACTGTGGGCTACGCCGTGCCAGAGCTCTACGGCGAGTTCATCCGCACCTTGCGCGAGCGGATTCCCAACTCCGACAAGGCCATCTGGAGCGTGCACTGCCACAACGACCTGGGCATGGCCGTGGCGAACTCGCTCGCGGGCGTGAAGATCGGCGGCGCACGTCAGGTGGAATGCACCATCAACGGCCTGGGCGAGCGCGCAGGCAACTGCTCGCTCGAGGAGATCGTGATGGCCCTGCGCACACGGCGCGATTATTTCGGCCTTGACGTGGCGATCGACACCACGCAGATCGTGCCGGCCAGTCGCATGGTGAGCCAGACCACGGGCTTCGTGGTGCAGCCCAACAAGGCGGTGGTGGGCGCCAACGCCTTTGCCCACGCCAGCGGCATCCACCAGGACGGCGTGCTCAAGGCGCGCGACACCTACGAGATCATGCGCGCCGAGGACGTGGGCTGGAGTGCCAACAAGATCGTGCTGGGCAAACTCTCGGGGCGCAACGCGTTCAAGCAGCGCCTGCAGGACCTCGGCATCGAAATGGACTCCGAAACCGAAATCAACACCGCCTTCGCCAAGTTCAAGGAACTGGCCGATCGAAAGGCGGAGATCTTCGATGAGGACATCCTGGCACTCGTGAGCGATGAAAGCGTGACCACCGAGAAAGAGCAATACGGCTTCGTGTCGCTCTCCCAGCGCAGCGAGACCGGCGAGCGCCCGCACGCGGCGGTGGTGTTCACCGTCGACGGCAAGGAACTGCACGGCGAGAGCGATGGCAACGGGCCGGTGGACGCCTCTCTCAAGGCCATCGAGCAGCACGTCAAGAGCGGTGCTGAATTGCTGCTGTATTCGGTGAACGCCATCACCACCGGCTCCACCGAAAGCCAGGGCGAGGTGACGGTTCGTTTGCAGCACGGTGGGCGCGTTGTCAACGGCGTCGGCGCCGATCCGGACATCGTGGTGGCCTCGGCCAAGGCCTATCTGAGCGCGCTCAACAAGCTGCACAGCAAGGCCGACCGCGTTGCTGCGCAGGGATAAGTTGTTTTAAATCAAGTACTTGGACGCGTTTTAAGCCATAAACAGGAAATAGCACCGTATAGACGGCCGTTTTCCACTGATCGCTAAAGACAACCGTCCAAGTTCTTGATATTGCTGAACTTCTTCCAGGTCCCTATACTCCGCTCCAGCGTTGGTTTGAAGCTGGAGTGGTGTCATGTTTTTTCGCCCGTTTGCCCTGAGGTCGCTGTGCGCCGTGGTCACGGCTCTGGCTTTCATGGGCGGCCTCGGGCAGATGTCACCCGCGCAAGCGGCTTCGGGCAGCCCCAGCAAGGTCAAGAAGGCGGTGGTGAAGAAGCCGGTCGCAAGCGTGAAGAAGGCGGGCGTGAAGAAGGCCAGTGTGCGCAAGGCATCCCACGCCAAGGCGTCGCGCCGTGTCAAGGCGACGGTGGCGGGCGGCAAGACGCGCGTCACCCCGGCGCGCCATTCGGTGGTGCGTGTGTCGGTGCCTCCGCGCGCTTCCGTCGGCCAACGCCTCGGCCTGCACGACAGCAATGACCCCCTGGACCTCAGTTCCAGCGTGGCACTGGTGGTCGACCAGGAGTCCAACCAGGTGCTGTTCTCCAAGAACGATTCCGCCGTTCTGCCCATTGCTTCGCTCACCAAGCTCATGACCGGTCTGGTCGTCGTGGACGCCGGCCTGGACATGAACGAATCCATCACCATCACGGCCGATGACATCGACACCATGAAGGGCAGCCGTTCCCGTCTGGCCGTGGGCACCACGCTCACGCGCGGTGAACTGATGCACCTGTCGCTGATGTCCAGCGAGAACCGCGCCGCCCATGCGCTGGGCCGCACCTTCCCGGGTGGCCTGCGTGAATTCGTGCGTCGCATGAACGGCAAGGCCGAAGAACTCGGCATGCACGACACGCGCTATGTCGAGCCGACCGGTCTGTCCAGCGACAACCGCTCCAGCGCGCGCGATCTGGTCACCCTGGTGTCCGCGGCCGCCGAGCGCCCGGTTCTGCGGGATCTGTCCACATCGCCGGGCTATGAGGTCGACGTCGGGCGGCGCACGCTGCAGTTCAACAACTCCAACCGCCTGATCAAGAACCCGGAATGGGACATCGGCCTGCAGAAAACCGGCTACATCTCCGAAGCCGGGCGCTGCCTGGTGATGCAGGCCCGTGTGGCGGGTCGCGAGCTCATCATGGTGTTCCTCGACGCCTCCGGCAAGCTCGGTCGCCTGCAGGATGCCGAGCGGGTGCGCCGCTGGGTCGAAAAGCAGGCCGATCTGCTGTCGGACGGCCCCGTTCGCCCCCAGGGCTGATCAGCGCGCCCCGGGCCGCGCCTGTCGGTCGATCGGGCAACCCAGTGCCGCCGAGATTTCTGCCGCCGTGGCCTGCAGGCGCGGCAACCAGCCTTCGTCGATGCGATCGGCCGGCGCGGAAATCGACAAGCCCGCCACCAGCTTGCGCTGGTCGTCGTAGATGCCGGCAGCCATGCAGCGCACACCCAGCTCCAGTTCCTCGTTGTCGCGCGCCACACCGGCTTGCCGGCACTGGGCAAGCTCGCGCTCCAGGGCCGGCAGCTGCGTGATGCTGTTGCGCGTGTTGCCCGCCAGGCCCGTGCGCGTGGCGTAGGTGCGCACCCGGGCGGGGTCGTCATCGGCCAGGAAGAGCTTGCCGGTGGAGGTGAGGTGCAGCGGCGCACGCCCGCCGATGGCGCGCACCACCTGCATGCCAGATCGCTCGCTGTACGCGCGCTCCACGTAGACGATCTCGTCGCCCTGGCGCACGCTCAGGTTCACCGGCTGCTGGATCTGCTTGTGCAGCTCGCGCATGGGGCCAAGCGCAGCGTCGCGCACGTTCAGCCGGCCTTTGACGAGATTGCCGAGCTCCAGCAAGCGCATGCCGAGGCGGTAGCTGCCGGCCTCAGGTCGGTCGACGAAGCGGCCGATCGTCAGGTCGTTGAGGATCCGGTGCGCCGTGGAGGGGTGCAGCCCCGTCTTCTCGCTGATCTCTTTCAGTGAGACCGGCTCTTCGCGCGACGCCAGGACTTCAAGCAGGTTGAACATGCGCTCAAGCACCTGAACGGTGGGCGCAGCCGGGGTGTTGTCGTTACGTTTGATCATGGTCTGCCAATGCAACCATCATCTTACGAGATGAAATGCCCGCCTGCCGTCGCGGGGAAGGCACCGTTTCAGTCCTCGAAACGGCGCCAGCGGCCGTCCAGCAGCCGCTCGTGCGGGCGAAAACCCGCCTTGTAGTTCATCTTGGGGCTCTGTTCGATCCAGTAGCCCAGGTACACATGCGGCAAATCCAGCGTGCGGGCCTGTTCGATCTGCCAGAGCACGCTGTAGGTGCCGTAGCCGGCCCCGTCCTCGGGCTCGTAGAAGGTATAGACCGCCGACAGACCGTCGTTGAGGACGTCGATGATCGAGACCATCTTCAAGCGCGGCGGTTGCCCGTTCACCCCGGGCTCGTGGAATTCGACCAGGCGCGAATTGACGCGGCTTTGCAGCAGGAACTGGGTGTACTGGTCCACGCTGTCGTGGTCCATGCCGCCGCCGGCATGGCGGCTGTTCTGGTAGCGCAGGTAGAGCTGGTAATGCTCGGGCACGAAGCACAGCTTGAGCACCCGGGTGACCAGATGCCCGTGCTGGCGCAGGCAGCGCCGCTGGCTGCGGCTGGGCCGGAAGTCGGCCACCGGCACCCGCAGTGGCACGCAGGCGTTGCAGCCATCGCAATAGGGCCGATAGGTGAACATGCCGCTGCGGCGAAAGCCGTGCGTGACCAGGTCGGAGTAGGCGTCGTTGTGGATGAGGTGGCTGGGGGTGGCCACCTGGGAGCGTGCCTGCCGGCCAGGCAGGTAGCTGCAAGGGTAGGGCGCGGTGGCGTAGAACTGCAGCGCCTGAAGGGGAAGTTCCTTGGGGTGCGTCACGCGCTGTCGTCGCCAGAGAGAAGGAGTTCGCGCCAGTATACGGGGCTGAATTCCCAGCGCGGTGCGGGCTGCAGCACAGCCAGCCGCAGGTGTTGCACGAAGCGCTCGCGCGGCAGGAGTTGACCGCCCAGGGAAGCCAGGTGGGCCGTGTCCTGCTGGCAATCGATCAAGGGAATGCCCTTGGCACGGCAGAACGCGACCAATGCCGCCAGCGCGATCTTGGAGGCGTCGCTGCGGCGACTGAACATGGACTCACCAAAGACCATCGCCCCCAGGTTGACGAGGTAGAGCCCGCCGCAGAGCTCGCCATCGATCCAGGTTTCGATCGAGTGCGCGACGCCGGCACGGTGCAACCGGGCATAGGCCTGGACCATCGCGGGCAGTATCCAGGTGCCGCTCTGGCCGTCACGCGGAATCTGCGCGCAGGCCTGGATGACCCGGTCGAAATCCTGGTCGAAGCGCACCTCCAGCCGGTCTTCGCGCAGCAGTTTCTGCACGGTCTTGCGCAGCGATCGATGCAGCCGAAAGCGCGCCGGTTCGAGCACCATGCGCGGATCGGTGCTCCACCACAGGATGGGTTGGCCCGAGCTGTACCAGGGAAAGATGCCCCGCGAGTAGGCCGAAACCAGCGTGGGTACGTCCAGCACGCCGCCCGCGGCGAGCAGGCCGGGCGCCGGGTCATGCGGGCCCCAGGCCTGCTCCACCGGCGGAAACGCCTCCCCTGGCTCCAGCCAGGGCAGCGGTCGGGTGGGAGGCGTCTGGGTCATGGGCGCTATTGTGCTCAGCGCCTGAAGGCCATCAAGTGCGGCCCGTCCAACGCGCGGGAAGGGCGCGCCAGGGCAACCACGCCGCGGCGATGCCGACGGCATCGGCCAGCCAGTCGATCCATTCGCCGTAGCGCCAGCCGGTGCCCCATTGCATCAGCTCGATGGCCCCACCCCAGACGATGAGTCCGCCTGCCACCGCCATCGAAGCGCGCGGGTAGGCCGCGAGGCCCAGCGCGGCCAGCCAGGCGAAACCCAGCGCGTGTTGCGCCTTGTCCCAGATGTTCATGGCCTGTGGCGGCAGCATGGGCACGGGCACCAACGATGCGATGGTGAGTGCCGCGAGGCTGAACCAGAACGCGAGGCGCAGGAGCTTGTGCATCGGCGGGGCGGGTGCAGAAACGACAAAGGCCTTCACGTGAAGGCCTTTGCTGTGTGTTGGGTGGCTCCCCGACCTGGACTCGAACCAGGGACCTGCGGATTAACAGCCCAAATCCAGCCACCACTGCGCGCGACTGTACACGAAAGTCCATTGATGTGTATGCTTTCGCCGCCGGGTGATTCCAACGCTCGGTTGCGGTCTGGAAAGCCGCTAAAGGTGCAGCTGAGCTAGGAGTTCGAACAACCTCAGGGCTAACCCCCGCCACCCCTCAACAGGGACAATGGCGTCGTAGGACTCGAATACACCGCAGCCAGCCTCAGCCGATGTCGTGTGCTGATCCTAGGAAGGCAGGCGGCCGCGCCGTGCAAGGGGCGCGTAATAAGTTCATCGGGATTAACCTCCCGTGGCCACGGGGATTCACCGAAAGCAATTCGATGAAAACCTCAGTGACGGTGAGCGTCGAGATCGAAGCGGTTGAGATTGCGCGAGTGATCCTGCTGCTGTTGTTACTGACGCTGTGACCATGAAAACGGGGCCTCGGCCCCGTTTTCTATTCCCACCACTGCCGGCGCTCGAAAGTCCACCCGATGCTGTTGCGCTTGGCCTCCAGCTCGGCCTGCGCGTGCCTCGCCGATCTGGCCACCGCGTCCAGGCGGACGATCCTGTGTGCCTCCTCGCGCCGCTGCTGCCTGCGCCGTTGCAGCCTCTGCCAGGCCATGACTAGCAGGGGGCTGGCCACCATCGACAGGAACACGATGGCCGAGAGCAGCAGCAGGTAGTCCATGAGCGTCTCCAGAAAAGGTGTCCAGCTCGCCACCCGATGGAGCGCGGGCGTCCGCTGCTGGACATGATCGGTGGGTCAACAACTCCTCACCGATCACGGTACCCCGGCCAGGCTGACAAGAATGGCCAGGGCTTTCAAGGGTTACTCGCTGCGTGCCACTCCCCGCGCTCGATCAGCTCGGCGGCGATCGCCTGGACTTCTGCCCAGCGGCCCTGCAGGACGTGCAGAGCAGCCCGCTGGGCCCACGCATGGCCAGCACTTGACTTCGCACCGAACGCTGGCCGCAGCATCTCCTCTGCGACCAGGCAATCGTGTTGCTCGTTTCTGAACATCGGCCCGGTCCAGATCGAGCCGGTGAAGATCATCTCGGCCATCGTGCCCGCCGCAAAGACCGCAGCGGCTGTTGCAGCGAGCTCACCGGTGGGGTCTGCCGGCTCCTGCAGGTCGCGCATCTTCTCTGCCAGGTCGGGGAAGAACGCCTGACCCTTCGTGGCGGTGGCCACCGCTCGCGCGCACCCGAGACCGATCCATTGCATCAAGACGGCGTGCCCAGCCTCATGGTGTGCGAGCCTGGGCAGGCTGGGGCCCCTGAGCGCATCGGGCGTGGGCATCCACATCCAGCCTTTTTTCAGCGTCCAGCGCTCGGGCCATGAATAGGTGACCGAATCCCTGCACTGACCCGTGACAGCAGTGCGTCCGCATTCGGTCGTGCCAGCAAGGTCAGCCGCCCTTGCAAGCGCGGTGCCCGGGGTAACCAGTCCCGGGCTTTCATTCGAGACTTCGCCTTTGGCGACCAGGTTGCGCATCGCGATCTTCTGTGCAACGGCGTGTGGGCCTGAATGGCTGGTGCCTCCCTCACGCTCTGGGCTCATCGACGGCCCCCGGCCTTGAGTGACGCGCGCCTCACAGCCCGCAGCAGTGCGTCGGCCTCATCGCGCGGCGCCGATACCTTGCTGACCGTGCCGTCCGGCCACTGAATGTTGATCGGCGTCGGTGCGGGGCCACGTACGAACCCGCCGTCGGCGTAGCCCTGCAGCGCGTCGGCGCCGTAGCGGTTCAACCGCTCCAGCATGCGGCGCATGCCGGCCTGGCGCACCACCTCCTGGCGCAGCACGAACTCGCCCGCGTGCACGATGCCCGCCGGCTGGTACTTCCCACCCGGGCCCGTGAAGCCTCCGCGCGCGAAACCCGTGGACGGAGTGGATGCCGACGTGCCCGCGGTGTTCACCGTGTTCACGGTCACCGTGACGGTCTTGTCCTTGATCTCGTCGAGCTGGGCCCGCAGGGTCTTGATGGTGTTCTCGGCCGCGGTGATGTCCGCGTCGATCTTCACCGGCTCCTCCAGCAGTTGCTTGAGCGTCGTGATGCGGTCCTCGACCTTGGTCAGCTCCTGCTGTTGCTGGGTCGCCAGCTTGTCGGCGTCCTTCGCCTCGCCCTTCTTGATGTAGCTCTCGGCCTTGAGGATGTCGGCCCTGATCTCCCCGAGCTGGCGCAGCAGGCCGCCCGCCAGGTTGTTGTCCTGGATGTCCTCGGTCAGCTTCTCCGCGCGGTTGGCCATCTCCAGCGCGTCGCCCGCGAGCTTGATGGCCCCCTGCGTGTTGCCGTTGATGCCCTGGATGATGGCCTCCTGCGCCTTGGTGTTCGCCTGGCTGCGCAGCTGCTCGGCCTCACGGAAAGCGTCCTGGCTCTTGATCTCGGGCGGCACGTCGCGCTTGAGGCGATCGTCGGCCTTCTGGTTGCCGTCCTTGCGCGCTTTGTCGGAGTCCTCCAGCAGCTTCTTGGCCGCGGCCGTCGCTGAGGCAGCACCGTCGACGCTCGTCTGCCACGCGCTGCGCAGCGCATCGCGTAGGCGCTCGGCGCCCTTGAGCTCCTCGGCCGCGGCCTGCTTGCTCTTCTGCTCGCGCAGGCTGGCCAGCTTGGCGATCTCGTTCTGCAGCTTGGTCTGGGTCTCCAGCAGCTTGCGCGCCTGGGCCTCCTGCGCGATCTGCTCCTCCGTGCGCGTGCGGCCGGCCTGCAGTTGGTAGTACTTGCGCAGCCGCTCCAGCTCCTCGATCTGCTTGTCCACGTCGAAGACGCCCACTTCCTCGGGCGAGGACGGCGCGCGCGCCTGGGCTTCGCGCAGCGCATCGATCTCGGCCGTGAGGCGCTCGACCTGCTGGGCCGCGGTCTTGAAGGGGTTGGACAGGCCGATGCCGCTGAGGGCTTGGAACCAGGTCAGGCCGGCTTCGCGCGCGTCCAGGAACTCGTTGGCCAGCTCGTTGAGGGCAGGGATCAGGGAGTTGCCGATCTCCACACCCACGCCGCGCGCGAGGCCCTGCAGGCGGGTCAGGTTGTCGTTGAACTCCGTGGCTGCCGCCACCGCCCGGTCAGAGATCGCCAACCCGAGGCGCACGGCCTCCTGCTGCATGCGCTCCAGGCCGGCTGTGCCTTGGTCGAGCAGGGGAATCAGCTTCGGGCCCAGCTCGTCGCCAAACAGGCGAATCGCCAGCGCGGTCTTGTCCACCCCGGCAGGCAACTCCGCGAAGCGCTGCGCCACGGCCTTGAACAGCTGGTCGGCCGTGCGCGCCTTGCCGCCGGCGTCGAGCAGGCCCACGCCGGCTGCCTTGAGGTTCTCACCGCCGCGCGCCGCGTCCTGAGCGAGCTTGCGCATGCCCTGTGCCAGCTCGTCGACGTTGGTCCCGCTCAGGTCGGCAGCGTAGGCCAGGGTGCTCAGCTCGCGCACGCTCACGCCGGTGGCGTCGGCGAGCTTGCCCATGCGGTCGGCCGCGTCGGCTGCGTTCTTGGTCAGGGTGATCAGGCCCGCGATCGAGGCGGCGCCGCCGATACCGGTGAAGCTCAGCGCCTTGGCCGAGATCTGCTGCACCTTGGTCAGGTCGCCGCCCAGGCGCTTGAGCGCGCCCTGTACCGACTTGACGGCCGCGTCGGCGCCCTTGGCGTCGCCGCTGATCTTGATCTTGACTTCGGGTCCGGTCATCGCCGCCAGCTCCGCTTCATGCGCCGGGCCTTGCGCTCCTGCAGGCGCTTGATCTCGTCGAGCACCGCGGCATTTGCCACATCGAGCACATGCAGGGTGGCGCGCTGGCGCGTCTGGTTGATCTCGCGATTGAGCTGCCACAGGGCCGGCTCCACCTCGGCGGCCAGGGCTTCGAGCTGCTCAAGCTCCTCCGTGCGGCCCATCGATCGGGCCTCCAGGATGGCAGCCTGCAGGCGCTGCGCAGTGGCCAGCTTCTGCTGGGCGCTGCTCTCGAAAGCCCGGAAAGGGCGAAGGTCTAGCCCACTCATTGCCGCGCCTCGATGGCCTTGCGCACGGCGATGCGATCCCGCACCAGCGCCGCCCAGTCGTTCGGGTACAGGTCGAACTCGTCTGACACCTCGGGGAACTCCGGCACGTCCTGCACGTCGAGGTGGACAGCATTTGCCCCGAGCTCATTGCGCACAGCGACGAGCCAGGGCTCCACGACGATATCGCCCGCAGCGCGCATCATCAGGTCGTACTGCCGGGCCACCCGGGCGAGCTCGACCAACTTCGGGCGCAGTTCATGCGCTCGACGCAGCCAGTAGGCCGTGTGAGCGGCGCGGACCTCGCCGATACAGGCCAAGAGCGTCTGCTCGGCCTTCTCGATCGAGAGCTTCAAACGCAGCACCTCGCGCGGTTCGTCGGCAGCCTGGTATTGCACTCGCAGCGCGTCGAGATCCTTCTGCGCGCGCGCCTGGGACTCGACGGCGCGCATGTAGGCGTTTTCCTGTTTCGTCATCGCGTTCACTCCTCCGTGATCGTGCCGCCGCGCACGATGCCAACGCCGGAGAGCAGCGTCGCGCCGGTGCGGACCATGACGCGCACGCCGGTGCCGTCGAAGCCCTTGAGGGCATGCTTGGGCGCCTGCTCGGTGCGCGTCGGGTCTTTGACGCCGTCCAGGCGCAGCACGCCAACGGTGGGCTGGATCTCCTGATCGCAGAGCAAATACCAACGGCCATCGGGCAGGAAGGCCGTTGAGTGGATCTCCAGATCCAGCCCTGCATCGCTGACCAACTGACGGGCCGTGAGCTCCAGGTCTGCGCACACCACCAGGTGGCGCGCGGCCAGGTCCGATAGCGAGCCATTGGGCAGGCGCTGCTTGCGCAGCTTGGCCATGGCCTGGCCTAGCGAGTCGGAGTTCAGCGAAAGCGACGGCACCACGTTGTTGAGCAGCTCGTCGAAGAGCGGCGTGCCGTCGCTCATGACCGGGTTTGCTTCCAGCGCTTGCGCCACGTGCACGGCCTCTGTCCGCGCGCCGCTTGCGCCCAGGTTCGCCAGGAAGTTCGCGATCGAGCGCAGGTCGTCGTTGACGATGGCCTGGTAGGTCACCTTCACGATGCGGCCGTACGTTGACAGGCGCACCGACGGGACACCACGGGCCGACGCCGGGCTCAGGTAGCTCTCGATCAGCCCCAATTCGTTGGTCGGCAGCAGCTCGACCACCGGATCGATGAAACCCTGCAGGTCTACGGGCGTGCCCAGCTTGTCGATCGGGACGATGGTGGCATAGCGCATGTGCTGCGCCTGTGCCGTGAACGTGCGGCTCACCAGCGCCTGCAGTCCCTCCGCGAGCAGCCGGGGAAAAGTCGAGGTGTTGATGCCGGCTGCCATCGCCTGCAGCGAATGCCAGTCGGATCGATGCGGGTACGCCTCGCGACCACAGGCAACGGCCAGCTCAGCCAGCGAGACGCCCTCGGCGGCGATAGGGTGCGTGGTGCTGGTGGCCACGCCGGCGCTGTGCGCCACGATGTCGCGGCTGGCGGCCATGACGGCCGAAGGTTTGAAGCGTTCCTGGATCATGCGTTTTCCCCTCGGGGTGTTGATGCGATGGCCCAGTCTCCGCTCTCGCCCGTGGACAAGTCATGCGGATCTTGTCCACAAATCACGCCATGCAGACGCCTGACCGAGCGAGGGAAGTTCTCGCCGGCCAGGAACACGGTGCGCAGCTCAATGGCCAGCGGGTCACCCTCGGGGGCGCGCGACTGGCACAGGCGCCACTGGCGGGCCTCGAAGTAGCGAATGGCCGCCGCAAGCTTCGTTGCAGTCGAGCGGCTGAACTGTCCTTTGGGCTGCAGCAGGCGCGCCGCACGCCGGAGAGCACGGCACTGCACGAGTCGGCGGATCGTTCGGCTCGCGCCGATCAATGCGGGCACCTCGCGTGGGTCCGTCGTCTCGCAAGCCGCCCTCCAGCCCAGCAGCAGGAAGCGGCGCACCGGGTCGGTCTCCAGCTCCGCGGTGGCGGACAGGACGATGACCTGCTCCAGGGCGTCGAGGTCAACGGGGCTCATCGTTCACCGTTAACCGACCGGAGTTAACCATTCACCGAAGCTCTGCACTGCCGGAGCCCCGGGGCCGCGATTACCCTCGATGAGAGTGCCAGGGAGGAACCGTTGGCCGGGCTTGGGTCCTGGGGTGAGGGGTGCGTCAAGGGTAGTCGCGGCCCTGATCTCTCGGTGTTTCGTCGCGCTCCTAAGGGGGTTAAGTGAAGGTCCGTCATGCCTGCACCTCTGCCGCAACCGCCTGCCTCACCCTCGCGTCGAACTGCGGGCGCTGCTCCTTGGTCGGATCCCACACCAAGCCGAGCCGCTTGGCTGCAGCATCGACACCTCCCTTGGTGCTCAGATCCTCGGCCAGGTCGTGACCCGTGGTGCTGGGCAGCTGGATACCCGCCGCGTCCCGCCTCCTACCCTCGATCACACCAAGGGCATAGGCGAATGCATTGCCTGGCCTGGGCTGCTTGGCAACGGTGACCATGGCGGCCGATAGCGCCTCATCTCTGGTCAGCCCCTGGTCGAGCAGAGCGAGCAGCCGAGGGTCACCGGGTTGCACGTCCTCGATGCCAACACCCCGCATCACTGCGCAGGTCTGCTCTGCATCCGGTCTCGGGGATTGCTGCTCACCCGCGCGCGCGCGCTCCGAGCGTAGCGAGGAGTCTTTTCTATTCTTCTCTGGTCCGCGTTTTGTCCGCTGCTCGTCCGCATCACGTGCGGACACATTGCGGACGCCTTCACCAGATCGGCCGAGGCGTTTTCGTTCGGCATCGGTGGCACGGCGCTTGGCCGACTGACCGTTGTGCACGTCGAATCGCGGGATGGCGCAGTAGCCCTCACCAACTTCCAGCCATCCGACATCGGCCATCGCCGCGGCAAAGCCGGGCCAGCCCAGCTCCTGGTCGATCAGCTCGGGTGTATAGCCCTCGATGCGGCCGTCCACCGAGTACTGATCGAACAGGCACCACACGCGATGCAACGCGCCGACGACGCGCAATCTGTCCGCACTACATGCGGACGCCATGCGGACAATCTTCGGATGCTGATGCAGGTCCGCCCGGACCTTGATCCAGTTCACGCCGCTCAGTCGTCGTGACGCGCGCTGTAGCTGCGCGCAGCGTCGGCCGCGGCCACCTCCTTGAACCGCTGCAGGTGAACGAACACGCGCCCGCGGTGGAGTGCCAGGGCCTCGCGCGCCATGAGCTGGCGACGCATGCGTCTGATGGCCCAGTCGGCGGAAGGGCGTGAAGGGTAGGGCGCCGAGGGGCCCTCCCATAGCGACGCCAGAGGCTGGAAGCCTTCGAGCAGCACGCACGCCTCCTCGCTCGGGGGCGAACTCTCTGGCCGGCGTGACCGAGGAGACTGAGCCTTGATCATGCTCAACGCCCTCCCCAGCCAAGACGCTGAGTCACCAGTTCAGGCCACAGGTTCTTGTGGAAGTGCAGCTCTCCCTCGTGAAAAATGAACGCGCCGCGCCGCAGGCCTTCCTCAAGAACCAGCGCCACGTCGGCCATGCAGCTGGACTTCGTTGGGTATGCACCTCCACGCCCCCACAGGCTGCTCACCGGGTGGTAGCGCTTGAGCCGATCTTGTGCGCGTTTCTGGAAGAGCTTGATCGCGCCTTCGTGAGCGGCGCTGTCCGCCGACTTGCGATGAGCCTCCATGTCATGAGCTACTGCCATACATCACTCCTGATTTGCCAGCGTCCCGAGGCGGTTGCCTCGGTTCCCAGACGCCGTGCGCTTCATGCGCAGGAGTGACTTTTCAGCTTATTGCGCGCTCTTTCATGCGGTGAATGTGGCCCGCATTCACCGCTTGACCTATAGCCCTTGCTCTGATAGCCGCTGCATGGTCGCCTTGATCTGGCCAGGTTGATCGTGAAGATCAACAACGATCGACGGGCAAGGCGATAGCCTCGACGCCGCGGCTCCAAGTGCCGCGACCAGGTCGGCAGCTTTGGGCGTCGAGCCGACCTCGAACAGCCACGCATTGCGCAGCTGGACGCAAAAGCTGGCGAGGCGTGGGTCTAGCTTGTTCTTGCTCAGCGGCTTGATCTGCAGGCGGTAGGCCTCACAGAGCGCGTCCAGATCCGTCGCCATTCGATCCAGGTGGCGCAGGGTCGCGTCGAGCGGCAAATCATGCCCGCTGCTCGCTGACCGCGTGGGCGTGAGCGAGCGAGCGAGCAGGTCCAGGGCGTGCACTTGCGACGTGTCCTGTGCCAAATCCCGCAGCTCTCGTGAGAGCGCAGTGGCCGCCTTGCTAATCCTGGCGAAGCGCGCCGCGTCTTCGCGAGGCAGCACAAAGTTTTCAGAGAGAAACTGATGCGTGTCGAGCGCTCGACGCACCACCGCCACCAGCCTCTCTGTCGATGGCATTGCGTGCGAGCCCATCACCGCCGCGGCAGTACCGCGTTGCCCAAGCGGCCGCCGCGGTCCTGCCAGCGGTACAGATAGCTCATGGCGTTGTCGCGGTACACGCGGGCCTGCTCGGGATCGCGTGCCTGCACTGCGTCGGCGAGACTCAGCATGCAAAGCGCCTCGTCGATCTCGGTTCCGACGGTGGTAAACAGGCGATCAAGGTCGCCCAGCGCCTCCTGCAGCTTGAGCGCCTCGGGATGGTGGAACTGAGCCGCCCAGGCCCGCAGGTCGGCCACCAGGTTGCGCGCCTGCGTACTGGTGACCTTCTCGCCTTTCCAGGTCTCGCCGATGCGATCGGCCTGCAGCGTGCGCGCCGGCGCGGAGGCCGGGGCGGTTGTGCTGAGTTGAGCAGACTTGTTCATGCTGTTGCCTCCTTGCCAAGTTCGTTGAACAGCGGGCCGTAGTTCCAAAAATTCGCGTCGCCGAAGACATCGCCACCTGTCATGGCAGCAGTGTCAGCCATTGCCCCAATGCGCGTCGCGATTTGGGCTGCCGCACCGAGGATGGCGTCCCTCTGCCATTCTTCCTCGCAGCCTTCCCGGAGCATCGTTAGCAGGGAACGAAGCGTGTCCGCGCTGCAGGCGATCTCATCGCACACGGCTCGATACTGAGCAGTGTTGAGGCCCGGGGGCTCGGTAGGCGTGGGAACAATCTTGAGGGTCTGTGTAGACTTTGAATCAGCCATGGTGCACTCCAGTTGCATTGTGGTCAGGGGTCAGGTTGCGTGTCCGCGCCGCCTGGCCCCGCCTTTTGCCCTGCTCGACGGCGCAGGGCTTACCGTGTTTTTCCTGGCCAGCGGTGGCCATCAGATGTTGCCCAGCGCCTGCATCATGGCGCTGGCCTTGGTCTGGGTGGTCAGGTGCGAGTACCGGCGCGCCATGTCGAGCTTGCGGTGCCCCAGGACCTCGGCGATGACGTGCAGGGGCGTGCCGGCCTGCGCCAGGTAGCTCGCGCAGCAGTGGCGCAGGTCATGAAACCGGAAGTCGCGCACCTTGG
>VFQO010001604.1_pt1 | contig 16487 bp, 9 predicted proteins | sample 3512331 | NCBI WGS metagenome assembly VFQO01 (sample SAMN10412371, study PRJNA504923) | tailings metagenome | isolation source: Replicate 3 from Balatoc abandoned mine | place: Philippines: Itogon, Benguet | collected 2017-08-28
CAGCTCGCGAACCTGGTTCTCGAGTGCACGATACTCGCTGGCCGGAACCACCTGGCCGCCCGCACGGGTAGCGGTCAGGGCGCCGCTTGCCGCCTGCCGGCGCCAGCCAAACAGCTGGTTCGGCGCCACCCCGTGCATGCGCGCCACACGCGACACGCTGTTGCCGGGCAGGAAGGTCTCTTCGACCATGCGGAGCTTCTCTTCCGGGGTCCAGCGCCTACGGCGCTGAACCCCTCCGAGAACCTCCGCATGCACATAGCTCCTGGGATTACTGTCGGTCATATGCCTCACTCTTACATAAGTGTGAGGAACTGTCCGGTCATTTTGGGGGCCGCTTCAGGCGACGATATCGTCACCTTCAATGCTGATACCTTCGTCGACGACGCTGAAGATGACGGCGACGACGGTGCCTTCGATGGCGGCGCGGGTTATGACATCCTGCGCATGGAATCGAACAACGCTAACACATTCACGTTGGTCGAGCAGGCCGTTTCCAACTTCGAAGAACTGGAACTGTTTGATCAGGACCTCGGCAAGGCCGACGTTATCGACTTGCACAACATCGGCATGGACACTGTGTCCAATGTGACGTCGAATGTGGGCGCCGGTTCGGTTCCGGAAATTACGCGGGTGGACTTCTCGGGTTCGGCAACTGCTAACGACTCGGTTACGATCACCGGTGCAAATGGCCTCAATGTGACCGTTGCTCTCGACGGTGACCTTGATGACAATGTTCGCGGTGACGGTGATGTTGCTGCTGAGATTGCAGCGAAGGTGGTTGCCGCTTTTGCTCTCAATCCAAATGGCTACAGCGCGATTATCGATCCGGAGGATAGCACTGCTGTCATCATCACCGGCCCGAATGGTGTCGATGCAGAATTGGCGGTGACCTTTACCGATGACACCACTATCGGTTTGGTTGGCTTCGAGCAGGTTACGGGTGCGCCTTCCGCAGTATCGGATGGGTTTGTGGGTGATCCGGGTACGGAGGCCTCCTTCACGCTCGTTCTTGCAGACACCGTGCTTGCAGATGCTGACGATGTTCTCACTCTAACGTTGAATTTCGCGGGCGGTGCTGTTGCTACCTTCACGTTCGACTCACCTGGTGATTTGTCTGGTGTTGGCGGTGAGCTTGCGCGCTTCATCGCTGATGCGGCGAACAATGATCCGGCCTTTAACACGCTGATGGAGGCCACAGTTGTAGGGAACAATGTTGTCTTTACGGCGCTGGTGGCCGAACAAATCGTTGCCGGCGGTTACACTCCGGTCGGCGCTGGTACTCTTGTTCAGAAGATCATCGATGAAAGTGGTTTCAACCCGTTCTTCAATGGCTTCGTCAATGGCACCCCTCCCATCGCACCTGCCTTTGAAGTTCAGGAATTCACTCTGGACGGCATCGCAACTGGTAACGATCAAATGGTATTCGATGGTGTGACGATCACCTTCGATGACGGCGATCTGCCGGCTGACTTGGGCGATACCTTCGTTCAGCAGTACATGGCAATCCCTGAGGCGAATCGTACTTGGAACGCAACCAACGTCGGTGCGACGGTTACTCTGACATCTATTGCTGCTGCCAATCTGGATTTGCTCACCGAAGAGGACTTCTTCTTCGATGACGACTCAAACGTTGGCACTCCGGCTGCTGCAATCACCGAACTTCAGAATGGTGAGCTGGCATCGGTGACGCTGGAAAACTTCATCAGCGGTTCGCGACTGACGTTGACCAACACCGACGGCATTCACACCGTCAACATGAAGACTGACACTGATGCTGATGTCCTCAACCTCGTTCTCGAAGTTGATGGCGATGATCATGGTGTTGTCACGGCTGACGATGCTGAAACGGTCAACATCGACACCGGCCTTGCCGATGAAGGTGGTACGGACACCCTCGACCTGTTCGGTGGTGATCTGACGACCTTGGTTGTCTCCGGTGAAAACGGCCTCACGCTCGACACTGACAGCGTGATCGTTTCCTCGGTCGATGCTACGGCTCTGGAAGGCTTCTTCACCTGGTCGGCTGGTCCGAACGAAGAAGACATCACCGTTAGCACCGGTATCGGCGGAAGCCGTTTGGACTTCAGCGAGATGGCGATCCAAGGCGGCGTTTCGTCCACTGGTAATGCGCCGGTGACTGTCCTCGGCGGTTCGGGTGATGACTTCATCATCACCGGCAACGCTGGGACCTCGCGTGGTACGATCACCACCGGCGGCGGCGAAGACACCGTGGTTGTTGGCATCGTTGATGGCGGTAACGACTTCTGGACCATCACCGACTTCGATGACGCCGGTGGCGCTGGCTTTGAAGATGTGCTGCTGTTCGTGAACGAGGCGGAATTTGTGGAGCAGGTTCAGCTTCTTGAGCCGACCGCAACGTTCCAGGATTACCTCGATGCCGCAGCACGCGGTAACACCGCGGACGGTAACTTCGTGGATGGTGGCGTGAGCTACTTCTACTTCGAAGGTAACACCTACGTCGTTCAGGACAACGCTGACGCCGAAGACTTCGTTGACGGTACTGATACCGTCATCCGTCTGGATGGCATCAAGGTCCTTGGCGACATCAACATCGGCACCGCTGGTGAGGATGACTACCCGGTAGGCACTCCGGTTCCGGATATGATGCCTGAGGTGGCAATGATGGACTTCTCCGTCGTTTAATCCTAAGGTCGTCGACTAAAGTTACGGGGGGCATCACCGGCAACGGTGGTGTCCCCTGTTCTTATTTGAAACAGAGTTGCGTGCCTCAGGCTCGGTCCCTAATACGAAACAAGACCTTGCGGCGATTGATTCCCGCGATCTGACATTGCGTTGAGACGGCGCGCAAATAAATCTCTGATAGTATAGGAAAATTGAATGCTTATCGAAGGCTTGGGCAGCGCCACCATTCTGAATGGCGTGATGCGGATTGAAACGCTCCACCGTACTGCCAAGGGTGAAGATGCGGCTGGGACGGATTTGCTTATCCCGGTGTCGCGCGTTGCCGCCGTCGCGCAGGGCCTCCAGCTCCTCCTCGAACGTGCGCAAGAGGCGGCCAAGTCGCAATCTGCCGGCTCGGAACTGAATTGAGATCCGGGCAGGGATATATTCTGATGATGACAGCTGTTGCCATTGATGGGAGCAGGACATGAAATTGCGGTTCGCGCCCGCAGTTGCTGGCCTGTGCGGATCGTTAATCTTTGCTGGTGCGGCTTATGCGCAGGCTGAACCCGTTTATGGGCCGCCTATTCCTGCCGAATTGGTGCCCGCGGAATTGCCAGAGCCCGAAGCATTGCCGGTCGGCATCCCGCTGGCGCTCGGGCAAGTGGTCGAAATCGCGGCGCGCCAGCATCCCTTGATCATGCGATCCATCGCGGATCGGCGCTCAAGTCTCGCTGATCTGCGCGGAGCGAAGTGGCAGGTCTATCCCAGCCTGTCGGTCGAGGGTCTGGCGCTCGGCGGTGGCAGCAATGTCGGAACCCAGAACGGGGTGGCGGCCAACCTCATTCTGGAGCAGCCGCTTTACACCTTCGGCAGGATCAACGGCACGATTGATCGCGCCGAAGCGGCCTTGGAGTCGAGCACCTATTCGGTCGTCGATTCTCAGCAAGAAATCGCGCTTCGGACTGTAAGCGCCTATTACGATCTCTCTCTGGCGACGCGCCGGGAGCTGATCTTGAAAGATGCGCTTGTTCAGCACCAGGAACTGCTGCGCACTATGGAGCGCCGCGTTGAACAGGAAGTGTCGCCAGGTTCGGACCTCGACCTGGCGCAGTCCCGCACTGCGCAGATTGAGCAGGATCTGGCCTCGGTTGCCGGCTTGCGGTCGACCAGCTTCAGCCGGTTACAGGAGCTGATTGGCTACGCTGAGATCGAATTGGGATCTGTGCCGGAGTTCAATCCGAACCTGCTCACGCCGACGGAAGAAGAGCTCGTCGCGATGACGTTGGAGTGCAGTCCGCGGCTCAAGGCGCTTCAGGCGTTGCGGGCGGAGGTCGACGCCGAACGGCGCGTTGCCAAGGCGCGGCTCTTCCCGCAGTTGCTGGCGCAAGCGAGCACCAATGAAATCACCGGGACGCGGGCCGGTGTTGCGGTCCGCGTGCAGACCGGTAACGGTCTGTCGCAGTTGTCAGCGGTCCAGTCCGTCGAGGCTCAGATTGTTTCGGCCGAATTCGAATTGGCGACCAATGAGCGTGAGATTCGCGAGCTGATGCGGACGGATTATCTGACATATATTTCCGGCTTAAATCGCGCTCTGGCCAGCGAGAGAGTCTCGCGCTCATCCGAGTTGGTCACTGAGTCATACAAGCGCCAGTTCATCACTGGGCGGCGCGGGTGGCTCGATGTGATGAATGCCGTGCGTGAAAGCATGACAGCCAAGCTTACCGAAGCCGATGCTGAGATTGGCACATTGGCCGCTTATTCGCGCCTCATGTTGCGCAGCTGCATTTGGCGGCCGACACCGATTGCTATGGAAGACAACTGATGACTGTCAGTGCAACATATAACATCTGTTCCGCGATCGACTTCCTAGCGCAGGCTCAGGGCAAGTCGCTTCCGCCCAGTTGGGCAGATGAGATCAATGAGGCAGAATTGGCCAGCGATGTCGCTGACATCGCCCGCGTTTGTAACAAGATGGGCTGGCCGATACCAGTCCTTCAGCAGGCACGTCCCAGACCCGACCAGTTGCCACTTATTGTCTTTGATAAGAATGAGGGCTGGGCCGTCGTCGATCAGTGGGAAAACGAGCATCAGTTCCGGTTGCGGAACGGAGGAGGTTTGAAGGACTTCCATGATGGCCTCGTCTTCTTCGATATGAACCTTCCGGATCCGCTTCAGGGCGGGAGAGTGCAGACGGCACGGTCGATTTTCTGGCAGGCGATTATGCGCCGCAAACAGGTGCTTGTTTCGGCCGCAGTTGCGACAATTTTTGCCAATATCATCGCGCTTGCTACGTCACTCTTCTCGATGCAGGTCTTTGACCGGGTCATCCCGCTTGCCAGTTATTCGACATTGTTCGTGTTGACGCTGGGCACACTTGTGGCGCTCAGCTTCGATTTTGTGCTTCGTACAGTGCGCTCGCTCATGATCGAGCGGGAGGCGGCTGATATCGATTTTGAGGTGTCGGAGTACTTCTTCGCTCGGTCGCAGGCGCTGCGGATGGATACACGCCCGCCTGGCGTCGGCACTTTGGCTGCCCAGCTACGCGGTCTCGAGCAGGTCCGCAGCACTATGTCGTCCGGTTCGCTGTTCCTGATCGCCGACTTGCCCTTTGCTTTGTTCTTTATCGGGTTCATATATTGGGTCGGCGGACCTGTGGCCTTCGTGCCGATCATTTCCCTGCCGATTGCCCTGATATTCGCGCTGATCCTGGCGCGGCTGATCCGTAACGGGACTGATAGGGCACAAGTCAGCGGCAACCGGAAAAACGGCCTTTTGGTCGAGTCCCTCGATGCCGTCGAAACCATCAAGGCATCACGAGGCGGTTGGTTCATGCTGGCCAGATGGAACCGACTGGTGAGGGACGTCCACCACTATGAAGACCCGGTGAAGCGCACCTCCGCGGTGGCTCAGTCGGTATTCTCTATTCTTCAGCAGGCGTCGTACGTCGCAATCATTGCGGTTGGTGCGATCCAGGTTGGTGAAGGTCACATTACGTCAGGCGCATTGCTTGCGTGTTCGATCATCGGCGGCAGGGTCAATGGTCCGCTGATTGCGCAGCTTCCAAACCTGATTGTTCAGTGGGGCTATGCCAAGTCATCTCTGGCAGCGCTCGACTCGATCCTGAAACTGCCGATCGAGCGTAGTTCTGGCGACAATTCGTTGCGTCCCGATGTTCTGAAGGGCCCGCTGATCGCTGATGGCGTGCGGTTCGGTTACCCCGGGGCTCGCGAATCTCTCGAGGTCCCTGGGTTGGTCATCAAGGATGGCCAACGAATTGCAATCGTAGGCGGCATCGGGTCAGGGAAGACGACCCTGCTGAGGGTGCTTTCCGGCCTGTATTCGCCACAGTCAGGGGCGCTGAAGTTGGGCGGGCTCGATATGGCGCAGATCGCTGATGATGTGCTTCGAAAGTACATCGGCTATCTTCCGCAAGACTACCGTCTGGTGAACGGAACCCTGCGCGACAATCTGCTGATGGGTATCGGGTCCACGGACGATGAAGCCATTTTGGCTGCCGCCACCAAAACGGGGCTCGATCAAACGATTTCGGCCCACCCGATGGGTCTCGATCTTCCCATCCAAGAAGGCGGTCGCGGCCTCTCAGGAGGGCAGCGTACTCTGGTCGGTCTTACGCGCTTGATGCTGATAAACCCACACATGTGGATCTTGGACGAGCCGACCTCGAACCTTGATGCAAATTCCGAAGCTCAGTTCATGGATCTTATTGGCCGTGAACTGTCCAGTGACCGGACACTCGTCGTAGTCACGCACAAGTTGCAGCTTCTCAATCACTTCCAGCGGGTCATCGTAATGGCTCGGGGGAAGATAGTCGCGGATGGTCCGCGAGACGAGGTCCTCCGCAGGATACAGGCAAATGCAGCAAACGTGGCTTCGAGCACAGTCCATCCGCTGTCTCGCGCGACTTCATAATGTTCATGACGATAATTTAACTTTAATTTGCCCAGAGATATCATGTTACAAAGATTCCGTCTCTCTCACATTATCGTATTGACCATCGGGCTATTGATCATAGCATCGATCACTTGGGCACGGTGGGCGGAACTTGATCAGATTACGCGGGCGCCGGGAACCGTCATTCCTATTGGCCGCGTTCAGATCGTCCAGAGCGTCGGTGGTGGCGAGATTGCGCGCATCAACGTGCGCGAGGGTGACCAAGTCCGGAGGGGTCAGGTTCTGGTCGTCCTGAGCAAGGTGAAGGAGAAGGCTGCGGTTGATGAAGCTCAGGGTAAGGTCGCTGCCTTGCTCAGCCAGCGGACGCGCATCGACGCCGAATTGTTCGACAAATCACTAGTCTTTCCGGCCGAGGCACGTGCGTACGCCGACTTTGTTCGCAACCAGACGCAGCTTTATCAGCGTCGGCGTGAGGCACTTGCCGCTGAGCTTTCAAGCCTGGCGGAAATGAAGGCGCTGCTCAAGCAGGAGCTGGATCTGAACCTTCCGCTGCTTAAAACCGGTGACGTTGCCCGCGTTGAAGTCATTCGCATGGAGCGTTCCATTGTCGATGTTGAGGGGCAGATGTCCTCGATCCGGCAGCGCTACATCCAGGAATTGCAGACAGAACTGGCGCGAACCGAAGAAGAGCTTGTTACAGCTCAGCAGGTGCTCGCGCAGCGCAACGATGCGCTTCAAGCAACCGAGCTTATTGCTCCTACAGACGGGATCGTGAAGAACGTTCGCCTCACCACTGTAGGGGGCGTCTTGCGTCCAGGTGATGAAGTGCTGCAGATTGTGCCGACCGGGGAGATGCTTGTCGTCGAAGCCAAGGTGCCGCCGCGCGACATCGCATTTGTGAAGGCGGGACAGTCCGCCTCGATCAAATTTGATGCCTATGACTACAGCACTTACGGCCCAGCCTCGGGGAAGGTCACCTACATCAGTCCTGATACCCTCACGGAAGAGGGAGCGGACGGTAAGCAGGAAGTTTATTACCGGGTCAGCCTTGAGGTCGATGTATCGGGAATGCGTCCAAAAGAAGCGGGAGAGAAGATTGTCATTCAACCTGGGATGACGATCGTAGCTGAGATTAAGACCGGTAAGAATACCGTGTTCGATTATCTCACCAAGCCCATCACCAAGACCTTCTCTGAGTCCTTGCAGGAAAAGTGATCATCGCGACCTGCAGGCACTAGCGGCGCGCGCAGACCAGAACATGGGTCGCTGAAAGTTTGTCAGCGACCCATTGATGCCTCTGAGCCAAGTTGCGCCAAATGATCTCAACCGCCGACCCATTGGCCAATCGGAAAGAGCGGCCGACGTTCTGCGCGGCGAATGGTTGTACTGCGTATCTGAATTTTCGCTAAACTCTACGAGCGCGTCCTCGAGCACCTTTATCTCTTGCATAAGAGACATGCCCCATTCCGTAAAAGCCACTCCCTTCCGGGTCTTTCGAAACACCGGGGATGGCGAGTTCTCTTCAAACCGCCGGCACATCCGCGATACATTCGCGGCCGAGGTCTTTAATGCCATCGCCGCCGCCGTGACTGAGCCTGTCCGCTGGACCATCGACCCGATTTCGATTTGCCGCAGCGTCGTTCGACGCATGAACTGATCAATTGATCGCTCGGTCTGTGCAACTGCGGTTCGCTGGTGGCAGTATCGAGTATGCGGAGGCCGCTCAGTCTGAGCGAGCATTCGCCGCGCCGATGCCTGCGATCTTGTTCACTGATGTGGTACGGTCCGCCGATAGCGCCTCTGGCACTTGATGGTTTGGCGGCGGGCACTGGCCCTCGATTTCCAGCTCACGAATATGCCCGAAACAAAAGGCCCACGATGAGCGAAAACGGCTACGTCAATGTACGTAGGGCCATCTAGGAACAGTCAGGCTATTCTCCCACAGTTTTACCTCCACTCCGTATTTCGCTGTGGTCAGAAGGCCCTCAATCCCAAGTGAGGAAGGGCCAACGGCTTGCAGCATTTCGAGCGCTGCTGTGTAGATGTGCTGGCGCTTATTCGGTCTGTCAGAAAACTAAGTTCTTGATGATAGATATTTTTCCGCTAATAGAGACGGGTCTAACGGCATTCGTCTGGCTTTGCGTGATAACATCATGAAGACTAGGGCTGTCCAAGGTCTTAAGTAACATTGACTTATAGTTGCACACTAACGCAAAGGATATGAATGAGGTCATTTCAATCCATATTGTACTAAATTGTTATACACTGTCAGAGCTCTTATGTGAGTTGGCTAATTTAGCTTACTACCAAGGGGCGGGTCGCAAACATGTAAGTGGTCGTAACAAAACATGAACAAAGCAACACTAACGCTCACGATAGCGGACATAGAGGCGCTCAGTCTCGTGGCTCGAGAAGAATTGCAGCAGCTGTTTTTTGGGGCGCTTGAACAAGGTGTCTCAAACGCGCTCGTTGGTCGGCCCGAGCAAGCCGAAGCTGCCACTGAAATTTTGGAGGGGCCGGCCGATTTGACCGTCGCGATGTGTCGCAGGTTGATTGCCCATCCAATCCACGACAAAAGCCTCGCGATCCTGCGTACGATTGCGCAGAATGAGACACCGAGATTCCGCATGGCGGACATCTTGGCGGCGGCTCCTGATGCCAAGGAGCCCAATGACCTCCGCGGTGCTTGGGCCGGATTGTCTCGGCGGACCCGCACCATCCTCTCGAACGACGAGGCCGAGTTCGTGTGGTGGGAAGGTGAATTGATTTACGATGACGCCCACAAATATGTCGATCGCGTTGGCCGCGTCTCCGTAATCACCCATCAATCGCTCAGGGCCGCATTGGGTATCCGACCTTAGCGAGTGCGAACCCGATGGAGGTCATGCGCGCAGCGATTGCGATCATGCCACCGGCTCTTTGACGGGAAATGCATAGGCGAGTGGAAAGCGGCCGATAGGCGGGGTCGAGGTGATGCTCAGACCCGGTGAGCCCGCGCGCCCTTTCCGCTACACCAGCGCTTCGCACGAGGTTATTCGTTGGCTCTTGACCTGACCTAAGCAGCTAAGCGGATCGGCGAAGGGGGGATGTGCAGGCTCTCGGCGGCAATCGGCAGCGCAATCCACAACGCCTGCTCCGCAAACCTGCTGCACATCCCATACAGGCCGACCGCGTGATTGCCACGCTACAAGCCAACGGCCGGGCGCCGTGCTTCATCCGCCATCTGTATCCTCGGACCAGAATACCAAAAGCAGGATAGGATTTGGCCTCACGTCTCGTGCGATAGGGCGGATTGCCGCCGACTTCCCATGCCTACCATCTGTCTGATGGAGCGCTATACGCAAGGTCTGAAGCGGTATTCTTGCGCCGAGAACGCAGCTGATAATCGAAGGAAGTTTCTTGCGTCTAACATCAATGACTGCCGCCATCCTGTGTTCGTTCGGAATGCTTGGCGCTTGCGGCCCGAACGGGGCTGGCGAGGGTGCACAGCCCGATCAGACGTCCGCCGCTGTTACTGCGGATAACAACGGCGCCGACTCCATGGCTTCGCGTGATCCGGGTGAAGGCGAAGCGGTTGAAAGCGACGATCCCGATACCGAATTGCGCCCCGTCATGCAGGCGCAGGTGGTGCTGGAAAGGCTAGGCTTCGGACCAGGCGTCATCGATGGCAAGCAAGGCGTATCGTTGGCAAATGCGCTCAAGGGATTTCAGGAAGCCCGCGACCTGCCGGTGACGGGAGAGCTGGATGACGCGACACGGCGGGCGCTCGCCCCGTGGGACAACATTGCCGCGACCCGCGTCGTCACGATCCCGAAGGCCTGGGGCGACATCGCGTTCACGCCGATACCGGCCGGCGCCGCGCAACAGGCGGAAATGTCCCATCTGGGATATGAAAACCTCGCCGAAAAGTTTGCGGAGCGGTTCCACACGACCCCTGACGTGCTGGCCCAGCTCAATCCGGGCAGTCAGGAGCCTCGCTTTGCGCCGGGACAGACGCTGCGCGTTCCCAATGTCGGGGCTGACCGGATCGATGCGTCACTCGTGGACAACAAGGAATGGCTGGAAACCCTGCGCTCCTTGGGGGTGGGAACCGGCCAGCCGGATGTAGCACGGATCCTCGTTGATGAATCCGAGGGTTGGTTGAAGGCCTTCGACAAGCAGGACCGGCTCGTGGCCATGTTCACGGTCACGACCGGATCACAGAACGATCCGCTACCGCTGGGCAATTGGGAGATCAAAGGCGTGGCTTACAACCCGCCGTTCGCGTTTGATCCCAAGCTGTTCTGGGATGTTCCCGACAGCGAAGAGAAACAGCAACTTCCTCCAGGGCCCAATGGCCCGGTCGGTGTTGTCTGGATTGATCTGTCCAAGGATCATTACGGCATCCATGGTACGCCCGCACCCGAAACGATTGGCCGGGCGCAGAGCCACGGTTGCATCAGGCTGACGAACTGGGATGCCGCGCGGCTTGCACAAATGGTCAGCGGCAGCACCAAGGTGGTGCTCCAGAAGTAGAGTAGTGCGGCGCTTGCGGGACGTCAGCCTGCAAGGTCTTTGAGCAGGCGGTACCAGTGGTCGAGACCGCCATAGAATGCATCGACCGACAGCCGCTCGTTAAGGCCGTGCGCGAACATGTCCTGCGGCCGACTGGCAGCGCCCGAGATCGCGACGGTCGCATAGCCGCGGGCGCGGTAGTGCATCCCGTCGGTGCCGCCCGATTCCATATAGGGCTGAATTGGCAGGCCGGGATAGCGCGCATCGATGGTCTTGCGCAGCGCCGCCATCACTTCGTCTGGAACAGCGGATTCCGGGCTCTCTGTAACGTCGGTGACCAGCTTGAACTGCACTTTGTCATTGGCGATCACTTGCTTAAGCGCAGCCTCGGTCGCGGCGGCGCCGACGCCCGGGAAGATCCGGCAATTGACGGTCGCGGTCGCTGATTGCGGCAGGGCGTTCTCGGCATGGCCGGCCTTGAGCATGGTCGCGACGCAGGTGGTGCCGAGCGTGCCCACGGTTTCCGGGGTGGAGCGCAGCACCGCAATCGCCGCTTCGTCAGCAGGATTAGCGGCGAAGGCCCGCATCGCTGTGCCCACTTCGCCGGGCGTGATCTGGCCGAGCGCGCCGAGGAAAGAGCGGGTGAGCGGGGTCGCCTGCACCGGGAAGCGATAGGCGGCGATCTTCTGTATAGCGTCGGACAATTCGTAGATCGCATTGTCCTTGCGCGGGCGCGAGGAATGGCCGCCGGGGTTGGTCACGGTGAGTTCAAAGGTCGCGAAGGTCTTTTCCGCCGCCTGTACTGCCATTGCCAAGGGCTTGTTGTCGGGCGCCAGCGTGACTCCGCCCGCATCGGAATTGAGCACATAGGCCGGGTCGATAGACTTGGCGACATAGTCAGCCTGGGCGCGGGTGGAGATCATCCCGGTCTCCTCGTCGCCCGAGAATACCAGATAGAGATCGCGCTTGGGCGTCCAGCCTTCGCGTTTCAGGCGGATGAAGGTCTGGGTGAGATTGGTGATGCCGTACTTGTTATCGGTCGTGCCGCGCCCGAAGAAAAAGCCGTCCTTCTCGGTCACGGTGAACGGCGGCAGCTCCCAGTCCTCGGCCAGCGCGTCGACAACGTCCATATGGCCGAGCAGCACAATCGGTTTGCGCCCATCGGGCTTGGCGGCGGCAAAGCGCACGATCAGGCCCTGCACGCGTTCGCCATTGCTGTCGTAGTCGCTGACCGTGATGTCGGCATCGGCAAACCCGGCCTGCTTCAGCCGCGCCACCAGATAGGCAACCATCTCGGGCGTCTTGGCCTGCCCGCGCGCGGTGCGGATAGCGATGATGTCGCGGTAGATATCGAAGGCCTGCTGCTGATCTGCGGTCAGCTGCGCGCGCTCTGCCCCGTGGGCGGTGCCGCCCGATGCGAGCACGCCAGCGGCCAGTGCCAGCGCAGTGGCGGTGCGCAGTCCGAAGCGCCGCGCGGTGATTGCCTTGGTCATCATTATCCCCTCAATGTTGTCTCATGTGGCCGCGTTCATTCAACCGGCGCGAGCAGGCTGAACAGGTCCATCCAGTCATCTTCGCCAATCGGGTCGCCTGGCGGCACAGTCACCATGCGCGGCAGGCTGGCCGCCAGCTGATCGCGCTGCGCGGGATCGAGCAAGCGCCGCGACAGGCTCAGCGCCCAAGCCCGTTCGGCCCCGCTCGCCTTGCGCTTGGCCAGCGCGGCGCCGACATCGGCGAGCTTCTGGTCGATCGCGGCGGCAACCTCGGGGGTGGCATCCTGACGGCGCGCAACCTGCGCCATGGTCGCCAGCGTGCGATAAGCGATGCGGCGGCCCAAGTCGTCGCTGGTCGAGGCCAGCACGGTGGCCGCCAGCCGGTCGAGCAGCTCGCCCACGCCCAGCGCCGAAGTATCACTCTGACTCTGGACGACCAGCCGCGCCAGCCTGCGCGGGGCGAGTAGCGTCTGCGCGGTCAATTGGGCGGCGGCGTCGGCGGCGACCAGCGGGTCGAACACCGGGCCGCCAGCGGTGGCGAAGATTTCGGTCTCGTACTGGCGGTCGGTCGTCCCGTTCTGCGCCGCCGAGAGTAGCGGCACGAGCGCAGGGGGGACGCGCAATGCCTCGGGCTGCAGGGTGGCCAGCGCCGCATCGAGCGCCGCGCGCTGTTGTGCCGGAGCGACCGGCGCTGCCGCTTCACGACCGCCACCGTTGACAGCATAGGTGAAATCGACCCCGCCAATCGCCTTGGCGGCCGCAACCAGTTGATACCGATGCAGCAACCACAGGGGTACGAACCGCCGACGAAGGTTTGCAACCGGCTCGCCGGGACTCAAGGCATCCAGCCCGAAGCGGGACAGCGCGGCGGCGCGCACTGCCATCAGCCGATTGAGCTCAGCAGTAGGGTCCGCGCCATCGTCCCACAAGCCGCCCCACACTTGGGAGGTATCGGCCGCGCGGGCGTTGTCGTCCTGCACATAGCGGTAGCGTGCTGCCGCTTCGGCCGTCTCGCGCTCGCCCGCGTCGGCGTAGAGCCAGCGCACCGTTGCCACGTCCCAGATGCCGATACCCTTGGCATAAGCGTCCGATAGGTCGGGCTTACCCTCTGCAAGACCGATGCGCGGCGGGGGGTAGTCCATCACCGAAGCACGGTCTTGCGTGCTCGCGGCGAAGTTATGCGCAAAGCCCAAGGTGTGACCAACCTCGTGCGCGCCAAGTTGGGCCAGCCGGTCGAGCGCCACCTTCACCGGATCGTTCGGCCCGCCGCTGTTCAGTTCGGCGGCACCGACCAGCGCCTGAAAGATCTGGATATCCTGCCGCGCCCGCAAGGAGCCGAGCACCACCATGCCCTTCACGATCTCCCCGGTGCGCGGATCGACGATTTGCTGGCCGTAAGCCCAGCCGCGCGTCGCCCGGTCGACCCAGTTGACCATGTTGTAGCGTGCATCGAGCGGATCGGCCCCTTCGGGCAGCATCTCGACCTGGAAGGCATCGATGAAGCCCGCCTGATCGAACGCGTCGGACCACCAGCCGATCCCGTCTAGCAGAGCCGAGCGGATCGACTCGGGCGTGTTGCGGTCGAGATAGAAGATGATCGGCTTTTTCACGCGCGAACGGGTCGCAGTGGGATCAAGCTTTTCCAGCCGGAAGCGGTTGGCCAGATCAGACACCACCGGGGCGCCCAACGGCGCGGAGAAGTCCACCGCCTGCGTCGCAAAGCCGCCCAGCCGCGGATCGAACCGGCGCGGCGCGAAGCCGGGTTCGGGCAGGCGGACGAAACTGTGGTGGACGGTCAGCGTGACCTTCCGGGGCTCGGGCACGATGTTCTCGATCTCGGCTCCCGGCTTGTCGGAGACGAAGGTCTGAATCGCGTCCATCTCAAGGTTATCGGGGAACAGCCGCACCGATGCCGGATCGGCCATGCTCAGCTTGTCGTCCAGCCGGAAGCCTTGCCCGGCAATCGCAGTGGCCGGGCCAACGCCCAGCACATCCGATTCCTGATTGAGCGAGGCGGCAATGCCCAGCGTGTCGAGCGCGAGGAACGGGGCGATGTCGATCACCAAGCGGCCATCTGGCAGCGTCTCGGCAATGTCGGTCAGCCAGACGGTCGAAATCCCGAAATCGCTGGCGACCGCGCTCTGCTGCGCTGCATCGCCCGCGCTGGCCCGGAAGCGCGGGTTTTCAAACTGCACGGCGATCTTGCCGCCGATCCGGCGGAAGGCGAGGAGCTGCGTGTTGCCGATCCTCCCGCGATCCAGCCCCAGCGGTGCCGAGCCGAGCCCGGTCTTGAGCGCAGTGCTGTACAGCAGGCGCAGCGACACGCCGTCTTGTGCAGGGGCGGGCAGGGTGACGAGGATGCGGCCCTTGGCAGCTTCGGTGCGCACCACGACCAGCCCGGTCTCACCCGCGGGTGCGGCAACCTCCTGCGGGCCAACCTGCGCGCTCAGCGTTGCAAGCGGTAGGGACCAAGCCAGCAAAAGCGCACCAATGCGCACGCGTCGCGTCATTGTTAGTCATCCCCTGTTGTGGACCGTTGTCCCAGGCCCGATTGCCAGAGTGGGTGTTCGGGCAAGAACCGCCAAAGCTCAAGCAGGAATACTGCTGGGGCCGCGCCAACGGCTGCTGCGGCTAATCGACCAACGGCATTCCGCCCCCTAGCAATATCGTTTCGCGCCGCTAGTCTCCCGCTCCAACAGAGGAGACATTTTCATGCGCCATATCGCCGCCGCCCTGCTTGCCGGGGCCGCCTGCATTGCCACACCGCTTGCCGCTCAGACCAAGGGCAAAGCCGCCAAGGCTGACGAAAGCTGGAGCGTCGAAGCGCCCAAGGGGGCCACCATCAAGCAGGTGCCGATCAAGACCGACGAAGGCACGTGGATGGATGTCGATGTGTCGCCCGATGGGCAGACGATCGCTTTCACGCTGCTCGGCGACATCTACACCATGCCCATCGCTGGCGGCACGCCCAAGCGGATTGCCGATGGTCTGGCATGGGATATGCAGCCGCGCTTTTCGCCCGATGGCAGCCGCATCGCCTTCACCTCGGATCGCGGCGGCGGGGACAATATCTGGGTGATGAACACCGATGGCTCGGACAAGCGGCAGGTGACCAAGGAAGATTTTCGCCTGTTGAACCAGCCTACCTGGTCGCCGGATGGGCGCTTCATTGCCGCCAAGAAGCATTTCACCACGGAACGCAGCGCCGGGACGGGTGAGATCTGGCTGTATCATGTCAGCGGCGGCGGCGGGGTGCAGGTGGTGGAGCGCGCCAATGAACGCTTGCAGAAGGAACTCGGTGAGCCGGTGTTCGCGCCCGATGGCAGCGCGATCTATTACACCCGCAACACCACGCCCGGAAACACCTTCGAATACGCGCAGGACTCCAACGCGGGCATTTTCGCGATTGAGCGTCACGATCTGGCGACCGGTGAAGTCAGCACCGCGGTTGGCGGCTATGGCGGCGCGGTGCGCCCGGCGCCTTCGCCCGATGGCAAGGAACTCGCCTTCGTCCGCCGCGACAAGGACCAGAGCCAGCTGTGGGTGAAAGACCTCGCCAGCGGCCGTGAGCGGATGATCTTCGGAAAGCTCGATCTCGATGTGCAGGAGACCTGGGCCGTCACCGGGGTCTATCCCAATATCGATTGGCTGCCCGATAGTTCGGGGATCGTGTTCTGGGCGGGCGGCAAGCTCAACCGGGTCGGCCGGGACGGATCGGGCCATGGGGTGATCCCCTTCACGGTCAATGACACGCGCGGGGTGGCCGATGCGCCGCACCCGCAGATTGCGGTCTCGCCGGACAGCTTTGTCACGACCATGCCGCGCTTTGCCACGTTGTCGCCTGATGGCAGCCGGGTGGTGTTCGAAAGCCTCGGCCGGCTGCACAGTGATGTGCCCCCTTCTGAGTGGCCCAATTTCTATTTTAGAATTGGCCACGAAGGA
>VFQO010001605.1_pt1 | contig 16471 bp, 13 predicted proteins | sample 3512331 | NCBI WGS metagenome assembly VFQO01 (sample SAMN10412371, study PRJNA504923) | tailings metagenome | isolation source: Replicate 3 from Balatoc abandoned mine | place: Philippines: Itogon, Benguet | collected 2017-08-28
ATGGCGCCCCCGAGACGATTCGAACGTCCGACCTGCCCCTTAGGAGGGGGCTGCTCTATCCAGCTGAGCTACGAGGGCATAGACACTGCGCTGCGGATTCTAGCCTAAACGCTGGCGGTAAATCTTCTGCTTCGCCGGCATGTCGGCAAGCTTGGCTGCGGGCGCTCAATCCTCGGCAACGCAGCCGGCATCAAGCCGCTCATCCTGCATCCAGGTCTTGAGTCTGAACAGGGCCTCCAGGTTGATCTGGCGCACGCGTTCGCGGGTCAGGCCCACCGCATCGGCGATGGCTTCGTAGGTCAGCGGGTCGCCATCGGGGAAGCCGAAGCGCAGGCAAAGCACGCGCTGTTCACGAGGCGTCAGGCGCTGCAGCAGGCGTTGCAGGGCATGGTTGAGGTCGAGGACGGCCGTGGTGTTCTCCGGGTTGTCCGCTTTCGGGTCGCAGATATCCCAGCCGCAGCCATCGGCGCTGCCGACGCTGTCCAGCGAGGTGTTAGCTTCCGTCCAGGGCAGCAGCTCGCGCACTTCGTTGAGGCTGCGTCCGCTACAGCAGGCGAGGTCTTCCAGCGAGGGTTCGCGATAGGATTTCTGTGACAGCTGCCGCCGTGTGCGAAGCAGCGTGTTCAGGCGCTTGGCCATGTGTACCGGCAATCGCACGGTGCGGGACTGATTCATGATGGCGCGTTCGATGTACTGCCGTATCCACCAGATCGCGTAGGTGGAGAAGCGGTAGCCGCGCTGCGGATCAAATTTCTCCAGCGCATGCATCAGGCCAAGATTGCCTTCCTCGACCAGGTCATCGATGGCCATGCTCTGGCGCTGGTACTGCCTTGCGGTGTGTATCACCAGGCGCAGATTGCACTGGATCAGGCGCTGGCGTGCCTCGGGGCATCCCGTCTGCAGGGCGAGACTGAGCGCACGCTCCTCATCTGCCGAGAGCAGGGGATGGCGGCTGACATCACGCAGGTAGCAGCTGAACGCACAGCCGGATACGGACTGTCGGGGTGGTTGGCTCATGATGTATTCCTTGACGATGAGTGAGGCTGGTCAAAGGAAGCAGTCTTGAGGCGAGTTCGCCACCCGATGCCGACGGTCAGGCACCGAGTGGCGGGCAGGGGCTGACGACTGGTCAGTCGGCGGCAAGCAGCGAAACGAGAATGCGCTCGTACAGTCTGGTCAGGGTATCCAGATCGGCGACGCTGACGCACTCGTTGATCTGGTGAATGGTCTTGTTGACCGGACCCAGTTCCAGCACCTGGGCACCGGTGGGCGCGATGAAACGACCATCGGAGGTGCCGCCGCTGGTGGACAGCTCGGTGTCGTGTCCGGTCTCCTCGCGGATGGCGCTGACGGCGGCTGCCACCAGCTCGCCCTCGGCGGTCAGGAAGGGGTGGCCGCTGAGGCGCCAGTCGATCTGGTAGTCAAGACCGTGGCGATCCAGGATGGCTTCGGTACGCTGGCGCAGCACGGCCTCGGTGAGCTCGGTGGAGAAGCGGAAGTTGAACACCACCTCGCAGCTGCCGGGAATTACGTTGTTGGCGCCGGTACCGGCATGGATGTTGGAAATCTGGAAGCTGGTGGCCGGGAAGAAGGCATTGCCGTGGTCCCAGACCTCGGCGGCCAGTTCGGCCAGTGCCGGTGCGGCACGGTGGATGGGGTTGTCGGCCAGGTGCGGATAGGCGACATGGCCCTGACGACCCTTCACCGTGAGGATGCCGCCGAGCGAGCCGCGGCGGCCGTTCTTGATGACGTCACCCACCCGGGTCGTGCTGGACGGTTCGCCGACCAGACACCAGGTGATTTTCTCGTTGCGTGCCTCCAGCGTTTCCACCACCTTGACGGTGCCGTCCACGGCCACGCCTTCCTCGTCGCTGGTGATCAGGAAGGCGATCGAGCCGCGGTGTTCCGGATGCTCGGCGACGAAGCGCTCGCAGGCAACCACCATGGCCGCCAGCGATCCCTTCATGTCGGCAGCGCCGCGGCCGGTGAGCACGCCGTTCTCGATGAGCGGCTCGAACGGCGGCACCTTCCACTGTTCCAGCGGACCGGTCGGCACCACGTCGGTGTGGCCGGCAAAGCAGAACACCGGACCGTCGCTGCCACGCCGGGCCCAGAAGTTGTCGACATCGCCGAAGCGCAGGCGCTCGACGCGGAAGCCGATGGCCTCCAGACGGCGGATCATCAGGGTCTGGCAGTCGGCATCGAAGGGCGTGACCGAGGGCTCGCGGATCAGCTGAAGGGTCAGGTCCAGGGTCGGGGAGAGCGGGGCAGTGGTCATGAGGCTCCAGGATGGTGCAGGCCGGATCAGGAATGCCGGCATTCTAGCCTTCGCCATGGGTCACGTCAGCCGAACAGCGGCAGCTTTCGTGGAATACCCTTTCCACTCGCCGTCGCAACCGCAATAATGCGCGCTTGGCATGCGCCGCTTGGCGTAGCCCGCTCATCACAGGACAGATGACATGCGACCATTTCGACCCGCCCTGATTCCCGCTCTGCTCGCCACCGCCGCGCTGATCACTGGATGCAGCAAGTCCGAACCCGTGGCCAGCACCACGCCGGACGGCAAACGCATCATCGTCATCGGCCATGCCGCGCCACTGACCGGTCCGCAGGCCCACATCGGCAAGGACAACGAGAATGGCGTGCGCCTCGCCATCGAGGACCTGAACCAGTCCGGTTTCACCATCGCTGGCCAGCCCGTGCATTTCGAGATGGACTCCCAGGATGACCAGGCCGACCCGCGCATGGCCACCACGGTGGCGCAGAAGTTTGTCGATGACGGCCTTCAGGCCGTCATCGGTCACCTGAACTCCGGCACCACGATGCCGGCATCACGTGTCTACAATGCCGCCGGCATCGTCGAGATCTCGCCATCAGCAACCACGCCGCGCTACACCCAGCAGGGCTTTGCCAACGCCTTCCGCGTCATGGCCAACGATGTTCAGCAGGGCAAGGTGCTGGGCCAGTTCGCGGTCGGTGAACTGGGCTTCAAGAGCATTGCCATCATCGATGACCGCACCGCCTACGGCCAGGGCCTCGCTGACGAGTTCGAGAAGGCCGCCAAGGCTGCCGGTGGCAAGATCGTGGTGCGCGAGTACACCAGTGACAAGGCATCCGACTTCACCGCCATCCTGACCAAGATCAAGGGCCTGAAGCCGGATGCGATCTTCTTTGGCGGCATGGACGGGCAGGGCGCCCCGCTGGCCCGCCAGATGCGCTCGCTGGGTCTGACCTCGCGCCTCATGGGCGGTGATGGCATCCACACCGCCGAGTTCATGAAGCTGGCCGGCCCGGCGGCAGAGAATGTTGTCGCCTCGCTGCCCGGCCGTCCGCTGGCCGATCTGCCGCAGGGCGCCGACTTCAAGACCCGTTTCGAGCAGAAATACGGCCGCATCCAGCTCTATGCCCCGTACTGCTATGACGCCATGCAGGTGCTGGCGCGCGCCATGCAGCGTGCCGGCAGCACCGAGCCGGCCAAGGTCATTGCCGAGCTCAAGAACACGGACCACCAGGGGGTCACCGCGCGCATCCGTTTCGATGACAAGGGCGACCTTCGTGCCGGTGCCATCACCGTTTACCAGGTCGCCAACGGTGACTGGCAGAAGCTGAAGACGGTCGAGTCCGAGTAAGCATGGACATTCTGGCGCAGCAGCTGGTCAACGGGCTGATCCTGGGCAGCATCTATGCCCTGATCGCGCTGGGCTACACCCTGGTCTACGGCATTCTCGGCCTGATCAACTTCGCCCATGGCGAAGTGGTGATGATCGGCGCCATGGTCACCATCAGCTACCTGGTCTGGCTGCTGGGCATGAACCCGGACCTGTCGCCGGTGCTGCTGATCGGCGCCAGCCTGCTCATGGCCGTGCCGGTCTGCGCCCTGCTGGGTGCCGGCATCGAGCGTCTGGCCTACCGTCCGCTGCGCCATGCGCCGCGTCTGGCGCCACTGATCACCGCCATCGGTGTCTCCATCATCCTGCAGAACCTGGCCATGATGATCTGGGGGCGCCAGTACGTGCGCTTTCCCGACATCCTGCCGCATGACCCCATCCACCTGGGGCCGGTGACCTTCCTGCCGGTGCAGGCGGCCATCGTGCTGCTGTCGGCCGTGCTCATGGTCGGCCTGCTGGTGCTGGTGCACAGAACCCGGCTCGGGCGCGCCATGCGTGCCACCGCGCAGTCGCCTTCGGTGGCGCAGCTGATGGGGGTTCCGGTCGATCGCGTGATTGCCAGCGCGTTTGTCATCGGGTCCGTGCTGGCGGCCGTGGCCGGCGTCATGGTCTCGGCCAACTACGGCCAGGCCCATGCCTACATGGGCTTCATGCTTGGCCTCAAGGCCTTCTCGGCGGCGGTGCTGGGCGGTATCGGCAACCTTGCCGGCGCCGTCGTCGGCGGTCTGCTTCTGGGGCTGATCGAAAGTCTCGGCGCCGGCTACATCGGTGACCTTACCGGCGGTTTCCTGGGCAGCCAGTACCAGGACGTGTTTGCCTTCCTGGTACTGATCGCGGTGCTGGTGTTCCGTCCCTCCGGGCTGCTCGGTGAGCGGGTGGCGGACAGACCATGAATGCCATCTCGCGTCGCCTCCGTCAGGGAGGCCTGGTCAATCAGCGCATCACGCTCGTGCTGCTCGTCGTGTTCGCACTGGCGGCGCCGATACTGGTTGGCAGCCTGCTCGGTCCCTACTGGGTGCGCATCCTCGATTTCTGCCTGCTCTATGCGTTGCTGGCGCTGGGGCTGAACATCGTCGTTGGCTACGCCGGTCTGCTCGATCTCGGCTACATCGCCTTCTATGCGGTCGGTGCCTACGTGTTCGCCTTGCTGGCGTCGCCACACTTCGACCTGCACTGGTCTGGCTGGATGATCCTGCCGCTGGCGGCGATTGCAGCCAGCTTCGCCGGCGTCCTGCTGGGAACGCCGACCCTGCGGCTGCGTGGCGATTACCTGGCCATCGTGACCCTGGGCTTCGGCGAGATCGTGCGCCTGTTCATGAACAACCTCGACCGCCCGATCAACATCACCAACGGGCCCCAGGGCATCAGCGGCATTGATCCGCTCTCGGTCGCCGGTGTGTCGCTGGGTGGTTCGCTGCATCTCGGCAGTCTGACGCTGAGCTCGGCCCAGCTCTACTTCTATCTCCTGCTGGCGCTGGTGGTGCTCGCGATCGTGCTCTGCCGACGCCTGGAGACATCACGCATCGGGCGCGCCTGGGTGGCCATCCGCGAGGACGAGATCGCGGCCCAGGCCATGGGCATCAACACGCGCAACATGAAGCTGCTGGCGTTCGCCATGGGAGCGGTCTTCGGCGGCGTCGGCGGGGCCCTGTTCGCCTCCTTCCAGGGCTTTGTCAGTCCGGAAAGCTTCACCCTGATGGAATCGGTGATGGTGCTGTGCATGGTGGTGCTCGGCGGCATGGGCCACATTCCGGGCGTGCTGCTGGGCGCCGTGCTGCTGACGCTGACCCCCGAACTGCTGCGCGAGGTCATCAATCCGCTGCAGCGCGAACTGTTCGGACGCATGGTGGTGGATCCGGAAAACCTGCGCATGCTGCTGTTCGGTGTGGCCATGGTCGCCATCATGCTGTACCGCCCGGCCGGCCTGTGGCCCTCGCGCCGCCGCCAGCAGGAGCTCAGCCATGACGAGTAAGCCGGTGCTCGCTGCCGGCCAGCCACTGCTCGAATTGCGCGGCATCTGCAAGCAGTTCGGCGGCATCAAGGCCCTGGATGGTGTCGATCTGTCGATTCCTGCCGGCAGCATCTACGGCCTGATCGGTCCCAATGGCGCTGGCAAGACCACGCTCTTCAACGTCATCACCGGTCTCTATCCCGCCAATGCCGGCAAGCGCCGCTTTGCCGGCGAGGACATGCCGCTGGGCATGAAGGCCAGTGCCATCGTCGAGCGCGGCATTGCCCGCACCTTCCAGAACATTCGCCTGTTCGACTTCATGACGGCCTGGGAAAACGTCATGGTGGCGCGTCATGTGCGTACCCGCACCGGCGTCTGGGGTGCACTGCTGCGCACCCCGTCAGCCCGGCGCGAAGAGGCCGCGATCCGCGACCGCGCCTTCGAGCTGATGTCCTATGTCGGTCTGCCGCCGGCTGCCATGAACCGCTACGCCCATGAACTTTCCTACGGCGACCAGCGCCGCCTCGAGATTGCCCGCGCGCTTGCCACCGACCCGCTGCTGCTGGCGCTGGACGAGCCGGCGGCAGGCATGAACCCGACCGAGACCGAGGGGCTGCGCGAGCTGCTTGAGCGCCTGCGTCGTGATGGCATCACCGTCCTGCTCATCGAGCATGACGTGAAGCTGGTCATGGGGCTGTGCGATCGCGTCGCCGTGCTCGATTTCGGGCGTTTGCTGGCCGAAGGCGAGCCGGAGGCGGTGCGTCGTGATCCGGCGGTGATTGCGGCCTATCTCGGAGGTGCGGCATGAGCCTGCTGCGCGTGGACGGACTAGGCGTGCGCTATGGCGGCATCGAGGCGGTGCGCGGCATCAGCCTGACCGTGGGCGAGGGCGAGCTGGTGTCGCTGATCGGTGCCAATGGTGCCGGCAAGTCATCGACGCTGGGTGCCATCGGCGGACTGGTGACACCGGCAGCCGGACGCATCGAGTATGCCGGCGGCAACCTGCTCGATCTGCCTGCCCATGCCCGCGTGTCCCGCGGACTGGCGCTGGTGCCCGAGGGGCGCGGCATCTTCTCGCGCCTCACCGTGCTCGAGAATCTGCAGATGGGGGCCTACTGCCGGCACGACAACCGCGCCGTGGCTGACGATCTCGAGCGCATGATGGCGCTCTTCCCGCGTCTCAAGGAGCGTCGTCGTCAGCTCGCCGGCACGCTGTCCGGTGGCGAGCAGCAAATGGTGGCGATGGCGCGTGCGCTCATGAGCCGGCCGCGTCTGCTGCTGCTGGACGAGCCGTCCATGGGGCTGGCCCCCATTCTGGTGGCACAGATCTTCGAGATCATCCAGCGCATCGTGTCCGAAGGCGTGGCGTTGCTGCTGGTCGAGCAGAACGCCCGCCAGGCGCTGTCGATTGCCTCGCGGGCCTATGTCATGGAGTCGGGTCAGATCACCCTGTCGGGGCCGGCCGCCGAACTGGCCGCCGATCCGCGCGTCAGGGCAGCCTATCTCGGGGAATGAGGCGATCCCGGCGCAGGTGACGGGCTGAGCTCAGCCCGTCCGCCCGATGATCAGTTCAGGTTCTCGCTGCTGCGAATGCGATAGTCCAGCGCGGCCATGCGCGCGTCGTCACGCTCGAAGCTGGTGTTGAGCGCAATCGCGTCGTAGTAGCGGCGCACCTGCTGCACATAGTGCAGCGCCTGGCCGACATCCGGTGCCGCCTTGCCCTTGCGGCGATTGTCCTGGGCGAGCTGGCGCAGGTTGCGCGAGACTTCCAGCCAGCTGTCCGGGTTGCCATTCAGGCGGGCCGTCAGCTTGCGCGCCTGGATCATGTGGCCGGGCCCCATGTTGTAGGCGGCCAGCGCCATCCAGGTGCGATCCGGTTCCGGCACGCTGGCCGGCACCTTGTCGAGGATGCGCTTGAAGTAGGTGGCACCACCACGAATGCTCTGTCCGGCATGGGTGCGGTTCTTCACGCCCATCATCTCGGCGGTGTCCTGGGTCAGCATCATCAGGCCCTTGACGCCGGTCGGGGACACCGCATCCGGATCCCATTTCGATTCCTGGTAGGCGATGGCGGCGAGCAGGCGCCAGTCGACGCCGTTTTCCGCACTCTGCTTCTCGAAGTCACCCTGATAGCGCGGCAGGCGCTGGGCGATGTCGCGGTTGAAGCTTTTCGCGCCGTAGCTGTCGAAGGCGTCGCCATTGCTGTAGAAGGCGGCCAGGCGTTCCAGCGTGCCGTCAGCCTGCTTGCGGGCGAGAAACTCCTGGGCGGCCTGATACAGGCTCTGGTCGGCCGACTTCATGAAGACCCAGGACACGGCATCCGGGTTGGCCAGGGTGTAGCCGTCACGCAGGTTGGGGAAGAGCGGACGGTAGGCGTCGAAATCCTGCGAGCTCATGCTCACGTAGTCGACCTTGCCCTCGTCGAGCAAGGTCAGCAGGTCGAGGCTGCGGCCCTGGCTGACTTCGACCAGACGCAGGCCGGGCACGTTGGCGAATTCGCTTCTCACGGCCCGCGCCTCGGCGCTGCCAGCCACCACCGCAATGGTGCGATTGGCGAGGTCGGCAGCCGATTCGGGTGAAAACTCACCCTGACGCTGGATCAGCTGCTGCTGAACCTGCAGCACGGGGTCGCTGATGCGCAGGCGATTCAGGCGGGGGTCGGCCGAGGTCAGGCCGGTCAGCGCCAGCTGTGCCTGATTGCGACGAATGACATGCAGCACGCGTTGCGGGCTTTCCACCGGATCGATCACCAGCTTGACCCCCAGTTCCTGGGCAAACTGCTGGGCCAGCTCGTACTGCAGGCCATGGGTATGGCCGTCCTGGTGGTAGAACGTGCTCGGGCTGCTGATGCCGACCAGGTGCAGCTCACCGGAGGCGCGCACTTCCTGCAGGGCGTTCTGCACCGGCTGCAGGCTGAGCGTGGTGATGGCCAGCGTGCCTACGGCCGCTGCCTTGGCGTGTCGCTTGCCGACACGCTTGAACAGCTTCAGGGCCTTGCGGTGCAGGCGGGTGCGTGGCGTCTTCTTGCGGCCAGTCATCGTGAGACCTCGGTCGGTTGTTCGTTGCGACATGTCGCTGCGGCAGCGTGCGGCAGAGGGCATGTCCTGGCGTTGTCCCTTAGGGGGTTTTCAGTGCCTGTGCGGCGTGTTCGACGCATTCTGCGATGCGGTCACCTCCCGACTATAGAAGCCTGGGGGGCAGTCGTCCATGCCAGGGCGATGAAACTGGTCTTATTGTCAGACAACTTATGGAGTGGCATGACGGTTGCTGGCATACCGGACTAACCTGAAGCAGCGGCTTTTCGCTACAATATGCCGCGTTTTGCCCTCCATGCGCTGATCTGAGAGACCAACCCATGCTGATCCTGCCTGGCGCCCGTGCGCTGTCCGCGTTTCGTCAACACCGTCTTCTGCAGGATCTGCAACAGATTGCCCCCACGCTCAGCGGTCTGTCCGCGCGCTGGCTGCACCTGGTCGCCAGCGATGCCGCCGAGGCCTCGCCGCGCCTGATCGAGCTGCTCACCTACGGTGATGACTTCGATGGCAGCGAGCAGGGCCGGCTGGCGGTGGTGGTGCCGCGCCCGGGCACGATCTCGCCCTGGTCATCGAAAGCGACCGACATCGCGCACAACACCGGTCTGCGTGACGTGCAGCGTCTCGAGCGTGCCACGGCCTACTGGCTGGATGGTGCGGACGCGCTCGATGCCGTGACCTGGCAGGCCGTCACCGCACGACTGCACGATCGCATGACCGAGGTCGTGCTGGATGCCCCCGAGCAGGCCGCCGTGCTGTTCTCGCAGGAGTCGCCGCGCGCGCTGGCATCGGTGGACATCCTCGCTGGCGGCAAGGCGGCACTGGAGGCGGCCAATCGCGAACAGGGCTTCGCCCTCAGCCCGGACGAGATCGACTACCTCGTCGACAACTTCACCCGGCTCGGCCGCAATCCCAACGACATCGAGCTGATGATGTTCGCGCAGGCGAACTCCGAGCACTGCCGCCACAAGATCTTCAACGCCGACTGGACCATCGACGGCCAGCCCGCGCCGAAGTCGCTGTTCGGCATGATCAAGAACACCTACCAGCACCACAGCACCGACATCCTGTCCGCCTACAAGGACAACGCGGCCGTCATCGTCGGCCATCAGGCCGACCGCTTCTTCCGTGTCGGTGGCGGCACCACTTACGGCTACGTCAACGAGCCGGTGCACATCCTGATGAAGGTGGAGACGCACAACCACCCGACCGCCATTTCGCCGTTCCCGGGCGCTTCCACCGGTTCCGGCGGCGAGATCCGCGACGAGGGCGCCACCGGTCGCGGTGGCAAGCCCAAGGCCGGTCTGACCGGCTTCACCGTGTCCAACCTCAACATCCCCGGCTTCGAGCAGCCCTGGGAAAAGGCCTACGGCAAGCCCGGCCGCATCGTCACGCCGCTGGACATCATGATCCAGGGCCCGCTGGGCGGCGCGGCGTTCAACAACGAATTCGGCCGTCCGGCCCTGTGCGGCTACTTCCGTACCTTCGAGATGACCGTGAACGGCGTCGCCGGCCCGGAAGTGGCGGGCTACCACAAGCCCGTCATGATCGCCGGCGGCTACGGCAACATCCGCGAAGGCCATGTGCAGAAGAACGCCATCCAGCCCGGCGACCTGCTCATCGTGCTCGGCGGACCGGCCCTGCTCATCGGTCTCGGCGGCAGTGCGGCCTCGTCCATGGCCAGCGGCGCCAGCAGCGAGAACCTCGACTTCGCCTCGGTGCAGCGTGACAACCCGGAAATGGAGCGTCGTGCCCAGGAAGTCATCGACGTGTGCTGGGCCATGGGCGAGAGCAACCCCATCGTCGCCATCCACGATGTCGGCGCCGGCGGCCTCTCCAATGCCATGCCCGAGCTGGTCAACGACCACGAGCTTGGCGCCGTCCTCGACCTGCGTGCCGTGCCCAGCCTCGAGCCGGGCATGGCGCCGGTGGAGATCTGGTGCAACGAGGCGCAGGAGCGCTACGTGCTCGCCATCCGTCCGGACAGCCTGGAACAGTTCCGGGCCATCTGCGAGCGCGAACGCGCCCTGTTCGCGGTGCTGGGCGAGGCCACCGAGGTGCGTCACCTGACCGTCAATGACCCGCACTTCGGCAATGCGCCGGTCGACATGCCGATGCAGGTGCTGCTCGGCAAGACGCCGAAGATGCAGCGCAGCTTCACCCGCCAGTCGGTGGCCCAGGCTGCCCTGGATCTTGCCGGCCTGAGCGTGCGCGAGGCGGCCGAGCGCGTGCTGGCGCTGCCGGCGGTCGCGTCCAAGCAGTTCCTGATCACCATCGGCGACCGCTCGGTGACCGGCCTGGTGGCGCGCGAGCAGATGGTCGGCCCCTGGCAGGTGCCGGTGGCCGACGTCGCCGTCACCGCCACCGGTTTCCGCACCGAAACCGGCGAAGCCATGGCCATGGGTGAACGCACCCCGGTGGCCGTGCTCAATGCCGCCGCCTCGGCACGCCTGGCCGTGGGCGAGACCCTAACCAACATCGCTGCCGCGCCCATCGCCAAGCTGTCCGATATCAAGCTGTCGGCGAACTGGATGGCCGCCGCCGGTGCCGGCAAGGAAGACGAGAACCTGTTCGACGCCGTGCACGCGGTCGGCATGGAGCTGTGTCCGGCGCTCAACCTGACCATCCCCGTCGGCAAGGACTCCATGTCCATGCGCACGGTCTGGCAGGATGGCGACGAGAAGAAGTCGGTAACCTCGCCGCTGTCGCTGGTCGTCACCGGCTTTGCACCGGTCACCAACGTGCGCGCCACGCTGACGCCGCAGCTGCGCAGCGACCTTGGCGATACGCGTCTGCTGCTCATCGACCTCGGTCGCGGCCAGAATCGTCTCGGCGCCTCGGCACTGGCCCAGGTCACCGGCCAGATCGGCCAGCAACCGGCGGACGTCGACGACCCGGCCCTGCTGCAGGACTTCTTTGACGGCATCCAGCGCCTCAATGCCGCCGGCACGCTGATCGCCTATCACGACCGTGGTGACGGCGGACTGTTCGCCACCCTGGCCGAGATGGCCTTTGCCGGTCGCGCCGGCTTCCGCGCCGATCTCACCCGTGTCGGCAGCGATGCGCTGGCGGCACTGTTCAGCGAAGAGCTGGGCGCCGTGGTGCAGGTTCGCACGGCCGATGTCGGTGCAGTCCAGGCCGCCTTTGCCGGGACCACGCTGGCCGGTCATGTTCACACGCTCGGTGCGGTCACCCGTGACGAGCAGCTGGTGTTCGTGCGCGCCGGTGGTGAGCTGCTGCGTCTGGACCGTGCCGAGGCGCAGCAGCGCTGGGCGGAAACCAGCTACCGCATCCAGGCGCTGCGTGACAACGCCGACTGCGCGCGCGAGGAGTTCGAGGCCATCGTCCTGCCCTCGGCCGGTCTCAACGCGCAGCTGTCCTATGACCTGAATGACGACATCGCGGCGCCCTTCATTGCCAGCGGCGTGCGCCCGAAGGTGGCCATCCTGCGCGAGCAAGGCGTCAATGGTCATGTCGAGATGGCGGCTGCCTTTGACATGGCCGGCTTCACCGCTGTCGACGTGCACATGAGCGACCTCGTCGCCGGGCGCGTCGATCTCGCGCAGTTCGCCGGCCTCGTGGCCTGCGGCGGCTTCTCCTACGGCGATGTGCTGGGCGCCGGTGGTGGCTGGGCCAAGACCGTGCTCTTCAATGAGCGCGTGCGCGAGCAGTTCGCCAGCTTCTTCGCGCGTCCGGACAGCTTCTCGCTGGGCATCTGCAACGGTTGCCAGATGCTCTCGCAACTCAAGGACCTGATTCCCGGCGCCGAGCTGTGGCCGCGCTTCGTGCGCAACCGCAGCGAGGTCTTCGAGGCTCGCACCACGCTGGTGGAAGTGCCGGCATCGCCATCGATCTTCCTGGCCGGCATGGCCGGCTCGCGCATGCCGATTGCCGTTGCCCATGGTGAAGGCCGCGTGCAGGACAGCGACGCCCGCGTTGCCAGCCTGGCCGGCAGCGGTCTGGTCGCGCTGGGCTATGTCGACCACGCCGGTCAGCGTACCCAGCAGTACCCGCTCAATCCCAACGGATCGCCGTTCGGCATTGCTGGCGTGACCTCGTCCGACGGCCGCGCCACCATCATGATGCCGCACCCCGAGCGCGTGTTCCGCGCAGTGCAGCACAGCTGGCGTCCGGATGACTGGCAGCAGGATGGACCCTGGGCGCGCATGTTCCGCAACGCCCGCCGCTTCGTCGGCTGAGGCCGGGAAAGCGCATGCTGAAGCTGACGGTCTACATCCCGGACAGTCATCTCGAACCGGTCAAGGCGGCGTTGTTTGCCGCCGGCGCCGGCCGCATCGGCAGCTACGACGGCTGTGCCTGGCAGGTGCTGGGCCAGGGGCAGTTCCGGCCATGCGATGGCGCCCGGCCTTTCATCGGTGATGTCGGCAGCGTCACCGTGGTGCCGGAATGGCGTGTCGAAATGGTGCTGGACGAGTCCGTGCTGGAAGCGGTCATCGCGGCACTGAAAACGGCGCATCCCTACGAGACGCCGGCCTACGACGTGGTCGCGGTGTTGCCGGTTTGACACGTTTCACGGTAAAAAGGGTCAATTGACAGCGTATGCCCACTGGCGTGCCGCTCAGCATCAGGAACGGTTTCCCCATGGCCCAGCGCACCGACGCGCCCATCTTGTTGCGACTGGCCTATCAGGCCATGCTGAAGTCGGGGCTGCCTGTCGATGACATTCTTGCGCAGGCCAGAATCTCCCCGGCGCTGCTTGACGTCCAGGCCTCCGAGCGCACCCCGTTCGCCGGTCAGGCCGCGTTCTGGAAAGCCCTCGAGCAGTTCTCCGGCGACCCGCACATCGGTCTGCATCTGGGCGAGCATCTGCCTGTCTATCGTGGCCAGGTGCTGGAGTATCTGATTTCCTCCAGTCCCACCTTCGGAGAAGGCCTGCGTCGTTCGCTGGCCTACCAGCGTCTGCTCAGCGATGCCATCAGTGCCCGTCTGGTGCAGGAGGGCGATCAGGTCTGTCTCGCTGACCTGACAGACTCCAGCGAGCAGCGCCATTTCGCCGAGGCCCTGGTGATCGGCGTCATCCGTTTCTTCAGCTCGCTCACCGATGGCCAGTTCAAGCCGCTGGCGGTGCACTTCACCCATGTCGAAGGGGCGCCGGTCAGCGAATACGAGCGTGTCTACGGCTGCAAGGTCACGCTGGGCTGTCGCGAGAATCGCATCTATTTCGATCCGGCGGTGCTCGGGCACCGGGTCTGGCATGCCGAGCCCAGTCTGCTGCGCCTGCACGAGAAGATGGCCAACGAGAAGATGGCGGAGCTCGAGCGTCTCGATCTGGTCGGCGAGGTCAAGCGTGCCATCGGCGAGATGCTGGAGTCGGGCGAGACCAGCCTGGAGGCCGTGGCGGGGCGACTCGGCATGCCGCCCCGTCGCCTGCGCACCGAGCTTGAAGAGGCCGGCACCAGCTTCAATCACGTGCTCGCCGATTACCGGTCACGGCTGGCTCGGCGCCTGCTGGCCCGTACCGACGAGAGCATCGAGCAGATCGTCTACCTCACCGGTTTCGCCGAGCCCAGCACCTTCTATCGTGCGTTCAAGCGCTGGACCAACGAGACGCCCATCGAGTACCGCAAGCGCAAGCAGGAACAGCTGGCGGCCGCGCGTGCGGCTGCCAAGGCCGGCATCGAGCTGTCCTGAGCCTTTCCGTATTCAGGCCGGCAGCGTCAGCAGTCGCTGCAGCCAGAGTCGCCGCATGTCCTCATCCAGCAGGCCGAACAGCAGCATCAGCGCCAGCCATTCCTCGCGCTCATTGATGTCGCTCAGCAGACGCTCCACGGACGTGTCGGACGACGCCGCCATCAGGCGGGCGATGTCGCCACGTCGCGTGTCGCTCATGTGCAGCACCAGGGTCAATGCCGGCGACCACAGCGCATGGGCTTCAGTCACGATCAGCAGGTGATGCAGCGTGTCCTCGTCAAGCGTGTCCAGCAGGCGCCCTGTGCGTTCGCGCAATGGCGTGTCCATGACCGACACGAGTGGCAGCAGGGCGTGCCAGAGGTCGTGGTCACGTGCGGCTGCCAGCAGTTCGCCGAGCACGGCATCGTCGTGCAGTGCCGGCAGGTTGACCAGCCGCCGCCGATCTGACGCCGGCATCAACGTCAGCAGGGGCAGGGCGACATCCCACAGGGCATGACGGATTACCCCCCGCACCATGCTGCCCAGGGTGGTCTCGTCGTCACGCAGGGCCAGCTCGACCAGCCGGCGCTGCCATGGCTCGGGCACGGATGACATCAGGGCCAGCGCATGCGGCCAGAGGTCGCTGTCCTCGGCAGCCGCCGTGCGGATCACCGCGTGCAGGGTTGGCTCGGGCAGGACGGCCAGCATGTCGGCAATGCGCCCGGTATGCTCGAGGAAGAAGGCGCTGCGCAGCAGCGCCTCGCCATCGTCGATGGCGGGAAGAATGGCCTGCACGATGGACAGTGGCAGGGTGTCCACCAGCTCGCCCAGCACGATGTATTCGCGCCGCCGGATCAGCTCCTGCGCCACAGCCGCGACGCGCTCGATCGGCAGCGCAGCAGTGAGCTCGCAGGCGCGCTGCGTTTCCAGGTGCACGGCCGCCCGGGCGAGGAACTCCGGTTTCAGGTGGCGGGCAATATCGATGGCGCGTGCCGTAGCCATCTCGCCGGCGACACGCGCACAGAGCAGGGGGCCCATGCTGTGCGCAGAAATTCCAGGCCAGTTTCCGGCACATGCAGCAGCCTTGCCAGTCGCCCCAGTTCGGCCTGCTGCCGGAAGTCGGTCATGGGCCTGTGCTCATCCGAGAATCATGCGGCGTACCGTGCCGCGCAGGAAAGCCGGCACCAGGCCCAGGCCATGCTCGAGGGCATCGGCATAGTCCTGTTCCTGGCGCACATGACTGGCACGGATCAGTGCCAGCAGCTGTTCATGCTGCGCAGGGGTCAGGCCGGGCAGGTCTCCGGCACGCAGACCCGGCTGCTCCTGCAGCGGCTCCGGCAGCATGTTCATGGCATCCGTCCCGACGTCACTTCAGTTCCGCCGAGCTCTTGCCCAGCACGCGGCGCGCGATGATCAGCAGCTGGATCTGCTGGGTGCCTTCAAAGATGTCGAGGATCTTGGAGTCGCGTGCCCATTTCTCCAGCAGCTCATCCTCGCCATAGCCCAGCGACGCCGCCAGCTCGACGCACTTGAGCGTGACCTCGTTGCCGACACGACCGGCCTTGGCCTTGCAGATCGAGGCCTCCTTGGAGTTGGGAATGCGGTTGTCGGCCATCCAGGCCGCGCGCAGGGTGAGCAGACGCGCCGCCTCCCATTCCGCTTCCAGGCGGTAGAGCGTGGCTTCGGCATGCGAGGCGTTCAGCGGCAGCGTGCCGTAGTTGGCATCGATGTGCCCGGCCAGCAGTTCCTTGGTGCGTTCGATGGCGGCAGCAGCCACGCCCACGGCCATGGCGGCGACCAGCGGACGTGTGTTGTCGAAGGTCTCCATGACACCGGCAAAGCCTTTCTTGAGATCAATCTCCGGGCTGCCGAGCAGGTTGGCTGCAGGCACGCGGCAGTCGGTGAAGGTGATGGCAGCGGTGTCGGAGGCCTTGATGCCGAGCTTGTGCTCGAGACGGGTGACCTCCATGCCCGGCGTGCCCTTCTCCACCACGAAGGACTTGATCGCGGCCTTGCCCAGCGACTTGTCCAGGGTGGCCCAGACCACCACGCTGTCGGCACGGGCGCCCGAGGTCACGTAGATCTTCTCGCCGTTGAGGATGTAGTGGTCGCCGTCCTTCACCGCCGTGGTGCGGATGGCGGCCGAGTCGGAGCCGCAGCCCGGCTCGGTGATGGCCATGGCGGCCCAG
>VFQO010001606.1_pt1 | contig 16470 bp, 16 predicted proteins | sample 3512331 | NCBI WGS metagenome assembly VFQO01 (sample SAMN10412371, study PRJNA504923) | tailings metagenome | isolation source: Replicate 3 from Balatoc abandoned mine | place: Philippines: Itogon, Benguet | collected 2017-08-28
CCCGCACTCCGCTAATTTACGCCGCGAGTTGTGCCAAATGTTCTGACGACGGACACTCTTGATACGCCCTATGTTCCCGATGGCCTGAATCAATACGACAGTGTCAACGGGGTTACCTATGCGCACGATGCCAGTGGCAACCTCACTTCAGATGGATCGACCACCTATACCTACGATGTCGAGAACCGGCTTGTGGGTGCGACCGGTGCCAAGACCGCCGGGCTGCGCTATGATCCGCTGGGGCGTCTATACGAGATCACCAACGGATCTGGCGGCATTACCCGTTTGCTGTATGATGGCGACGCTTTGATCGGCGAGTTCGATACTACCGGCACGATGCTTAATCGCTACGTACACGGGCTGAGCGCGGGAGACGATCCGATGGTCCGCTATGCGGGATCAAATGCTGCTCGGAGCGCTGCTGAATATCTCTATGTTGATCGGCTTGGGTCGGTCGTCGCGAGCTTTGACTGGAACGGGTCGGTCAAAGCGATCAACACCTATGATGAGTTTGGCGTACCTGGCACGCCTGGCGGAACAGCGAACACGGGTCGGTTCCGCTATACCGGACAGATCTGGATACCCGAGCTCGGGCAGTACCACTATAAGGCACGAGCTTATTCGCCGACGCTCGGCCGGTTCATGCAAACCGATCCCATTGGTTATGCAGATGAGCTGAATATGTATAGTTACGTCGCTAATGACCCATTGAACAAAGTCGATGTATGGGGGCTTAGCGACTGCCCAGCAGAAGACCCCGATTGCAGTGATGATGACAACAATGAAATTTTAGTGACTCTTCGACGCCAAGAACAAGAAACTGAGATTTCTCGAAATTTTGGAGGCAGTAGTTGCATCGGAAGCTGTAATTCAATCGGAAATGCCATTATAAATGAGATTATAGTAACGGGGACAAAACCAGTGCCTCGCAGCACATCTCCGGACAATCGAGGAACTATCCTCCCTATTGCGGGAAAACAGAACGAAACTGGAGTCCCTCGTGATCCAGCAGAAGTAAAAGAAATGCTCGAGGAGGCAAGAAAAAATCGCGACAAAAAACTCATTAAGCGATTGCTAAAGCAACAGAAAAATATTTCTGACAGGAACAAAAGAAAGTTGAGAGGACTTGGGAAATTTAGAATTTTGGCACCATTTATCATATTGGAACAACAGATACGGGCCCTCCGATGTCAATATGACCCGAGCTGCTACGAAGATGAAAATGGGGATTTGATTGCTTAGAAATGGACAGAAACACTGAACCAAGAGATATTATTCTCGCTGCCAATGGTGGCTCAAGCCTGAGGGCTGTGTCTGACGCCGCCATGAGAATAATACACGATCAACAACCTGAGATTCGTTTAATCGCGGCGCAAGCCCTCCTGAACAATCCATTTGCGGACTCTGATGCCCTGAAAGATTTGATCCTTAACGAGCCATCCGTTGAGGTAAAAGGATGGCTAGCCATGTCATTTGCAGCAAAAGCAAGGTTTTCAGGCCTTAGCTTCCTCAATAATTTAATTAGCGAGCAATCAATTGATTTTTCGGTTAAGGAAAAATTATTGTTCGATGCAGCTCTAGCAATATGTGAACGATCAAGACGCCATCTATTGGAACTCATGAGGCACATCTATAGTAGGGACGAAAACGTTTCAAAATTTTCAGTTAGTCTATGCAAAATGTTGATCGATGATGGCGATAATGCAGATAGTAAATTTCTTAACAAAATAATTAGAGAAAGAAGTCGAATGAAGAAAAAAAAATTACTTTAATAAATAAGCTTCAAACTTACGATATTTAGGCAATTCTAAAGTTACATTGGTTATTGTTATGGATCAAGCCCTTTCTCGAGGTACGCTGTTTGTGGTGCTGACGCGCCCGCAAATGTTTGCAGGCGTCACCTATAATTTCTTCGTGATCAACGCGATTGCGAGCATTGAGCTGTTCCTGATCTTTCGGGCCTGGTGGGTGCTGCTGGCAGCGCTTGTGGTCCATGGCATGGGCACGCTTGCCTGCCTTGATGAGCCTCGCATATTTGACCTTTGGATTACGCGGGTGCGCAATTGCCCGCGGGTGCGGAATTACGCGATTTGGCGATGCAATTCTTACCGCCCCTAACCCGTGATCCCAAGGTGGCCGCGCGCGAGGCCCCGGCGGGCGTGCACTTGCCCTATGCGCGACATATCGATGATGTGACCATCCAAACCCGCGACGGGTTGCTGATGCAGACGATCCGGCTCGGTGGGTTGCTGTTCGAGACCGCTGACAGCGCTGAACTCAATTATCGAGCAGGCCTGAGGGACGCGATGCTGCGTACGCTCGGTTCCTCGCGCTTTGCGATCTATCATCATGTAGTGAGGCGACGCGCTGAGGCGGCGCTGCGCCCTGTGACCGCCGATGACTTCTCCGCACGGCTCGATGCGCGCTGGCAGGAGCGGCTCGGCGGCAAGCAGCTCTATGTGAACGAACTGTTTGTCACGATCATCCGCCGCCCGCTGCAGGGCAGGATCGGCACAGCGGACCGTATGCGCAGCCTGTTCACCGGCAAGTCCCGTCGCAATGCCGGACAGATCGCGGCGGAGAAGCATGCGCTCGACCGCGCTCGTGAGGCGCTTATGGCCTCTTTAGGGGCCTATGAGCCGCACTTATTGAGCATCTACGATACGCCCGATGGCAAGCGTTCAGAGCCGATCGAGTTCCTGTCCTGCCTGTTCAACGCCGACCTTCGCCCCGTGGCGCTTCCGCATGGCGACCTCGGGCATTTCATCCCGGCGCGGCGAGTGAGCTTCGGGCAGGACTGTGTCGAGCTGGGGCCGGCGGGTCCGCTGCCGCGTCGATTCGTAGCGATGGTCTCGATCAAGGATTACCCGGGCGCGACCTTCCCGGGTATGTTCGACGAACTCTACCGCCTCCCGTTCGAACTGCAGGTCACGCAAAGCTTCGCGATGGTCGAACGCGCTGCCGCGCTCGGCCAGATCAACCTTGCGTTGCGCCGCATGCGCTCGGCCGAGGACGAGGCGCTGTCGCTGCGCGATGAGCTCACCTACGCCAAGGATGAGGTCGCCGCGGGCCGCGCTGGGTTCGGGGAACATCACACGTCGATTGCAGTCCACGCCGACGATCTGGCAAGCCTCGAAGGCAATGTCGCCGAAGTGATCGCTTTGCTGGCCGATCTCGGGATCAATGCGGTACGGGAGGATATCGCGCTGGAGCCTGCCTTTTGGGCGCAGTTCCCGGGAAACTTCCGATACATCGGGCGACGCGGGTTGGTCTCGACGACCAACTTTGCAGGACTTGCCAGCCTTCACAACTTCCCCGTCGGCCGCGCGCAGGGCAATCACTGGGGCGAGGCGGTGACCCTGTTCGAGACGACCGCGGCCGGACCCTACTTCTTCAACTTCCACCGCGCCGACCTTGGCAACTTCACGGTGATCGGCCCGTCGGGCTCGGGCAAGACCGTCGTGCTCAACTTCCTGCTGGCGCAGGCGCGGCGGTTCAATCCGCGTATTATCTTCTTTGACAAGGACCGCGGGGCGGAGCTCTTCATCCGTGCGATTGGCGGTCAGTATGACCGGCTGCGGCCTGATGCCCCTTCCGGCCTCAATCCGCTCCAGCTTGAGGACACGCCGGCCAACCGCCAGTTCCTGCTCGAGTGGCTGACGTCGCTTGCAGGCGGCGCGACCAGCGCCGAGCTCGATCAGATCCGCGATGCGATTGAGACCAGTTTCGCGCAGCCTTCAGCCCGCCGCCGATTGCGCTACTTAGTCGAGCTGTTTCGCGGGGGCGCACGGCCCGAGCCCGATGATCTCCATGCACGCCTCCGCCCCTGGTGGGGAGAGGGGGAGCGGGCGTGGCTGTTCGACAATGAGCGCGACCTGACAGATCTCGCCGCCGACACGGTCGGGTTCGACATGACCGCAATCCTCGATGATCCGACTGCCCGCACGCCGGCGATGTTCTACTTCTTCCACCGGGTCGAGCAGCGGCTTGACGGTAGCCCCGCAATCATCGTCATCGATGAGGGCTGGAAGGCGCTTGATGACGACGTCTTCGTGCGCCGGATCAAGGACTGGGAGAAGACCATCCGCAAGCGCAATGGCGTGGTCGGCTTTGCAACCCAGAGCGCGTCCGATGCGCTGGAGAGCAAGATCGCCAGCGCAATCATCGAGCAGGCCGCGACCCAGATTTTCATGATCAATCCCAAGGCGCGCGCCGAGGACTACATCAATGGGTTCGGATTGAGCCGCCACGAGTTCGATCTGGTGCGCACGCTCCCCGACAGCTCGCACTGCTTCCTGATCCGTCATGGACGCGAGAGCGTGGTCGCCCGGCTCGACCTGTCGGGCGAAAGCGATATTCTCACCATCCTGTCAGGGAGGGAGTCGACCGTGCGGATGTTTGATGAGATCGTCACCCGCACTGGACCCGATCCGGCCAACTGGCTGCACCTGCTACTCGAGAAGGCTGCCTGATGGCGTGCCCCGCCATCATCACCGGCGGCAGCTTCCTGCTGCGTGTGCTTGAGCATATCGACTGTCAGGCGCAGGTGATTGGCTCCTACGGCTATCTGGCGCTGGGCCAGCCCGGTTCCATGGCCGCTGTGCTGATGACGAGCCTGCTGACCCTGTTCATCGCGCTGTTCGGGATCCGGCTGCTGTTCGGCCCGCCGCCGGGCGCACGCGATCTTGTGTTCGACGTTCTGAAAATCGGGATCGTGCTGACGCTGGCGTTCTCCTGGCCCGCGTTCCGCACAGTCATCTATGACGTGACCCTCAAGGGACCGGCCGAAATCGCCAGCGTCATCGGTACCGCCAGCGGGAACGAGCGACCGGGTGAGGGGCTGGCTGAGCGCCTCCAGCGCGCCGACAATGCCATCGTGAGGCTGACCGAGGTCGGTGCGGGCCGTAACCTAGGTGCACTGATCGACAAGGATGCGCCGGGCGGGACGTTCGAGGGCTCCGCGATCGCCGATGACACCGCCTTTGGCTCGGGGCGGCTGCTGTTCCTGGCCAGCACCATCGGCACCCTTGCTCTGCTGCGCATTGCAGCCGGCCTCCTCCTCGCGCTCACCCCGCTGGTGGCCGGACTGTATTTCTTCCCATGGTCGCGAGGGATGGTCGCTGGCTGGATCAGAGGGCTGGTCCTGACGATGACGGGTTCGATCGGAGCAGCGCTCGTTCTCTCGGTCGAGCTCGCGATCATCGAGCCATGGCTTGCAGATGCGCTGAAGGTACGCTCGCTCGGATATGCCATTCCGGCTGCCCCCACCGAGCTCTTCGCAATCATGCTGGCCTTTGCGATCGTCCAGCTGATGATGATCTGGCTGCTGGCCCGTGTGGTGTTCACGCGCGGCTGGCTGACCCTGCCCGATTGGCCGCGCGGAGCGGAGCAGCAACTCGTCCCGCAGCCATCGTTGGCAGGCCGCGGGATTATGGGCGAGACAGGCTTCAACCGCGCGGAGCAGGTCAGCAACGCCGTCGAGACTGTCATCCGCCGCGAGCAGACCCTGACTAACGATCGGTTCACCCGAACCACACTTACCGGCATGAGCGATGGGCCGCAGGGGCCGACAAGCCCCGGCCCCGGCAATGACGCAGGCCCGCCGCGGCTCGGCAGCTCCTACCGGCGAACGTCCTTGCGCACCTCGCGCTCCGGACTGGCAAGGGATCGCAGCTGATGAACGCAAGACCCGAGCAGGATTTTGGCGAGGATCTGGCCGATCTGCCGGTCGCAGCCAGTTGGGCGGCCAGCGTCACCGAGGACCTGGAGCGCTCAAATCGCCGCGCGTGGATCGTTGCCATCATTGCCGCGCTGATTGCACTCTTGGAAGCTGTAGCACTGGTGTTTCTGGTGCCGCTCAAGACTGTCGAGCCCTACACTCTGATGGTCGACCGTCAGACAGGCAATGTTGAAGCGCTTGCGCCGCTTGATGCGCAGGTGGTGACGTCCGATGCGGCGCTCACACGCTCGTTCCTTGTCCAATATGTAATCGCGCGCGAGAGCTTTACGCTTCCGACCCTGCAGGACGATTATCGCAAGGTTTCGCTGTGGTCTGATCGGACGGTGCGTGAGAACTATCAGCGCTTCATGAATGCTGCGAACCCGGCCAGCCCGCTATCTGCCTTACCCGGCGATGCAGCCATTCGTACGCAGGTAAAGAGCGTCTCGAACCTCGGCGAAGGCCGTGCTCTGGTACGGTTCCAGACTACCCGGATCGACCCCGGCGCATCGCCGCAGCCGCCTGCGCACTGGGCAGCCATCCTTACCTACAGGTTCAGCAAGGCCGAGATGAGCGAGGCGGATCGCTATGTGAACCCGCTCGGGTTCCAGGTCACGAGCTATCGACGAGATGCGGAGACCCTGCCTGAAGAAGGTATCGTCAACGGCGTCGACCTTGACGACACCCGGAGCGTAGCGCCGTAATGCTGACCCGGATGGCAACCCTTACCCTTCTTGCTATGGGCGTACCGCTTGCGGCGCAGGTGTTCCCGATGCCCGGCCCGGAGACCCCGCGCATTCAGACCGCCGAGTGGCGTCCGGGGGAGCCACTGGTGTTGACTGCTCTCCCGCAGACCGCGCTTACCGTCATGCTTGAGCCCGGCGAGACTATCCAGCGGGCCACCCTCGGCGGGAGTTCCACATGGGAAGTGGCAATCTCGGCCGAGGCAGACAGCTTCCAGATCAAACCGGGTCCTGGAGCAGTGCCCGCCAGCCTCTCGGTCGAGACCAACCGCCGTTCCTATTCTTTCCTGCTTGAGACCGGTGACGGTCTTCAGGCCGCCTATCTGGTGCGGCTGCAGTTTGGCGGGGGCTCTGCCGTGTCACAGACACCATCTGGACAAAGCCCGTCCGATCTCACCGGATTTGAGTGGACCTATCGCCTGCGTGGTGATCGGTCCGTTCGCCCTGTTTCGATCCGTGACAATGGGGCGAAGACCGTCATCGAATATGCGCCGGGCCAATCCCTGCCCGCCGTCTTCGCAATTGGTCCGACCGGTGAAGAGGAGGTGGTCGACGGCTACATGCGAGACGGACTCTTTATCATCGACCGGGTGCATGAAGAGCTTGTGTTCCGCATCGATAAGGGGAAGGCAACCGCCCGGCGTGATCCAAACCCGGCGACCCCGAATGGGGATGCAGGGTGACTGGCGCGGCCGATCCAACCTCAGAAAATGACTATGCCTACGAGCCCGCCGACGTGCGTCCGGTCATCCCGACCGGCAGCAGCAGCAATATGGGGCTATGGATCTTCTTCGTGATGCTGGCAGCGGGCGGCGGGGTGCTGTTCAGCGCGCTCAGTGCTTCGCGCGAAGCGGCCGAAGCGCCTTCACTGCTGCAGCCGAGCGAAGACGCTTCGGTGAGGATCATGTCGCCCGAACCACTCGATATCCCGGCTCGGTTTGCTGCCGATCCGCGCACTGATTTTCAGCCCGTTGACCGGCGCGCCAGAGACCCGTTCGCGTTGCAACAACAGCAACCGATTGAGCCAGCAATTCGTCCGCAGTCGTCCATTCCGTTCAGGCTTTCGCCTATTCCTGCGGTAGAGCCTCTTCCACCGGTGCAACTTCAACCCACGCCTCCTCGTGTCGTGTTCGACAATCGCGCGGCCCCTCCTGCTCCTCAACTAGCAACGGCCCGCGGTGATAGTGGCAGCTCACGCGTAACCGCTGAGCGGTTCGGCAACCCCTCTCTCACCATCCCACAAGGTACCGTCATCCCGGCCGTACTCGAGACCGCACTCGATTCTACCCGCGCGGGTGGTGTGCGCGCGCTGGTGCAGCGCGACGTCTCTGGGTTTGATGGCAGCCGTATCCTGATCCCGCGCGGCAGCCGACTTTATGGCGAATATGAAGCCAGCCTGCAGCCCGGACAGAACCGGGCGCTGGTACGCTGGACCCGTCTGATCCGTCCCGACGGGGTAACGATTGCGCTCGACTCACCGTCTTCCGATCCCCTTGGTCGCGCAGGGATCAGGGGTAAGGTCGACACCAAGTTCCTGCAGCGGTTTGGCGGTGCGCTTCTGCAATCCGTGCTGGACATCGGAGTAGGCATTACGGTCAACCGCGCCACCGATGGCGTGATTTTAGCGCTCCCCGGCAGTACTCAGAACGTGCGGATAGCCGAGCCCGAAACGATCCAGCCCACGCTAAAGGTCAAACATGGCACTAGTGTCTCAGTGTTCGTCGCGCGCGATCTCGATTTCTCGACCGTGGACCGGTGAGGTGAGGCGATGAGCGCCACTGGGGCAAGCTACTATCTCGACAGCTTCCTTGCACCGCTCGCGCCGTTTCTGACGCAGCCGGGCGTAACAGACATCTGGATCAATCGCCCCGGCGAGGTCTGGCTCGAAAACCTTGGCGGGGGGATCGAGCGGGTCGAGGAGCCGGCGTTGGACGCCTCATTGCTCCAGCGGCTTGCAAAGCAGATCGCTGCGTTCTCATCTCAGGGGATCAGCCGGGCGCAGCCCTTGCTGGCAGCGACCCTGCCCGATGGCTCACGCGTACAGGTTGCCGCGCCGCCGGCCACGCGGCAGGACTATGCCTTTGCGATCCGTCGGCATGTGTCTGCGGATCTGTCGCTGGCCGACTGGGAAGAAGCCGACGCCTTTGCCGAAGTCGAGCTCGGTCATAGCGAATTCGCGGACGAGCGGCGGTTCAGGGCGCTGACTGGTCGCGAGGCTTCGGGCCATCTGCGCGCGGCGGTACGCTCGCGGCGTAACATCCTGGTGGCGGGTGGCACCTCGACCGGCAAGACCACATTCCTGAATGCGTTGCTCGCCGAAATCCCGGTCGAGGAGCGGTTGATCCTTATCGAGGACACCGCCGAGCTGCATCTCAGCCACCCTAATGCTGTCGGGCTGATCGCTGCGCGCGGCGAGCTGAGCGAGGCGCGGATCAGTGCCGAGGACTTGCTGATCGCCGCACTGCGCATGCGGCCTGACCGGATCATCCTTGGCGAGCTTCGCGGAATCGAGGCATTCACCTTCCTGCGCGCGGTCAACACCGGGCATCCGGGATCGATGACTACTATCCACGCCGACACCCCGCAACGCGCGATCGAGCAGTTAGCGTTGCTGGTGCTACAAGCCGGCTCCAAGCTCAGCCGCGACGATGTGCGGCACTATGTACGCGAGAGCGTCGATGTGTTTGTACAGCTTGAACGGCGCGATGGCCGGCGGAGGGTCAGCCGCGTGCTGGTGGCGGAGTAGCAGTGGTGGCGCTGGCGGTTCAGCAGAGCCTTTTAGAGGCTGGAGGCGGGGCACCGATGAACGAGACCGCGCGCTGGATAGAGGGTGCGATTTTAGGCGAGTTCGCGCTTGGGTTGTGCGTGATTGCGGTGGCGTTCATCGGTGCGCGGATGCTGATCGGACGCTTACCGCTGCGTGAGGGCGCGCGGATCGTAGTCGGGTGTTTTGTGCTCCTAGGAGCGCCGGTGATTGCGAGAGGTTTGTATGATCTCGGCGGCATCTCATCTCCCACATTGCTTTCAAACCTTCAGACCATTAATCCGGCGACGCCGCGACCAGAATTGCCCAAAGCGACCTATAACCCTTATGCGCAAGCGTCTGTACGTGACGATCGTTGATTTGAAGGGATACCGCGCCGCGTTTAAGCCAGCTCTCCATTTGCGCGGCATCAGTCGTCTCGGCGATAACCAGCAGAGTTCTGCCCAGCGTTTCGGCATGGATCGTTTCATCACCGGCGGCGACCTCCAGCTCTCCGAGCTGCCGGCGATGCCAGCGCTGCATGTCATATCGAAGTTCAGGCGCGGCTATGGGAGCCAACATGTGTGCGACAGCATTAATATGACCGTGCAGCTTGAACGGCCGGTGGCAGAAGGCGGTTCCGATGCGTTCTGGTGACAGAGTAGCGGACAATGGCATTCGCCGTGCAGCGTAGCCTGTTTGACGCGGATGGTGGGTCGCCGATGAGTGACTCAGGGCACTGGATCGAGGGCGTCGTGCTAGGTGAGCTCACGGTGGGAGTCTGCGTGCTCGCGCTGGCGCTCATGGGAGCGCTGATGTTGACTGGGCGGCTGCCGCTGCGTGAGGGAGCGCGAATTGTCGTTGGGTGCTTTGTTATGGTGGGGGCGCCTGTGATTGCGTCGGCATTTGTTGTCGTAGGGGGCAATGCAATCAGCATCGAGCCCCCACCGCCACCATCCGACAACGGGTCGAAAGCCACGTCTCGCCCGCCTCTGCGGCCAGCCGACTACGATCCCTATGCTGGCGCTTCACTGAATCAAAATTGAGTGGTTATAACGGAAAGTTGAGTCCTAGATGGCATCGTCTGTAAACTTGAAGAATGGTCAGGACATTGCGAGCAAGAGTTCGGCCCCAAAATCGTTAGCCCGAAAAAAATGCGGCTAACTCAGAAAGTTGTAGGAGAATCGATTATTTCATGAGACGTTCCACCAATGGATTGAGAGCGATCAAAGGGGGCTTGAGGCATGGTACCGTTTTCCATCAGATCGGCGACCCTTGTGATCGCACTCGCGCTGGTGGGCCATCAATCAGCGAGAGCCGATGAAACGATTACCTACACCTACGATTCCCTTGGCCGATTGGTAGCGGCAAAATCTTCTGGCACCGTCAACAACAATAGGACCGCTTCATATTGTTATGAAAAGGCGGGTAATCGAAAATATGTGAAGTCGGATACCACCGGTGTCCCTGTCGATTGCTCAACAATCCCGACACCAGTTCCGCCGCCGCCATCTGGTCCTTCGATCACAATCAACAATGCCTCTGCTTCTGAGGGCGGTTCAGTTGCCTTTACAGTCTCTCTGAGCGCCGCATCGACGTCCACGGTGACAGTCGACTATGCTACTGCAGTAGGCACGGCCCAAACGAACGATTTTTTCATGACGTCTGGTACGTTAACGTTTTCGCCAGGCCAAACCAGCAAGCCGCTTAGCGTCGCGACAAAACAAGATACTGCTGTTGAAGCAACCGAAGTCTTTACCGTCAATCTGACGAACCCGACGGGAGACTCCACGATCGGCGACAGCCAGGGCATTGGTTCGATCATCGACGACGATGACGAAGATCCTAATCCTTGCCCGCTCTGTTAGTCTGCGGGCGTGGTCGGTTTTTGACAATTCAAAGCTTTGGGGGTGCACATGCGGTCAAGGTCAGCCAAACTTTCTCGGGCAACCGCCAGCCTAGGGTTAATTCTAGGAGCGAACGGAGTGTATGCTCAAGCTCCTGCCAGCAATGCTGTCGTGTGTTCAGCCCTAGAGGCTGCCCCCATCAAAAATGAAGCCCCTAGGCTCAGCGTCGTATGCGGAAGATATGGCGTCACCTTGGGCAGCGTTGATCGCTACGAACTGGTGCAATTTCCGGCGCTCGACGCAGCGGTTGTGGTAACAACCTTCGAAGGCACACAGCGGGTTTTCCTGCTAATCAAAAATCCAGATGAAAGCGTCGCGCTCGAAGAGTTGACCAGCGCAATCACACTTGAGCTCGGCCGTGGCGTACGATCGACTATCGTCGGCTTTCGCTTGGATTTCGAAAACGCTGCTATGGGCCGGATGGTCGCTACTGACGCTTCGGCGGAAGCAAAAGGCGCACCGCCTGTCGCAATCGACATCGCCGCCATGATTGCGCAATCACGAAGCATGCGCGGCCCGGTGAAGTTTGGAGTAGCTCCATGATCACTTGCGGCAAGTCTAGATCGCTGATCCGCACCATAGTCGCTTTTGCGCTTGGTTTTCTCGCATTGCATTCGAACAACCATTTATCGGCTCAATCGCTGCCACCACCACCCCAACCCGCAAGTGTCGATGAGAACGGGGTGGACGTGGGCACCCGTACGCTTGTCATGGGAGGGACTGATCTTGCCATTGGTCCCGGCGATCAGCGGGGTTTGCGCATCGATAGGCAGCTTGCTTCCTATGGATGGCGAATCTCTAGTACGCCGACAATTGCGGGTAGCATAAGTAATCCAATCGTCGTGCTTGATGGGCAATCCTATTCGTTTCAATTGAGCGGCGGGGTCTACAATCCTTGGGTGAAAGAAGGTTCAACGCTGAGCTCTGATCTAAACACCTTCACGCTGCGCGATGGGACCGTTATCACGTTTCAAACCGTCACAGGCCTTTCCGAACACTCTACCGCGTTCAGAACAGCGAGTAAGATAACCTTCCCCGACGGCGTTGAGCACTACTTCACGTATCAGAGTAGCCAATATCAGTTGAGCTCTAACCCGGTCGCTTACGAAACTATCAGCAGGCTGGTTTCGGTCACAAGTTCGACCGGCTATCAGATCAAGCTCACCTATGCCTCAAACAGTCAGGCAAGTTTTGATTGGCGCCGTCTCACCAAAGCTACGTCGATTAACAATACTGTAGAGTATTGTGCTCCATCAGCAGATACGTGTTCGCTGGCAGGGAGCTGGCCCGAAGTGACCTATGGAGGAGCATCATTCGCAACGGTCGGCGCGGTAACCGATCCGGAAGGAAGGACTACTGCATATAGCTACTCAAATTCTAAGATTTACTCTATGACGCCGATGGGTACAGGTCAATTACCAGTGTCATATACATACACCGGCAATGAGATCCTAACCGTGTCGCGGGGGGGTGGGACGTGGTCTTATTCGCCACAATACCTCCAGACATTGGTTACTGACCCAAATAGCAATGTGACGACCTATTCTCTTGACGGAAGCGACCGGGTGAGCGGTGTAACAAACGCCAAAGGCGAGTACACGAGCTTTTTGTACTGTAGTGGTACCAGCAATTGTCCCCAAAACAGTGTTTACCGCGTGTATGCTCCAGAGGGCAATTACGTAACCTACGCGTACGACACGCGGGGCAATGTGACGAGTATGGCTTATCGTGAAAAGCCAACTGTTGGCACTACAACGATTACCACATATGCCAGTTTTCCCAGCAGCTGCACCAACACCAAGACTTGCAACCGGCCGACGAGCACCACAGACGCTAAAGGCAACGTCACCAACTACAGTTGGGACACCGGACACGGCGGCTTGCTGCAAGTCCAATTGCCGCCAGCGGTCAGCGGGGGGGCGCGGCCTACTACTACCTACAGCTATACAGCGACCCAGGCCCGCTACCTTACGGGCGTCGGCGTCTGGTCGAACTCGCCAACCATCTATGTTGCCGATGTCGTTCGGCAATGTCGGACTGCGGCGACTTGCACGGGCACAGCGGACGAGCGCGTGACTGACCTCAACTATCTCTCTTCTTCTGTCGCAAACAACGCCCTTGTTGCAAATGTAGTCCAGGCGGCGGGCAATGGAACGCTTTCAGCGACAATCAACCTAACATACACAAACCTTGGTGATGTGGAGACGGTAGACGGCCCACTTAGTGGGATCGGAGACAAGGCGATTGCCTTCTATAACAAGTCGCGTCAACCGACCGGGCAGATAGCGTCGAGTGCCAATCTGGCAACCCGGATTACTTACGATACCTCAGGACGGCCTTCGATAACGCAAACTGGATATGCCTCCAGCCAGACGGCGGTGGCACTCGCTGCCATGACAGTCTCGCAGTCATCCGAAACGCAGTACGACAGCCATGGCAGACCCATAAGGGCGCTCGCGAAGGGTTCGACCGGAACGACATACTCTCTTGTGCAGAACAGCTATGACTCCGCTAGCCGTGTCACGTGTTCAACTTTTCGGATGAACCCCGCTAATTACGCCTCCCTTCCATCAGATGCATGTTCGCTCGCTGCGCAAGGTGTCTTCGGCCCCGACCGCGTTACGAAATACACCTATGACCAGATCAACAGGGTGACAAAGCTAACAGAAGGGTACGGAACCAATGATGCCGCAGACACAAGCACGTTGACATTTACCCCAAATGGGCAATTAAAAACCGCGCTTGATGGTGAAAATAACCTAACGACCTATTCCTATGATGGGTACGATCGGACTTTGAAGGTGCAATACCCATGGCCTGCCAAACGAGCCGCCGAAAGCTCGACTGTCGACTTTGAGCAATACACGTACGACGCAAACGGTAATGTGCTGACTTTCCGTACTCGCCGCGGTGAAACGCTCACCATGAGCTACGACAATCTCAACCGGCTGACCAGTAAGGCGGTCCCGGCGCGAGCAGGTCTTGCTGCTACGCATACGCGCAGCGTCTTTTTCGCCTACGACATGTTCGGCAACATGACCAATGCTCGTTTCGACAGCCAATCGGGTGAGGGTATTGGCATGACATACGATGGCCTTGGCCGGGGTATCGCCGAAATTTCGACAATGGACGGGGTTACTCGGACAATCGGATCGGCCTATAATGCAGCCAATCAGCGAACAGCGATTACTTATCCTGACAACCAGGTCTTCAGCTACATTTATGATGCGATCGGGCGGCCCGATTTGATCCGCGATCCGGCATCCAACGTACTCATCGATTTCAATTACGATGTGCGGGGCCGTGTCGATCGGATGGATCGCTACGGTACGTCCAATGAACAATTTCTGGGCTATGATGTCACGTCACGCATGACCGCTCTGTCGATCGGTCCTAACATTTCGAGCCCAGTCAATGTTGCGACCTTTGCATTCAATCCTGTATCACAGATCAACGCAAGCACGAAAAGCAACAACTCTTTCGCTTGGAATGGGCACCTCGACCTAGCTAGAAGTTATACGGCTGACGGCCGCAATCAGTACACGGTCGCGGGTCCCGCTTCGTTTTCGTACGATGCCAACGGAAGTTTGACCTCCGATGGTGCCAACACATATGTCTACGATGTGGAAAATCGGCTTGTTTCGAAAACTGGCGGCAGCACCAGCGTTACCTTGCGCTACGATCCCCTAGGTCGGCTTTATGAGGTAAATGGTAGCCAAACCGGAATCGCACATTTTGTTTACGACGGTGATGCGCTTGTCGCGGAGTACAGTGGTTCTAACACAATGCTCCAACGCTATGTTCACGGCACGGCTGCTGGCTCAGATGATCCGCTCGTCACTTACGCCGGGGCCAGTGCCTTGATCGGTAACGCTAGAATGCTTTATGCCGATGAGCGGGGGTCTATTGTCTACAGCACCAATTCGAGCGGAAGCGCAGCTACCATCAACTCATATGATCCCTACGGTATTCCCGGTTCGGCGAACACAGGTCGGTTCCAGTATACCGGGCAGATTTGGATCCCTGAGCTGGGTGCCTATCACTACAAGGCTCGGGTTTATTCACCCACTCTCGGCCGATTCTTGCAAACCGATCCCATCGGTTATGGCGATGGGATGAACGTGTATCGGTATGCCAGCAATGATCCGGTCAATCGGTTTGATCCATCAGGATTAGAAGGTGACCTTGCCGTGCCACAGATAGTAGTGCGAGCGGGCTATATGGGGTGTTGGATCTTTTGCAACCGTGGTGTTGGTTTAGTTGGTCTCGATAACGGAGGGAATTGTGGTGCCTGCAATGCAGTCGTAGAATTTGGCGACAAAGGAATAACGATCACAGGAAGGCGCCCGAGAAGAGGAAGCATACAAATCAATGCATCGAGGTCGCTGCAAAGTCCGGAAGGCTGTAACCAAGGGGCTCTGGACTTCTTTAATGGACTTCGCGATTTCGGCAGCGCGACAAATGACGCTGGTGATAAAGCCCTCATCCTTGGAGGCGGAGTTGCCATTGCCGGTTTAGCCACAGCGAGCACCGGCGTTGGTGCACCTTTAGGACTATCAGCCGAGGTTGTAGCGGGTGGACTAGGCACAGTGGGATTACTTGCGAAAGGCGTAGGAGGCGGGCTTGAGGCAATCGGAGAAATTGGCGCCGCGGTTCAAATCGGAGTTGCCCGCCCACAGGCGGGAACATTCATTGTACGTGGAATTATTGGTGTAGTGCCATTCGCAGATGACATTGTTGGGAGTTTATCTGGCGAAGCTGCCGACGCGTTTCTGCCACAGACTAACGTTCCGAGAGTGTGCTCGTAAAATGGAATACGCTGCAATTCTCTTGAGCATCGCGATTCTTCTGGTGTTTGTGGTTCAAGGACTGAAATTTTTCTTGAAATCTGAATCTTATCAGCGGCGTTCTTTTAGTCTAACGCTTGGTATTTTTTCCTTCTTTGTACCGATATCTGTATCATTAATCCTGCTGTCTTCCGGCGTCGATGAAGGCGGCGTCGACTTCCTGATCGGGTTTTGTGGAATTGGCAGTCTCGTCGCTCTCTTCTTCTTTGCGAAAGCCGCACTTCATTCGTAGCGCTGGACATAAGTTACAAAGTGGGCCGTGAGGCGATCAAAGACTTTGAGATTTTTCACCTGCGTGCCTGATTGCTTCCGGTCAGAGGTAGATTCTCGCTCCTTCATGGTGGTTGTTTGATTTGCTGGAAACATGTCTGGGGGCATGCCCCCAGACATGTCGGCCGGCGATCTCGCCGGTGGTCTTCCCGCGCAGTTTTGAGTGCGGCCTGGCCGTGTTGTAATGTAACCGCTGTTTCGCCCCCACATTGAACGCGGCGTGCTGATCGCCGAGGCCGAA
>VFQO010001612.1_pt1 | contig 16446 bp, 18 predicted proteins | sample 3512331 | NCBI WGS metagenome assembly VFQO01 (sample SAMN10412371, study PRJNA504923) | tailings metagenome | isolation source: Replicate 3 from Balatoc abandoned mine | place: Philippines: Itogon, Benguet | collected 2017-08-28
CTAACCGGTCCTAATAGTTCATATCGCGCTTGAGAGTCTGCACTATCAACGTCAGTCCTGCCTCGCAGGCGGTTGATGGAGAACATCTCCAGCCAGATACGCCTTCAAACCACTCAAACCTTTGAGTGCGCATCGATTTAAACCCGCATTCCACCGGCTCCATTGCTTGGTGACCATAGCGTCTGTGCCCCACCCGATCCCATCTCGAACTCGGCCGTGAAACCAGACAGCGCCAATGGTACTGTGCCTCAAGGTACGGAAGAGTAGGTCGTCGCCAGGCATTGCAGCCGGTGGATGCGCGGAAAAAAACCCATTCACATAGTCAACAGGGCTGTCCCGCAAGGGCAGCCCTTTTGGCGTCTCAAACGCCTCGGTATCGCGGGATGGAGCAGCCCGGTAGCTCGTCAGGCTCATAACCTGAAGGTCGTTGGTTCAAATCCAACTCCCGCAACCAACACAAAATACCCATAACAACCCGCCAATCTAACGTCCGCAGCCTCGCTGCCGGACGCAATTGCCCTTGGCGGCTTGCCAGAGAAGGACAGGGCATGACCGAGACCACCACCCCGCTGCTCACCGGACGCTTCGACGAGGCGCTCGCCTATCCGAGCCGGATCCACCGCACCCAGCTGCGCAAGGTCAGCGCGATCCCCTATGTCTCCCACCTCCTCGCGGTCGCCGCAATCGCGCTCGAGAACGGCGCCGACGAGGACCAGGCCATCGCCGCGCTGCTGCATGATGCCGTCGAGGATCAGGGCGGGCTCGAACGGCTGGCGGATATCCGAGACCCGGCGTTGGCCTTGTCGTGCAGCCGGTAAGTCACGAGCGAGCGAAGCAGCAGCTGGCCGAGCCGTTCGGCATCATTGGTAAAACGCTCCTGCGTCTCTAGGCGGACATAGACCTTGTCGTTGGCATTGATCGTAGCGAACTGGCCGAGCCACAAATTGGCGTCGTCCTCGGCGGCAAGGGCGGGCGCCTCCGAGGCGAGCAGTGCGGCGGAAACGGCAAAAAGGCGCAGGCTCATGGCAAGCTCACTATGCAATTGCGCAACGCGGGCCTTGCGATCCTGGCGCATCAAGCTCGCGTTCCGTCCCTTCGCGGGGCAGGGGTGAATGAGGACAGTTATGCCCCGTTGTAGGGACAGACGACTGGTGGACGACGATTTTCAGTGCACCGTCGTTTCCGCGAATGTAGCCGAAGGTGTATTCCACCTTCGTCTCCTGGCTGGCACCAGCAGGGGGTGAACTAGTAATCGCCCATCGCGACAGTCATGGTGCACGAGTTGTTGGTGATGCCTACATTCTTCCAGCGCACCTTGAGCCACGCCTTGATCGCAAAAGCTGCGCCGGTCTGCTCGCTATCTTGCTCCGGGAATCCACGCGAATCATTGTACCGGGATCAGGGCCACGACAGTGTGTTGCGGGGTTTCGGATCGATATGAAATGGCTATTCTTCAGATGGTTACATCTGAAGATTTTTCTGGCTGGGGCGGAAGGATTCGAACCTTCGCATGGCGGTACCAAAAACCGCTGCCTTACCGCTTGGCTACGCCCCAGCAGAGGCGCGCTCTATAGCGTGTGAAACGGCAATGTGAAGGGGGCTGATCGCGGGAATTTGACCTGCGCTTGCAGCCCCCCGCCTTCGTCAGAACGTCCAGTCGAGGTTCTTGCCCGCGAAGTCCGCGGCCGAATGGCGCTCGGCCAGCTGGGTGTCGTCCTCGCCCCAGGTCTTGTTGACGATCCGCCCGCGCTTGACCGCAGGGCGTGCGGCAATCTCGCGGGCCCAGCGACCGACGTGCTCATATTCGTCGATGCTCAGGAAGGTCTTGGCATCATTGTAGATCTGCCCCGCCACGAAGGGCGCGAGCCAGGGGAAGTTGGCGATGTCGGCGAGGGTGTATTCATCGCCCGCCAGATAGCGCGACTGTGCCAGACGCTGGTTGGCGACGTCGAAGATGCGCTTGGTCTCCATCGCGTAGCGGTTGATCGGATATTCGTATTTCTCCGGCGCATAGGCGTAGAAATGGCCGAAGCCGCCGCCGATGAACGGCCCGCTGGCGACCTGCCAGAACACCCAGCTCAGCACTTCGGCGCGGGCCTGCGGATCGGCGGGAAGGAACATTCCGAACTTCTCGGCCAAGTGGACGAGGATCGCCCCGCTTTCGAACACACGGAACGGCGTGTCGGGGTTGCTCCGGTCGAGCAGGGCGGGGATCTTGGAGTTGGGGTTCACGCCCACAAAGCCGCTGGTGAACTGCTCGCCCGCGCCGATGTTGATGGTCCAGGCGTCATATTCCGCGCCCGTGTGCCCGGCCTCGAGCAATTCCTCGAGCATCACGCTCACCTTCACCCCGTTGGGTGTGGCGAGCGAATAGAGCTGGAAGGGATGGCTGCCGACCGGCAGTTCCCTGTCCTCGCGCGCGCCGGCGGTGGGGCGATTGATGTTGGCGAAGCGCCCGCCCGAAACGGTGTCGGCGCTCCAGACGGCGGGCGGGGTGTAGGTGGCATCGGCCATGGTTGCGGCTCCCGGTTGTGCTTGCCTGCGACACTTGGGGCCTTGCCCGCGCCCGCGCAAGCACCGGGCGTGCATCGAATGGCTAGGGCGCGGTAAAGCAGGACTTTTGGCGCGCCTGCTAGGAACCGCAAGGATTAGCGGCTAGAGGCGGGGGTGACAGACACCGGGAGCCTGCAGAGCACCATGAGCGAGACATCGCACCCCTTCTTCGATGCCCACGAACACGGCTTCGTGCGCGTGGCGACCGCGACGCCCGCGAGCCGTCCGGCCGATGTCGCCTTCAATACCGCCGGCGTGCTGGCCGAGGCGCGCAAGGCGCACGAGGCCAATGTCGATCTGGTGGTGTTTCCCGAACTCACCCTGTCCTCCTATGCGATCGACGATCTGCTGCTCCAGCACGCGCTGCTTGAACGGGTCGAGCAGGCACTGGGCGAAGTGGTGGCGGCCTCGGCTGACCTGCACCCGGTGCTGGTGGTGGGCGCACCGCTGCGCCGGGCGGACAAGCTCTACAATTGCGCGGTGGTGATCGCGCAGGGGCAGGTGCTGGGCGTGGTGCCCAAAAGCTTCCTGCCCAATTACCGCGAGTTCTACGAGAAGCGCCATTTCGCCCACGGGCGGGGCTGCACCGATCTGTGGATCGCCGTCGCGGGCGAGGAAGTGCCGTTCGGTACCGATCTCGTCTTTGCCGCTGCCAACCTGCCCGGTTTCCGCTTTGGGATCGAGATCTGCGAGGATTTCTGGGCGCCGGTCCCGCCGGGGATGCAGGCTGCGCTCGCGGGCGCGCTCATCCTGTGCAACCTTTCGGCCTCGCCGGTCACCATCGGGCGGGCGGATGATCGCCACCTGCACTGCCGTTCCAGCGCGAGCCGCGCGATTGCCGCCTATGTCTATTCGGCGAGCGGGCATGGGGAAAGCACCACCGATCTCGCGTGGGACGGGCAGGGGGTGATCTACGAGATGGGCGATCTGCTTGCCCAGTCCGCCCGCTTCGACCGGACGGGCGAGCTGTGTGTGGTCGATATCGACACCGAGCGTCTCGCCAATGAGCGTCTGCGCAACCAGACCTTTGCCGACGCGGCCGAATGGGCGGGGAGCCCGGCGGATTCCTATCGCAAGATCGTGTTCGAACACGGCTATGCCGCGGGCGACATCGGCCTTGTGCGCCCCGTCGCGCGCTTCCCCTTCGTGCCCGACCGGCCCGAAAAGCTCGACGAGGACTGTTACGAGGCGTTCAACATCCAGGTCGATGCGCTGATGCGGCGGATCGAATCGACGGGGGCGAAGAGCCTTGTGATCGGCATTTCGGGCGGGCTCGATTCCACCCATGCGCTGATCGTCGCGGCCAAGGCCTGCGACCGGCTGGGCCTGCCGCGCACCACCATTCGCGGCTACACCATGCCCGGCTTCGGCACCTCGGAAGGCACCAAGTCGAACGCCCACAAGCTGATGGCCGCGATGGGCATCACCGCGGGCGAGATCGACATTCGCCCGGCCGCCAACCGGATGCTGGAGGATATCGGCCACGCCTTTGCTGCCGGCGAGCCGGTGCACGACGTGACCTTCGAGAACGTGCAGGCGGGCCTGCGCACCGATTACTTGTTCCGCCTTGCCGGGCAGCACAACGGCTTCGTGGTTGGCACGGGCGATCTCAGCGAGTTGGCGCTCGGCTGGTGCACCTATGGCGTGGGCGATCACATGAGCCATTACGGCGTCAATGCCGGGGTGCCCAAGACGCTGATCCAGTATCTGATCCGCTGGACGATCGCGACCGGCCAGTTCGACGACACTTGCGCCGAGGTGCTGGCGGCGATCCTGGATACCGAGATTTCGCCCGAACTGGTGCCGCCGGGGGCCGATGGCCAGATGCAGTCGACCGAGGCGCTGGTGGGGCCTTACGAATTGAACGATTTCTTCCTCCACCACGTGATCCGCTATGGCCAGCGCCCGTCGAAAGTGGCGTTTCTGGCGTGGCACGCATGGCAGGATGCGGGCGCCGGGCTGTGGCCGGCGGGCTTCCCCGAGGCGCGCAGGAACGCCTATGATCTGGCCACCATCGCGCACTGGCTTGACCGGTTCTGCGCGCGCTTCTTCGGCTTCTCGCAGTTCAAGCGCTCGGCGCTGCCCAACGGGCCCAAGGTCTCCTCGGCAGGGGCGCTGTCCCCGCGCGGAGACTGGCGCGCGCCGTCGGATGCGGTGGCGGCGGTGTGGCGCGAGGAATTGCGCGGCGGCCTGTCTGAAGAGGTGGCGCGCGATCTGATGGCCTGATGCCCAAAAGCCTGCCTCTCTCCGCGCTCGGCATCATGCTGTTCTGCAATGTCGCCTGGGCGATGAATGTCGTGGTCAGCAAGATCGCGGTGTCGAGCCTCGGCCTGCCGCCGCTGTTCTACACGGTGCTGCGTTCGGTGATGGTGCTTGCCGTGCTGTTCCCGCTGCTGCGCGAGGTGCCGCAGCGCCTGCCACTGGTGCTGGCGATCGGCTTTGCCGTGACGGGGGGCAGTTTCGGGCTGCAATTCGTGGGGCTGCAAACCGCGAGCCCTTCGGCGGTGGGGATCGTCAACCTCTCGGGCGCGCCGCTGACCGTGCTGTTCGCGATCCTGTTCCTCGGCGAGGAAGTGCGCTGGCGGCGCGGGCTGGGCATGGCGCTGGCGCTGGGCGGGGTGGGCCTTGCAATCGGCGCGCCTTCAGGGACGAACGATCCGGTGGGCTTGAGCTTTGCCTTTGCGGGCGTGCTGATCGGGGCCTTTGCCTCGGTGTTCGTCAAGCGGCTGGCGGTGGGCGCGGTGGCGCTACAGGCGTGGGCGGCGCTCGCTTCGCTGGCGGTGATGCTGCCTGCAACGCTGCTGCTGGAGACCGGCCAGATCGCCGCGATCGAGGCGGCGCCGTGGGCGGTGGCGGGATGCGTGGTGTTTGCCGGACTGGTCGTCTCGGTCGGCGCGCATTCGGCCTATTTCCGGCTGTTCCAGGCCCATGACGCGAACCTGATCGTGCCGCTGACGCTGCTCACCCCGCTGCTGACGATTGCCTTCGGGACTTGGCTGACGGGGGACACGATCGGCTGGCCTCTGATCATCGGTGGGACGATGGCGCTGGCCGGGGTGGCGATCATCGTGATCCGCCCGAGCCGCACGATCTTCAAATGGCAGCTGATGCGGCCCAAGCTCTGAGCGCCGATGTTCCACGTGAAACACCCCCTCCAACCGGGGCTGGAGGGGGTCTAGCGGGGGTCTGGAGGGGGTCTGGCGGGGGTCTAGACGCTTACGCCGCCAGCTTCAGCGCGGCTTCCTGCGCGGCTGCGATCTTGGCTTCGCCGTCGACGCCCATGATGCCGTCGGCGGCGATGATCTCGACATCGGTGATCCCGAGGAAGCCGAGGAAGAAGGTCAGCCAGCGGCTCATGAAATCGATGTCGCTGCCCACCGGCGTGCCGCCGCTGGCAATCGCGATATAGGCCTTCTTGCCCTTCAGCAGGCCTTCCGGGCCGGTTTCGGTGTAGCGGAAGGTGGTGCCGGCACGGGCGACCAGATCGGCCCAGGCCTTGAGGCTCGCGGGCGGGCCGAAATTGTAGATCGGCGAGGCGATAACGATGGTGTCGGCGGCCTGCAATTCGGCGATCAGCGTGTCGGCAATGGCGGCAAGCCCGGCCTGCTCGGGCGTGCGCGCCTCGGGTGCGGTGAGGTTCGCGCCGAACCGTTCCGCGCTGACATAGGGCAGATCGTTCGCGGCGAGATCGCGGGTGGTGACGTCTGCGCCGGTCTTGGCGGCGAGACCATCGACCAGCCGCTGGCCCAACCCGCGCGAGATGCTGTCGGCGTCCGAACGGATGCTGGCGGTGATGTAGAGGATATTGCTCATCGGATTGTGTCCTTTGGGGGTGTTGGAGAGGGGGTGGAGCCGGCCGGTGGAGAGGGGGTGGGGGAACCGGCCGGCTCCGGGGGAAAGGTGTGGCTTACGCCGCGTCGACCAGCACCACTTCGGCATCTTCCAGCGCGGTGATGGTGATGCTTTCCAGCTGCGTGATCGCCACGCCGTCACGGGCATTGGCCTCGACGTCCGCGATCCGGATCTTGCCGGTGGCGGGGACAAGGTAGAGGTGGCGATCGGCCGAACGCGGCGTGTAGGTGACGCTTTCACCCGCCTTGATCGTCGCACCGAGCACCCGGGCATCGGCACGGATCCTCAGCGCATCGGCATCGTTTGCCACGCCGCTTGCCAGCGGCACAAAAGCGCCGGAGCGTGCGTCCTTGGGGAACTGGCGCGCGCCCCAGCTCGGCTCGCCCCCGCGCTCGTCGGGGATGATCCAGATCTGGAACAGCGTCGTGTCGGTGCCTTCGAGGTTGTATTCCGAATGGCGCACGCCGTTGCCCGCGCTCATCACCTGCACGTCGCCCGCTTCGGTGCGGCCTTCGTTGCCCATGGAGTCGCGATGCGTGATCGCGCCGGTGCGGACATAGGTGATGATTTCCATGTCGCTGTGCGGATGGGTGGGAAAGCCGGTGCCGGGTGCGATCCTGTCATCGTTCCAGACCCGCAGGGCGCCCCAGTGGACGCGGGCCGGATCGTGATAGCTGGCGAAGGAGAAGTGATGGTGCGCATCGAGCCAGCCGTGGTTGGCCGCGCCGAGCGTGTGGAAGGGACGAAGTTCGATCATGTCGTATCTCCTGTCTGTTGATGCCGGAAATAGGGCAGCGTTGGCGTGCAGATAAGTGCGATAAAACTTGCCAAGATGTTCGGATTATCTGAACATGCCGGCCATGAAGCTCGGCGAACCCACTCTCGATCAATTGCGCATCTTCCTTGCCGTGGCCGAACACGGCAGTTTCGGCGAGGCGGCGAAGCGACAAGGCCGCGCGGTATCGGCGGTGTCCTACGGCATCGCCCAGCTTGAGGCACAGCTGGCGCTCACCCTGTTCGAGCGCGAGGGTTCGCGCCGCCCGGTGCTGACGGCGGCGGGCGCGGGCCTGCTCGCCGAAGCGCGCGGAATCGCGGACGGGGTGGATGCGCTGCTGGCCAAGGCGCGCTCGCTCCATGCCGGGCAGGAACCTGCGCTGACGCTGGTGGTGGACGTGATGGTGCCGGGCGAGATCACCGCCCGCGTGCTGGGGAATTTCCGGCAGATGTTCCCGACCTGCGCGCTCACCTTGCGGATCGAGGGGCTGGGCGCGGTCGCCGCCTGCGTGATCAACGGCGGATCCGATCTTGCCATCGGCGGCCCGGTGATCGGCGATCAGCCGACGCTGGAACGGCAGGCCGTGGGCGAGATCGAGCTGATCCCGGTCGCCGCGCCGTCGCACCCCTTGGCGCAGCCCGATATCGCTCCGGGCGAGAGCCGTCGCCACCTGCAACTGGTGCTGACCGATCGTTCGCCCTTGACGGAAGGGCGCGAATTCTCCGTCCTCTCGCCGCTGACATGGCGGCTGGGGGACTTGGGCGCGAAGCATTCGCTGCTGAAGGAGGGGCTGGGCTGGGGCAATATGCCGCGCGCGATGGTGGCCGACGATCTGGCGTCAGGCGCGCTGGTGGAGCTCGACCTGCCGGAAAAGCCCGGGGCGCATTACGGCCTCAACGCGCTGTGGCGGCGCGACACGCGGCTCGGCCCGGCGGCAAGCTGGCTGGTCGATGCATTTCGCGAAGGGCTGGGCGGCTAGGGCCCGAACAACACCGGCGGATCGCCCGCCTGCCAGACGGCGAACTTGCCCATCACCGCACCGAACAGATCGGAGGCGAGCAGCCGCGCCAGCCAGCCTTGCAGGTGCGGCAGGGGCTGGGCGGCGAACCATTCCGGATCGATCGCGGCAAACTGGCGGACGAAGGGGAGCAGCGCGATATCGGTGAAAGCGCGGGTCTCGCCGGTGAGGTAAGCGACTTCTGCCAGCCGCGCCTCCAGCGGGGCGAGCAGGGCAAGGGCGGCGGCGCGGTGATCGGTGATGCCGTCCACGTCATAGCGCCCGGGATATTTGGCGCGGTCGAGATGGTGTTTGAACGGCCCGTCATTGGCGGCGATCAGTGCCGCGTCATCGCCCGCCAGCCAGCCTTCGGGATCGTTGTGCGACAGCGCCCAGCGCATGATGTCGAGGCTCTGGTCGATCACCGTTCCGTCGGCGAGCACCAGCACCGGCACCGTCCCCTTGGGGCTGGCGGCGAGCAGCGCGGGCGGCTTGGCGGCGAGCTTCACCTCGCGCAGTTCCACCGTCACGCCCGCCACCCACAGCGCCATCCGCGCCCGCATCGCATAGGGGCAGCGGCGGAAGGAATAGAGGACGGGCAGGCTCATCGCGGCGCGGCGTTATCGCCTTCACAAACAGGGCATGTCTCACCCGCCGGGAAGGGCCGCCCGCACGGCTGGCAGCGCGTGTGGGTGCCCTGCGCAAGGCCGTGGCCGAGGCTCACCCGTTCATCGAACACGAAGCATTCGCCCTGCCACAGGCTTTGTTCTTCAGGCACTTGTTCGAGATACTTCAGAATTCCGCCCTTGAGGTGATAGACCTCCTCGATGCCCTCGGCGCGCAGGAAGCTGGTCGATTTCTCGCAGCGGATGCCCCCGGTGCAGAACATCGCGACCTTCTTCTTGCCCGCCAGCAGTTCCTCGCGGTGGTCGCGGAACCAGGCGGGGAAATCGCGGAACGAGGGCGTCGCGGGATCGACCGCGCCGGCGAATGTGCCGATCGCGACTTCGTAATCGTTGCGGGTGTCGATCACGAGGCATTCGGGATCGGCGATCAGCGCGTTCCAGTCATGGGGATCGACATAGGTACCGACGGCAAGCGTGGGATCGATGTCGGGCTCGCCCATGGTGACGATCTCGCGCTTCACCCGCACCTTCATCCGGCCAAAGGGCATGGCAGGCGCGGCGGAGAACTTCACGTCGAGGTCGGTACAGCCCGGCAGCGCACGAATGGTATCGAGCACCGCCGCGAGTGCATTGTCGGTGCCTGCAATTGTCCCGTTGATCCCCTCGCGCGCGAGCAGCAGCGTGCCCTTGATGCCCAGCGCCTCGCAGGTGGCAAGCAGAGGGCTGCGCAGGGCGTCAGGATCGGCAAAAGGCGTGAACTTGTAGAGCGCGGCGACCTGGATCGGCGGTGAGGTCATTCCTCCACCGCCTTGCCCTTGCTTGCGGGGCCTCCGGAGCATGGCGACGCGGCGAGGGACACAGCAATGCCGCGCTGCTCGAGCGTGATCGGGCCGCCAATCTTGCAGCCCTCGAGCCACTGGCCCGGCCCGCTCAATCGGAACATCCGCTTCGAGCCGTCCTCCATCCTGACGAAGACTGCTTGGCTCTCGCGGGGCTGGAAGCGTCTCTCCACGATTGCGCCCGTGCCGAGGTAGGTGGCGGATATGATCTCCGGGGTCTGCGCACGCAGCGCTTCGCGCCGCTCGGTCCACCAGACCCTAACGGAGAGGATCAGCCCCGCTATCGCGAGGAATGCCACGGCCACTGCCACCCACTCGCGGCGCCACAAGGGCGGGCGGAAGGGATCAGCCATTCGTCTAAACCCGCATCACCCAGCCATGGGTGTCGGCAATGCGGCCGGTCTGGATGCCCACCAGCGTCTCGCGCAAGGCGGCGGTGGTCTGGCCGATGCCGCCTGCGCCGATGGTGAATTCGCCGTCCGGCCCGGCGACCTTGCCGACCGCGGTGACGACCGCCGCGGTGCCGCAGGCCATCACCTCGACCAGATGCCCGCTCGCCGCATCCGCGCGCCACTGGTCGATCGAATAGGGCGCCTCGGATACCTTCAGCCCCTGCTCCTCCAGCAAGGTGATCAGCGAGTTGCGGGTGATGCCGGGCAGGATCGTGCCGGTCAGCGGCGGGGTGATGACAGTGCCATCGGCAAAGACGAAGAACAGGTTCATGCCGCCCAGTTCCTCGACCCACTTGCGTTCGACCGCGTCGAGGAACAGCACCTGATCATGGCCCTTGGCGAAGGCCTGTCCGGTCGGCACGAGGCTGGCGGCGTAGTTGCCGCCGCACTTGGCCGCGCCGGTGCCGCCCGGGGCGGCGCGGGTGTAGTCGGAGATCCAGATGCTCACCGCCTTGGCGCCCGACTTGAAGTAATTGCCCGCCGGCGAGGCGATGACGATGAACTTGTATTTCTTCGCCGGGCGCACGCCAAGGAAGGCCTCGGTCGCGATCATGAAGGGGCGCAGGTAAAGCGCGCCGCCATCGACCGCCGGATACCAGTTGCCGTCCACCTCCAGCAGAGCGCGGATCGCGCCGAGGAACAGCTCGGGCGGCAGCGCGGGCATGGCGAGCCGTTCGGCCGAGGCGTTGAAGCGCGCCGCGTTGGCCTCAGGCCGGAACAGGCCGAGCGCACCGTCGGGGTGGCGATAGGCCTTGAGGCCTTCGAAGATCTCCTGCGCGTAGTGCAGCACGCTCGCGGCGGGATCGAGCGCGATCGGTTCGCGCGGCCCGAGCACCGGGGTCTGCCAGCCGCCCAGCGCCTCGTCGTAATCGATCACCACCATGTGATCGGTGAACACGGTGCCGAAGCCCGGATCGGCGATCAGGCTCTCGCGGGTGGCATCAGGGGTGGGCGAGGTGTGGGGGAGGCGGGTCAGGTGCATGGACTGCGCCTAATCCTGCCAGCGGCACAGAGCAAGATGCGTGTTTGGGTAGGCTCGCTCCCCCTGCAATGCCTGGGTTGAGCGCTGGTTCGGGCCGCAGGCCCGCAAGGCCGACCGGCCGCCCGCAGGCGCTCCGGAGCGAAGCGAAGGAAACGCACCGAGGACGAACCTGCGGAGGCAGGTTCGCAGCCTCGAAACCATCGGGCCGCAGGCCCGCAAGGCCGACCGGCCGCCCGCAGGCGCTCTGCCGCGCAGCGGCAGAAACAGCGCCGAGGATGTGCCTGCGGATGCGGGCACGCAACACAAAAGCGCAAATGAAAAGGGCGCCTCCAGCCCGTCGGTGGAGACGCCCTTTCATGGTCAGCGGCCGGAAGTGCCGCTCACGTAGCCTTACTCAGGCGGCAGATTACCGAGTATGCTCCGTAGGGATCTTCACCGACCTCGCTACTGAACCATGAGACATCGGATCACCTCCTTTCGCGCTTGTGAGCCAGACCCCGCGTTTCACCGGGGGCCGAGAGCCGCGTTCGCCGCTGGCCTCAAAGCACAATGTGATTCATCGAGGGCGCTTCGACAAGACTTGTATAAATCTTTTCCGCCGTCATACTCACACCTCGCCGCGCAAGACGGGGCAGGCCGCGCCTGAGGGAATCCTCGGGCGCTTTTCCGTTGGCCCCGGCGGATGTGGACAGGCTGGGGATGTGCTGTGCATGGGCCTGTGGATATTAATGTATAGAATCGGGTCTGCTTCGTCATTGCGAGCCGCAGGCGAAGCAATCCACGGACTGCGGTTTCAACTGGGCGCAACGGCAGTCCATGGATTGCCACGCCGCCTCTGCGAGGCTCCTCGCAATGACGAGCCTTGGCGGTAATCTTCTACCAACCGGCTGACTGCGACGTGGCTGGGGAGCTGACCGCCTCACCTCTCCTTAACGCCTGCAATCCTCGATCACCCGGCTGACTTCGGCGTGGCTGGGGAGGATCAGCGTCGCCTCGCCTTCCACCTCGACCGCGAACCTGCCCTTGGACAGCGCCATCGCGTCGAGCAGCGGGTCGGAGGCGGAAACCCCTGCGATGATCATCTGCGACCCGAACCGCTCGGCCGTGAGCGTGCGCTGCGTGGTTTCGGTGCGGATGGTCATCGCCAGATACCGCTTGGCGGGCGACCCTGTGCGGTCGAACTGCACGAGCATTCCGTCCGGCCCCGCCGCGCAAGAGAGGGCGAAGTAGAAGGTGTTCTCCGGATCGGAAAACAGGCTGCGCTTGCCTTGGCCGGGGCCGTAATCATTGTATCGCCACGCCCCCGGCGTATCTCTGGCATCCATCCAGTCCGACGCGAGCGGTGCCTGCGGCAGGGCAACCGGGGCAGGCGCCGCCGGTGCCGGGCGCGCGGCCGGTGTAGTCGCGGGGGCGGGGCGCGGCGTAGCGGGGACGCAGGCCGCCAGCGCCGTCACGACGATCGCAAGAGTGAGAGCAGCTTTCATGCCGCCACTTTGCGCGCTAGGGGCTGGGCTTGTCCATGACTGAAACGCCGTCCCGCCCCGCAAAAGCGCAAAAGCGCCGTGTCGATCAGCTGCTGGTCGAGCGCGGTCTTGCCGAAAGCCGTGCCCGCGCGCAGGCGCTGGTGATGGCGGGGCTGGTGTTCGCGGGCGAGACCAAGATCGACAAGCCCGGCCACCAGCTGGCCGAGGGCGCCGCGCTGGACGTGCGCGGGCGCGATCATCCCTGGGTCAGCCGCGGGGGGATCAAGCTGGCGCATGCGCTGGAGCATTTCGGGCTTGATCCGGCAGGCGCGGTGGCGATGGATATCGGCTCTTCCACAGGCGGGTTCACCGATGTGCTGCTCGCGAACGGCGCGGATCATGTGTTCTGCGTCGACAGCGGCACCAACCAGCTCGCCTGGAAACTGCGCGAAGACCCGCGTGTGACGGTACTGGAACAGCTTTCTGCGCGGCTGCTGACATCCGAGCACATCACGCGCCCCTGCAACTGGGTGGTGTGCGATGCGAGCTTCATCAGCTTGGCCAAGGTGCTGGACGTGCCGTTGCAACTGGCCGCGCCGCAGTGCCAGCTGGTCGCGCTGATCAAGCCGCAGTTCGAAGTCGGGCGCGAGGAAGTGGGCAAGGGCGGGGTGGTGCGCGATCCGGCGCTGCACGAACGCGTGTGCCACGAGGTGCGCGGCTGGATCGAAGGGCTCGGCTGGACGGTGCAGGGCATCACCACCAGCCCGATCACCGGGCCGCAGGGCAATGTCGAATTCCTGATCGCCGCGCGCCGCGGCTGAACCGTCAACGACCACCGCAGCAGCGCCCAAAAGAAAAGACCGGCAGCAACCCGAAGGTTGCCACCGGCCCTATCTGTCCGTTCCCCGACCGTCAGGTCAGGGCCGGCAAGCCGTAAGGCTTATTCGGCAGCCGGAGCAGCTTCTTCAGCAGCCGGAGCGGCTTCAGCAGCAGCGGCGTCAGCCGGAGCAGCTTCGCCTTCAGCCGGAGCAGCAGCGGCGTCAGCCGGAGCAGCTTCTTCAGCCGGAGCAGCTTCTTCAGCCACAGCGGTTTCGTCGGCAGCGGTTTCGGCGCCTTCTTCAGCGGCCGGCGAGCAGGCAACGACGCCGAGAGCGAGAACGGCGGCGAGCGCAAAGGTCTTCTTCATGGTTTCATTTCCCCTGTAAGGCCGCAAAGACGGCCTGCAATGAGCGGAAGCGCGTGGGTTGTTCTGAATTCCTGCCGCCACCACGCTTCCGAATCACGGCAGGAATGTGGCAGCCCTTAGCATTGCAATGTGCCAAGCCCCAAGCGTTTCGTGCAGTTTCCCGCAACACAATCGTTAACGCAGGGCGCAAAGCCGCCACATTCCGGCGGCTTCCTGCTTCATCGCGGGGCGGAAATCGCGTGCGGGTTTGGCGCTGATGCAGCGCTCTGTTATCGCTGCGGACGAAGCGGCAGAGGCGGGAGAATCGCCTGCACCGGGCCGCAAGGAGAGCCGATGAACGTTCTTGCTTCCAAGGCGCAATTGCGTGCGAGTTTCCTGCGCTGGGCGCTGTTTCTGGTGCCGCTGGTGCTGTTGGTTGGCTTTACCGCGGGGCAGCTGGGCGGGCCGGACAGCCCGTGGTTTGCCGGGCTGGTGAAGCCCGCGATCTATCCGCCCCCGGCCCTGTTCGGGATCGTGTGGAGCATCCTGTTCGTGCTGATCGGCCTGTCGCTGGCGATCGTGGCGAGCGCCTGGGGGGCGGCCGGACGCGGGGTGGCGCTGGGCGTGTTCGCGGTGCAGTTCCTGGTCACGCAGAGCTGGACGGCGGTGTTCTTCGGCATGCAGGACATGGCTGGCGCGCTGTATGTGATCGGGGTGGCGGCGGCGCTGCTGCTGGTCTCGATCGCGCTGTTCTGGCGGGTGCGGCGGCTGGCAGCACTGCTGCTGCTGCCCTACCTTGCCTGGGTGTGCTTTGCCGGCACGCTGAACTATGCCTTCATCCAGGCCAATCCCGACGGCGGCGCCAAGGGCGCAAGCGGCGCGGAAACGCGGGTGGCGCTGTAGTCGCGCTCGATACTGGACAAGTCGCGGCCGCATCTCCAAATAACGAATATGCAAAGCCAGAACCCGATCATCGCCGACCTCGTCAAAATCGCCAACAGCGCCGCCGGGACCATGGCGGGCATGACCCGCGAAGCGCGCGAGAGCGCGCGTGAGCGGCTGCGCGAGGCGCTTGGCGGGATCGATTTCGTCAGCCGCGAGGAATTCGAGACGGTCAAGGCGATGGCCCAGAAGGCCCGCGAACAGGCCGACGCGCTCGAAGCGCGCCTCGCCGCGCTGGAAGCCAAATCCGCCAAAAAGTGAGCAGGGCCGCGCGGGCATGAACCTGCGCAGTTCCGCGATCCTGCTCGCCAGCCGTGCGCACGGAGAGACCGGCGCGATTGCGTGGCTGCTGACGGCTGAGCACGGTCTCGTGGCCGCCTATGTCGCGGGCGGACGCGGACGCGCCTTGCGGGCGGTGATGGTCCCGGGCAACCGCGTGGCAGCCGAGCTGGCTGCGCGTTCGGCCAATGCGCTGCCTTTCGCCCGGCTGGAGCTCGAACATTCGCGCGCCGCCCTGATGACCGAGCCGTTGCCGGCGGCCGCGATCCAGTGGGTCTGCGCGCTCACCGCCGCCGCCTTGCCCGAACGTTACGCCTGCCCGCCGCTTTACGAGGCGCTCGATGCGCTGCTGGGCGCGATTGCGGTCGCCCCCTCGGCGCGCGGCTGGGTGAGCGGGCTGACGGCTTACGAGACGATGCTGCTCGCCGAAATGGGCCATGGCGGAGCGCGGCCCGATCCGCAGGCCGATTTCGCCGGGCAGCTGGCCGCGCTCGCCGCGCTTGAGGGGCCGCTCGCAAACTCGCTGCTTGCAGGGAGAAGGAGCGATGTTATGGCCGCGCGCAAGCTGCTCATCGAGCGGCTCCAGCGCATGATCTGAAAGACCCCAGCCCATGAAGATTGCAGTCCTGCCCGGCGACGGGATCGGCCCCGAAGTGACCGCAGAGGCGGTGCGCGTGCTCGAAGCGCTCGCGCTCCCCGGCCTGACCCTGTTCGAAGGCGACGTCGGCGGCGCAGCCTATCACCGCCACGGCCATCCGTTGCCGCAAGAGACGCTCGATCTGGCGGGCGCGGCCGATGCGATCCTGTTCGGCGCGGTGGGTGATCCGACTTGCGACGCGCTCGAACGCCACCTGCGGCCCGAACAGGCGATCCTCGGCCTCAGAAAGCATCTCGGCCTGTTCGCCAACCTGCGCCCGGCGCGGGTGTTTGCCGGGCTGGAGCGCCTCTCGCCGCTGCGGGCCGATATCGCCGCCGGGCTCGACATGCTGATCGTGCGCGAGCTCACCGGCGACGTCTATTTCGGCGCCAAGGGCCAGCGCACCACGGATGCAGGCGAGCGCGAGGGGTGGGACGCGATGTCCTATGCCGAAAGCGAAGTGCGCCGCATCGCCCATGTCGCCTTCCGCGCGGCAGCGGCGAGCGGGCAGAAGCTCACCAGCGTCGACAAGGCCAACGTGCTCGAAACCAGCCAGCTGTGGCGCGACGTGGTGATCGAGGTGGCGGCGGAATATCCCGGCGTCGCGCTCGATCACATGTATGTCGATAATGCCGCGATGCAGGTGGTGAGCCACCCCGACCGCTTCGGCGTGGTGCTGACTGGCAACCTGTTCGGCGACATTCTCTCGGACCTCGCCAGCGCGGCGGTGGGCTCGATCGGCCTGCTGCCCTCGGCCTCGCTGGGCGAGCGGCAGACCGAATACGGCACTTTCGGCCTCTACGAGCCGATCCACGGCAGCGCGCCGGACATCGCCGGGCAGGGCAAGGCCAATCCGATGGCGACGATCCTGTCGGCGGCGATGA
>VFQO010001613.1_pt1 | contig 16438 bp, 16 predicted proteins | sample 3512331 | NCBI WGS metagenome assembly VFQO01 (sample SAMN10412371, study PRJNA504923) | tailings metagenome | isolation source: Replicate 3 from Balatoc abandoned mine | place: Philippines: Itogon, Benguet | collected 2017-08-28
TGCGGTGATGAGGCCGGCCGGCTTGTGGAAAGCGAACAACCTTGTGGCCTCGGCAGCGGCGACAGGGTTGCCGTCCACCGTCACTCCCTTGAGGCTGGAGAGGATCGTCGCCGGCGTATCGAGCACCTTGCCATCGAGCGCGACGCGCCCTTCGGCAATCATCCGCTCGATCTCGCGCCGGCTGGCAACGCCTGCGCGGGCGAGCAGCTTGGCGATACGGTCGCCTTCGGGACGACCTTCGGAACGGGGGGGCTGGGTGGGCATGGCGGAGCGCCTAGAGCATTTTGTCGGGAATTGCGACCGGCGATGCGAGCCCTCAGCCCGTCGCCTCGATCGCCTCGCTCACGATCTGGTCGAAGCGGGCGATCCCGCCCTCGAGCGTGCCGAGGGTGATGTGCCCGACCGCGCCCGAGGAAAGCCCCTGCTGGCCGAGTTCTGCCGCGCGGAAATCCTCCGAGGCAAACACCCCGCCGTCGAGCAGGTTCCAGCTCTTCTCCCAATGCGCCAGGGCTTTTTCGGTGGCGGGCGGTTCGGGAATGAGCATGAAATCCTCGACCAGCGTCAGGTCGGCCGCCTGAGGCATCAGCACCATGACATTGATGTAATCGGGGCTGGGGACGATGATGGTCGCGGGGAGAAGCTGGTAGGCAAAGGTCACCACCCGGCGGAGGGCTGCCATGTCGGTGAGGTCGACATTCTCCATCTCCTCCAGCCGGCCGACGGCGCTGCGCTGGTGCGGGCCGATCTGGTCGCCTGCGGTGATCCCGTCCCTGAAGAAGGGGCCGATGGTGGCGGCGTGGAGGCGGGTGACATGGTAGCTTTCGAGGAAGGCGTCCATGATCAGCTTCCAGTTGCCTTTCACGGTGTGCAGCTTGCGCCGGAACAGGTGGGACTGCGCCAATCCGAAAGAATCCAGATCCCTGCCCAATTCCTGTGCAGGGCCGAAATCCGCACCTTCCACCGGCGCAAACCAGATCAGGCCGCCTGCCTCCAGACTGGGCAGTTCGACGAGGCCGTAGTCCGCCTTGTCAAGGCCGGGGAAGGTTTCGGGGCGGGGCAGGGCGAGCAAGCCGCCGTCGAGCCGGTAGGTCCAGGCATGATAGGGACACACGAGCCGCTTGGCGCATTGCACTTCGTTGCCCTCGACCAGCCGCGTGCCGCGATGGCGGCAGACGTTGAGGAAGACGTGCGCCTCGCCCTCGTTGTCGCGGGTGACGAGCAGCGGTCTGCCAGTCGCATCGTGCGGCACGGCCATGCCTGGCTCGGGCAGCAGCGCGGAAGGCGCGATAACTTGCGGCAGGCGATCAAACAGCGCCGCCTTTTCGCGGGCGAAGTGATCGGAGCAGATGTAGTTGCTCGCCGGAACCGTCTGGATCCCGCCCGCCTGCCGTCCGACCCCGCTGCGAATCGCCTCGGCGAGTGCCAGCTGGCCGGGTGTGGGCCGCAAAGTGGGCATATCTGTTGTTGCGGCGTTCATCGCTCTTTTCTCATCCTCTCCTGCCCGTTTAGTGTGCCACGAAACCGGGTCGGAGCAAATCCGCCCCGCGAAGATGGGATCGTCAATGGCTACAGCCGCACCCGAACACGCTACGCGCCTGTCGCGCTGGATCGCGCTGATGGCGGCGCTGCGCCATCCCAAGACCGCCTATGTCCTGCTGTTCGGCTTTGCCAGCGGCTTGCCCTATGCGCTGCTGCTCGGCACGCTCTACGCCTGGCTCACCGATGCGAAGGTCGATGTCGAGACGATGGGCGTGTTCTCGCTGGTGGGCCTCGCCTATGCCTTCAAGTTCCTGTGGTCGCCGGCGCTTGACCGAGTGGACCTGCCCGGCCTCAGGCGGCTGGGCAAGCGCAAGCAGTGGATCGTGACCGCGCAACTGCTGCTGGGCGCCATCCTTGTGGTGCTCTCGGCCCTCGATCCGCTGTCCTCGCTGGGCGTGTTCTCGCTGCTCGCCGGGATCGGCGCCTTCGCGAGCGCAACGCAGGACGTGGTGATCGACGCATGGCGCGTCGATGTGGCTGACGAGGTTGCCACCATCGACATCCTCTCGACCGTGTTCCAGATGGGCTACCGCATCGCCGCGCTTGTCGGCGGGGCGCTGGCGCTGTTCATGGCCGAGCGGACGGGCTGGCCGACCGTCTTTGCCAGCATGGGCGGGATCCTGCTGTTCGTGGGCTTCCTCGGCCTCTTTGCGCCCGATGCCGAGCGCAGCGCCGCCGCGCTGGAGAGCGAGCGCGCCAATCTCGGCACGCTGCGGCAGGCGGGTCAGATCGCCCCTAAGGTGCGCGCCTGGGCGCTCGGCGCGGTCGCCTTGCTGTGGGGCTGGGCGCTGTTCATCGTGCTCGATTTCATGATCGCCTCGCTCACCGCAACGCCCGAGACGCGGCCCGATTCGACCGCCTTCGTCAGCCAGATGGGCCCGCTCATCGTGATCGCGACCGTGGTGATCCCCGGCCTAATCGCCGGCTGGCTCGAGGCGATGCGCAAGTCCGGCCGCCATGTGCTCAGCCACGATGCGCCTGCTGGCAATGCGCTCGATACCGCGCTCGATCACGGGTACCGCGCGCTGATCCTGCCGCTCGCCGAGATCATCGGGCGCCTCAAATGGGCTGCGGTGCTGGTGATCGCGCTGGTGCTGTCCTACCGCATCACCGATGCGATCTGGGGCAGCTTTGCCTACCCGTTCTATCTGGGCGAGCTGCAATACACCAAGGACGAGGTGGCGATTGCCTCCAAGTTCTTCGGCGTCGGCGCGCTGATCGTCGGGCTGGCGGCGGGGGGCACGCTGCTGACGGTGATCGGCCGCATGACCACCCTGACGCTTGGCGCAGTGATCGCAGCGCTGACCAACCTGCTCTACGCCGACCTTGCGGTGGGCGGCGCGCGGATGCAGGCGGTGAGCGACGCCATCGGCTTTACCTCGCTGATCGCGCAGTTCGGCGCCGAAGAGCGCATGGGCCGCCTGATGCTCGCCATCGGCGCGGAGAACATCGCGGTCGGCATCGCCGGAGCGGCCTTCGTCGCCTATCTCTCGAGCGTGGTCGCCAAGGGCTACAGCGCGGTGCAATATGCGCTGCTGTCCTCGCTGACGATGCTGGTGGGGACGCTCGGCCGCCCCGCGCTCGGCCAGATGATCGAGGAGCGCGGCTATTATGACGTGTTCCTGCTGACGACCGCCATCGGCGCCTTCGCAGTCGTGCTGTGCGTGATCGAGTGGGTGCGGCAGGCGCGCTCGGGACGGGCGGAGAATGCGCCGCCGCCCGAGCCGGAACTGGTCTAGTCGGGCAACTCGTGGTTCAGCCGCAGCACCTCGCCCGCGAGGTAGAGCGAGCCGGCGACGAGGACGGGCAGGCCATCCTCGGGGATCATCGCCAGCGCGCCCGGGACGTCGGGGGCGGAGCGGGCGTCGGAGCGGAAGGCGCTGGCCGGGTGCCAGTCATGCCCCGGCACCGGCACGGCGGTGATGCTTGCAAGGCTGGGTGCCAGCGGGCCGATCAGCGAGGCGGGGTCCTTGCCCTCGATCATCCCGATCACAAGGTGGAGGCGCTGGCCTGCAAAGTGCGCGCCGAGCATGGCGCCGGCCTGCGGGTTGTGTCCCCCGTCGAGCCACACTTCGCGGGTGCCAGTGAGCGGACCGCGCCCGAGGCGCTGCATGCGGGCGGGCCAGCGGGCGGCGCGCGCGCCCTGCTTCAGCGCATCGAGCGAAACCGCGATCCGGTTCTGGTAACGGATCATGGCCGCTGCCAGCGCGCAGTTGGCATATTGGTGCTCACCCGGCAGACCCGGCGGCGGCAGCATCATCGCCTTGCCGCCGATGGTCAGCCCGACGCGGTTGCCCACTCCGATCCCGACATGCCAGTGCCGCCCCTCGTCGCGCAGCAAGGCACCCGCGCGCTCGGCCTGGGCCGCAACGGCGTCGTGGACGTGGGCCTCGTAGAACTGGGTGACGAGCGGCACGCCGCGCTTGGCGATCCCCGACTTCTCGAATCCGATCCGCGCCATCGGCTCCTTGGGCACGCCCTCCTCGGGCGCGAGGAGGAAACGTTCGTGATCGAGGCCCAGCGCCGCAATCCCGCAGGCGGCGAGCACTTCGGGCTCCAGCACGTTGGTCGCGTCGAACCGCCCGCCCATGCCGACTTCTACGACGCAGACATCGGCGCGCACGCGGCTGAAAGCGAGGAAAGCGGCGGCGATGGTGACTTCGAAGAAGCTGGGGCCGAGGTCCTCGCCCGCGTCCAGAACCTCCGCCAGCACATCGGCGAGCATCGCGTCGGAAATCAGTTCTCCGGCCAGCCGGATACGCTCGTTGTAGCGCACGAGGTGGGGGCTGGTGGTGACGTGGACGCGGTAGCCCTCGGCCTCCAGCATCGCGCGCAGGAAGGCGCAGGTCGAGCCCTTGCCGTTGGTGCCTGCGACATGGAACGTGGGCGGCAGCTTGCGGTGCGGGTTGCCGAGCCGCTCCATCAGAGCGCGGATCGTCTCCAGCCCGAGCCGGCCCTGCGGCAGGCTCAGCGCCGCGAGGCGATCAAGCTGGGCCTGAACGCGCAGGTCGTCCGACCGCCCGAAGTCGCGCATGGGACTGCTTAGGCCGCCTTCACGGGAGCAAGATAGTCAAGCACCTGCGCCAGCGTCGCCTTCAGCTCGTGGCGGGGGACGACCATGTCGACCATGCCGTGCTTGTGCAGGTATTCGGCGCGCTGGAAGCCCTCGGGGAGCTGCTCGCGGATCGTGTCCTGGATCACGCGCTGGCCGGCAAAGCCGATCAGCGCGCCCGGCTCGGCGATGTGGATGTCGCCGAGCATGGCGTAGCTTGCCGTCACCCCGCCGGTGGTGGGGTCGGTCAGCACCACGATGTAGGGCAGCCCTGCATTCTTGAGCCGCCGCGTCATCACCGTCGCACGCGGCATCTGCATGAGGCTGAGGATACCCTCCTGCATCCGCGCGCCGCCCGCCGCCGTCACCACGACATAGGCGCACTTGCGGTCGAGCGCCTTTTGCGCGCCGTTGCAGAAGGCCTGCCCCACGGCCATGCCCATCGAGCCGCCCATGAAGCTGAAGTCCTGCACGCCGACCACCGCTGGATGGGCATCAATCGTGCCCGAGCCGACCACGAAGGCATCCTCATGCGGATTCGCGGCGCGCGCGGCCTTCAGGCGGTCGGTATATTTCTTGGTGTCCTTGAACTGGAGCGGGTCCTCGGCGACCTTGGGCAGGGGCAGCACCTCGAAACCGGCATCGAGCAGCAGCGCAAGGCGCGCATCGGCGCCGATGCGGCCGTGATGCTCGCATTTCGGGCAGACCGAGAGGTTCGCCTCGTATTCCTGCACGAAGAGCATCTCCTGGCAGGACGGGCACTTGATCCACAGATCCTTCTCGGTGGACTTCTTCTCGGGCGCAAAGCCCAGCGAATTGCGGACGCGGTTGAACCAGTTCATGCGAAAGTCCTTAGCCGGGTTTCCCCGTCATTGCGAGATGTGCAACGGTCTGGCAATCCACAGGGCGCGATTGCGGTTCCCTCAGCGGGCCGAATGCACCGCTTGGGCGAGCGCGGCGGTGAGGGTCTTGAGGTGCGTGGGCGCATCCGTGCCATACTGGCCGCAAATCTCCACCAGAGCCGATCCGACCACGACGCCGTCTGCCACCTTGGCGATTTCGGCGGCCTGTTCGGGCGTGCGGACCCCGAAGCCGACCGCGACGGGGATGGCGGTCGACTGCTTGATGCGCGCCACATTCTCTTCGATGCTCGCGATCTGCGCCTGCTGCTTGCCGGTGATCCCGGCGACCGAGACGTAGTAGAGGAAGCCCTCCGAGCCTTCGAGCACCTGCGGCAGGCGCGCGGCGTCGGTCGTGGGGGTGGCAAGCCGGATCGGGGCGATGCCCTTGGCACGCAGCGCCGGGCCGAGCGCGTCGTCCTCCTCGGGCGGGATGTCGACGCAGATCACGCCGTCAACGCCCGCAGCGGCGGCCGCTTCCGCGAACCACTCCGGGCCGCGGCGGACCATCGGGTTGGCATAGCCCATCAGCACCAGCGGCACATTCGGGTGCCGCGCGCGGAAGTCGGTCGCGTAGCGAAGCACGTCCGCCGTGATCGTGCCTGCGCCCAATGAGCGCAGATTGGCGCTCTGGATCGCGGGGCCATCGGCCATCGGATCGGTGAAGGGCATTCCGAGCTCGATCACGTCCGCCCCGGCTTCGACCAGCGCATCGAGATTGGCCGCAGTGTCGCCGTCGCCTGCGGTGATGAAGCAGACGAGCGCGGGGCGGGGCTGTGCGAAGGTGGTGGTGAGGCGATTAGTCATTTCGCAGAGGTCCACCAAGCCCATGTAGTCACTACCATACAAATCCCGAAAGCAACGATAAACACCAGTATCGCCCAAATCTCAGTTGCCGATGGAAACACATCTGCGAAATTGTCACTATCGAACCGCGCTTCTTCTGCGAAGTGCCGGATTGCGAGCGAACCAAGCATCACAACTTGGAGCAGAAGGACAATTGCTAACTTCCAATCTCTCTTCATGATGCGGCTCCAGACGATAAGCCATCGTCATTGCGAGCGTAGCGAAGCAATCCATGGACCGGCGCCATGGATTGCCGCGTCGCCTTCGGCTCCTCGCAATGACGAGGAGTGGTCCTCAAAGCTCCACCCCCAGCCTCTCAGCCACGGTGAAGATGTCCTTGTCGCCGCGCCCGCACAGGTTGGCGAGGATTATACTGTCCTTCGGCATGGTCGGAGCGACCTTCTTTACGGCGGCGATGGCGTGCGAGGGTTCCAGCGCCGGGATGATCCCCTCAGTCGCGCAGAGCAGCTGGAAGGCGTCGAGCGCCTCCTCGTCGGTGACGGCGGTGTAATCGACGCGGCCGCTTTCCTTGAGCCACGCGTGCTCCGGGCCGATGCCGGGGTAGTCGAGGCCGGCGCTGATCGAGTGGCCCTCGGTGATCTGGCCGTCCTCGTCCTGCAGCAGGTAGGTTCGGTTGCCGTGTAGCACGCCGGGCGAGCCGCCGAGCAGGCTTGCGGCGTGTTCGTCGCCGTCGAGGCCGTGGCCCGCCGCTTCCACGCCGAGCATCTTCACGCTGGGATCATCGAGGAAGGGATGGAACAGCCCCAGCGCGTTCGACCCGCCGCCGATTGCCGCGACCAGCAGATCGGGCAGGCGGCCGGTGCGCTCGAGCATCTGCGCGCGGGCTTCCTTGCCGATCACGCTCTGGAAGTTGCGCACCATCTCGGGGTAGGGGTGCGGGCCTGCCGCGGTGCCGATGATGTAGAAGGTGTCGTGAACGTTCGCGACCCAGTCGCGCAGGCCCTCGTTCATCGCGTCCTTGAGGGTGGCGCCGCCGCTGGTGACGGGGACGACCTCGGCCCCCAGCAGCTTCATGCGGAAGACGTTGGGCGACTGGCGCTTCACGTCCTCGGCGCCCATGTAGATCACGCAAGGCAGGCCGAAGCGCGCGCAGACGGTGGCGGTCGCGACCCCGTGTTGCCCTGCGCCGGTTTCGGCGATGATGCGGGTCTTGCCCATGCGGATCGCCAGCAGGATCTGGCCGATGCAATTGTTGATCTTGTGCGCGCCGGTGTGATTCAGTTCGTCGCGCTTGAACCATACCTGCGCGCCGCCCAGTTCCTCGGTCAGCCGGGGCGCGAAATAGAGCGGGCTGGGGCGACCGACGTAATGCTCGAGCAGGTCGTCAAACTCGGCCTGGAACGCCGGGTCGGCCTGCGCGGCGCGGTATTCGCGCTCGAGGTCGAGCACCAGCGGCATCAGGGTTTCAGCGACATAGCGCCCGCCGAACTGGCCGAAATGGCCGCGCTCGTCAGGCTGGGTGCGGAAGGAGTTGGGGACGGTGTTCATAGGATCATCAATGCCGTTCGTGTCGAGCGCAGTCGGGACACTTGTTGGAAGCGCGAAAGGTGACCTCTCGACTACGCTCGAGGCGAGCGGGAGGTTTCAGACTTGCCTTGCCGCTTTGCAGAAGGCGGCGATCTTGTCCATGTCCTTGAGGCCGGGCGCGCGCTCGACGCCCGAGGAGGTGTCGACCAGCGGCGCGCCGGTCAGCCGGACGGCCTCGGCAACATTGGCAGGGGTCAGGCCGCCGGCGAGACCCCATGCAAGCGGCGCCTGCCAGCCGGCCAGCAGGCTCCAGTCGAAGGCGGTGCCATTGCCGCCCGGCAGCGCGGTCGCGGGCGCATCGAGCAGCACGCGGTCGGCCGCGCCCCGGAACGCTGCGACATGGGCGAGCGAGGCGGCATCCTTGACCGCCATCGCCCGCCATGCCTCGGTTCCCGTCTCGGCCCGGAAGCGGGCGAGGGTATCGGGGGTCTCGGCCCCGTGGAACTGGACGACATCGGGGCGCACCTCGCGCACCGCCTCGGCAAGAAGCGCGGGCGAGGCGTTCACCAGCAACAGCACCGCCTTGACGTGGCCGGGGACCTGCCGTCGCAACGCAGCCACATCCGCAAGGCTCAGGTGACGCGGGCTTTTCGGAAAATGGACAAAGCCGACATGGCTCGCCCCCGCCTGCACTGCTGCGGCGAGGGCGTCGGGCGTCGGAATGCCGCAGATCTTGACGAGGGGGCCGCTCATGCCAGCCAGTTAGGCGCTGGCGAGCGGCTTTTCCAGCACCACGAAGGTGATCGGCGGATCGCGCAGCACCGGGAAGGGGCGGCGCTCGCCGGTGAAACGATAGCCGCGCCGTTCATACCAGCCGATCAGCGCGTCGCGCCCCTCGATCACGGTCATCTCCATCGCCGCGATGCCTCGGGCGCGTGCGAGGTCTTCCGCGGCATCCAGCAATTGCCGCCCGATCCCGCCCGATTGCAGGAGCGGGGAGACGCACAGCATCCCGAGATAGCCAAGCCTTGCATCCTTGCGCGTCACTGCCACGCAGCCGATCAGCGTGCCGCCGCCCTCCCGCGCGGTGAGGATCGTCACCGCAGGGTCGGCCAGCATCGCCTCGAGCTCGCCCGGCGCGATGCGCTCGTCATCGAGAATGTCGGCCTCGTGGTTCCACCCCTGACGCGCCGAATCCCCGCGATAGCCTGCTTCGAGCAGGGCCTTGAGTTCGGGAGCGTCAGCAGCGGACGCCGCAGCAATGGCGATCAAAGCGTCGCCTCGATTGCGCGGGCAGCGGCCGCCGGGTCCTCCGCGCGGCTGATCGGGCGGCCGATGACGAGCACGCTCGCGCCATTGTCCCGCGCCTGACGCGGGGTGACGACGCGCTTCTGGTCGCCCGTGCCCCCACCATTTGCAAGGCCCGAGGGGCGCAGGCCGGGGACGACGAAGAAGCCGTCCTTCCATGCCTTCCTGACCATGCCGACTTCCTGCCCCGAGCATACGATCCCGTCGAGGCCCGCCGCATGGGCAAGCTCGGCAAGGCGCATCACCTGCGTCTCGGCGCTGCCATAGACGCCGGTGGCGGTGAGATCGCCCGCGTCCAGGCTGGTCAGCATCGTCACGGCGACCACCTTGGTCCCCGCGGCCGCTGCCGCCTTGGCATCCTCCATCATCGCCCGCCCGCCGCTGGCGTGGACCGTGACGATCGCGGGTTCATAGACATGGATCGCCTGCATCGCGGCAGCGACGGTGTTGGGGATGTCGTGAAATTTGAGGTCGAGGAAGATCGGCAGACCAAGGCGGGCGATCTCGTGGACCCCGTGCGCGCCGTGGGCGCAGAAGAATTCCAGGCCGAGCTTGACCCCCCCGATATGCGCCTTGACCTTTTCGACCAGCGCCTTGGCCGGCTCGAGCTGCGGCACATCCAGTGCCAGATAGACCGGATTGCTCATTCGTCTGCGTTCCCCGTTTCGCCCGCCTCGCCGATGCCCGGCGGATTGCCCTCTTCGCCCCCGTCCGTGCCGGACTTGTCCACAGGTTTGTCCCCACCCGTGGCAGTGCTCGTCGCAGCACCCGCCGCAGCCGTCGCATCGGTGCGATAGGCCATCGCGGTGTTCTTGAGCGAGGTCTCCAGCGCGCGGATGCGGCGGCTCATGTTCCAGGTGATGCTGCGGTGATAGGCCCACATCGGCAGGAAGCCGGCCGCAAAGGCGAGCAGCGCCAGCACCGGCACCTTCGTTTCCAGCACAAGGTTCTGCCACAGGACCAGCTCGACCGCCTGCCAGTTATAGGTGGCAAAGATCAGGAAGGCGAACGCCGCCAGAACCCAGACAATGGTGCGAAGCGTCTTCACGAGGCGTGGTTCTCCCGGCTGGCGCAGAATGCCGCGAACCTAAGACATTCCGGCCCCGAGTCCAGCATCGCTGCCCTCATCCGAAGACGCGCGCGAAGATCGTGTCGACGTGCTTGAAGTGGTAGCCGAGGTCGAACTTCTCCTCGAGCTGGGCCGGGGTCAGCGCCGCGGTCACATCCGGATCGGCCTTGAGCAGATCGAGCAGCGAGAGCGCGCCGTCCGATTCCCACACCTTCATCGCGTTGCGCTGGACCAGCCGGTAGCTCTCGTCGCGGGTGAGGCCCGCCTGAGTCAGCGCCAGCAGCACGCGTTGCGAGTGGATGAGGCCGCCCATGCGGTTCATGTTCTTGGCCATGCGCTCGGGGTAGACCAGCAGCTTCTCGACCACGCCGGTCAGGCGGGCGAGGGCGAAATCGAGCGTGATCGTCGCATCCGGGCCGATGTAACGCTCGACCGAGGAGTGCGAGATGTCGCGCTCGTGCCACAGCGCCACGTTCTCCAGCGCCGGCGTCACCGCCGAGCGGACCACGCGGGCAAGGCCGGTGAGGTTCTCGGTGAGAATCGGGTTGCGCTTGTGCGGCATGGCCGAGGAGCCCTTCTGGCCGGGCGAGAAATATTCCTCGGCCTCTAGCACCTCGGTGCGCTGCAAGTGGCGGATCTCGGTTGCGAGGCGCTCGATTGAACTGGCGATCACGCCCAGCGTTGCAAAGAACATCGCGTGGCGATCACGCGGGATCACCTGAGTGGAAACAGGCTCGATCGCGAGGCCGAGCTTGTCGGCGACATATTCCTCGACCCGCGGATCGACATTGGCGAAGGTTCCGACCGCGCCCGAAATCGCGCAGGTCGCGATTTCGACGCGGGCCGCCAGCAGCCGGGTGCGGCAGCGGGCGAATTCGGCATAGGCCTCGGCGAGCTTGAGGCCGAAAGTCACCGGCTCGGCATGGATGCCATGGCTGCGGCCGATGGTGGGGGTGTATTTGTGCTCCTCGGCGCGGGTGCGGATTGCGGCAAGCAGCGCGTCGAGATCGGCCAGCAGGATGTCGCTCGCCCGGGCAAGCTGCACCGACAGCGTGGTGTCGAGCACGTCGGAGGAGGTCATGCCCTGATGCATGAAGCGCGCTTCCTCGCCCACTTCGCGCGCCACCCAGTCGAGGAAGGCGATCACGTCATGCTTGGTCACCGCCTCGATTGCGTCGATCGCCTCGACGTCGATCTTCGGGTTCGTCGCCCACCAGTCCCACAGCGCCTTGGCGGCGGATTGCGGCACCACGCCGAGGTCGGCGAGCTTCTGGGTCGCGTGCGCCTCGATCTCGAACCAGATGCGATACTTCGCCTCCGGCTCCCACAGGGCGGTCATGGCAGGGCGGGCGTAGCGGGGGACCATCGGAGGCTCCGTGTCAGGCGTGAACAGGCGAGCGCGGGCTAGGCGGGCGGGGCCGCCAAGGCAAGCCCTCGATTGGGCCTAGATCAGCCCTTTTGCCCGGAGACTGACATGGCCCTCGCGCCCGATGATGACGTGATCGTGGACGGTGACGCCCATGTGCCGTCCGGCCTCGGCGATGCGCTGGGTGATCTGGATGTCGGCGCGGCTCGGCTCGGGCGAGCCGGAGGGGTGGTTGTGGACAAGGATCATCGCGGATGCCCCGACGTCCATCGCCCGGCGGATCACCTCGCGCGGGTGGATCGCAGCCTCGTCGATCGAGCCGTCGCCGACGTGGTGATCGTCGATCAGCCGGTTCCTGGTGTCGAGATAGAGCACCCGCACCCGCTCGACGGTGAGGTGGGCCATGTCGGTGGTGAGGTAGTCGATCAGCGCCTGCCAACTGCCCAGCACCGGCTTGCCCATGACCTCGCTGCGCGCCATGCGGCGGGCGGCGGTGGCGACGGCCTTCAGTGCGGCCGCGGAGTTCTCGCCCACGCCCTTGACCCGCTGCAAGGCCCTCGCATCGGCGTTCATCACCCCGGCAAGGCTGCCGAACTGGGCGAGCAGGGCCTTGGCGAGCGGCTTGGTATTGCCGCGCGGGATGGCGGCGAACAGGAGGTATTCAAGCACCTCGTAATCGGCCAGCGCCTCCGCACCGCCGGTCAGGAGCCGGTGGCGCAGGCGCGCGCGGTGACCTTCACCGGCAGCCTTGCCCGCGTCCCAATCGGGCGCGGCCCCGTCGAGGAAATCGAAACTGTCTTCAGCTTCCGGCAAGGCGACCTCCGGGAAAGCATGGCTCCCGACTGCTTCATTGCCTTTGGACGATGATGCGCGCAAGTGGCGGAGACGATGCGGCAAAAGGACGTTGAGGACCCCGAGGGCTCGCCGGACGGCACAGCGGGCGGCAAGCGCCGCTGGCCCCGCCGCCTTGCGCTCGGCGTGGCCGTGCTCGCGCTGCTTGGAGGCTCGGCGGCATGGCTCTCGCGCGAGCGAATCGCTGCCGACGTGATCGACGGCTATCTGGCCGAGCAGGGCGTGCCGGCGACCTATGACATCGTCAGCCTCACACCCCGCCAGCAGGTGATCGAGAACCTCGTGGTCGGCGATCCGGCGCGGCCCGATCTTACCGTCAGGCGCATGGTGATCGACATCGGGGTGGGCTGGCAGGGGCCGGAGGTGCGCCGCCTGCGGGTGGAGGGCGCACGGGTCTTCGCCAGCGCACGCGGCGGGCGCTTCAGCCTCGGCACGCTCGATCCGCTGGTCTTCACCGGGAGCGATGCCGCCCCGAGGCTCCCCGCGCTCGATGTCAGCCTGATCGATGCCCGCGCGCTGGTCGAGAGCGATTACGGCCGGATCGGGGTGAGGCTCGAGGGATCGGGCCGGGTCGACAGCGGCTTTGTGGGAACCCTGGCCGCGACCGCGCCGGGGATCGGCACCGGGGATTGCCGGGCGCAGATGGCAACGCTCTATGGCCGCCTCACCACGCTCGACGGAGCGCCGGAATTCGACGGCCCGCTGCGGCTCGGCAGCCTTGCCTGCGGCGGCGCGAGCCTCGCGCAGGCCGCGATCGGCACGCGGGCGAGCCTCAGCCCCGATTTCGCAGCCGCCGAGGCCGACCTCACCCTTGAAGGAGGCGGCGCGAGGCTGGCCGATATCGCTGCAAACACGCTCGGCGGCACAGCCCGGCTCGGCTGGTCGCAGGGCCGCCTCGCGCTCGGTCACGAGATCGCGCTGACCGGCATCGCCGCGCCGCAGGGCCGCCTTGCGCGGGCGGAGGCCGAGGGAACCTGGCGCGGCACCACCACCGCCACCAGCGGACAATGGGAGGGCACCTTGCGCGGCTCGGGCCTTGCCCCTGCACAGAGCCTTGCCGCGAGCCTCGTCAAGGCCGAGAGCGGGACACAAGGCACCTTGCTCGCGCCGCTCCTCGCCCGCACCCGCCGCAGCCTTGCTGCCGCCTTCGAGGGCGCCACGTTCCGCAGCGAGGCGATCATCCGCCACAAGCCCGGCGCCGCCTCGCTGGTGGTGCGGCAGGCGAGCCTCTCCAGCGCACGCGGCGTGCCGGTGGCGGCGCTCTCGCGGCTCAACCTCGCGCTTGGTAGGGACGGCGTGAGCGGCCTGACCGGCGACATCCTTGCCGGCGGCGAGGGGCTCCCCGAAATCAATGCCCGGATTGCGCAAGGCGAGCGCGGCGGCTGGACCATGCGGCTGGCGATGGCCGACTACGCCGCGGGTGCCAACCGCCTCGCCATCCCGCGCCTGACGCTGCGCGCCAGCCCGGCCGGGCGCTATGCCTTCGAGGGGCTGGTAACCGCGAGCGGCGAACTGCCCGGCGGCGCGGTCGAGGGCCTCAGCCTGCCGCTCGAAGGCACATGGTCGCAAGCGTCCGGCCTCGCGCTCGGCACGGCCTGCACGCCGCTGCGCTTCGGCAAGCTTGCCCTGTCGGGCCTCGCGCTGGAAGGCCAGCAGGTGACGCTCTGCCCCGAAGGACGCGGGCCGATGCTCGCCTACGACAGCGACCTTAGCCTTGCCGCGCGGAGCGGTGCGATCCGGCTCGACGGCACCATGGGCGAGAGCCCCGCGAGCCTGTCCGCCGGAAGCCTCGTCCTGCGCTACCCGCAGCCTTTCGCGCTCGAGGACCTCGCCGCCCGGATCGGCACCGGCGAGAGCGAGATGCGCCTTGCCGCCGCCCGGCTCACCGGCAGCCTCGGCAGCGAGACGGCGGGCCGCTTCGAGGGCGGCTCCGCCCGGCTCGCTGCCGTGCCGCTCGATCTGGGCGCGATGGCCGGGCGCTGGTCCTTCACGGACAGCACCCTGCGCCTCGATGATGCCGCCTTCACTGTCACCGACCGCCCGCAGCAAGGCGAGGCGCGCTTCACGCCGCTCGTCGCCGATGGGGCCGCGCTCACCCTCGCCGACAACCGCCTCACCGCCGATGCCCTGCTGCGTCACCCGGCAAGCGGCCGCAGCGTCGCACAAGTGGCGATCACCCATGATCTCGGCACCGCCGCAGGCGGCGCGCGGCTGGCGGTGCCGGGCATCCGCTTCGATCCCGCCTTCCAGCCCGAGGACCTGTCCTATCTCGCCAAGGGCGTGATTGCCTTTGCCGACGGGACCGTGACGGGCGAGGGCCGCATCGACTGGCGCGGCGACACCATCACCAGCAGCGGCGCCTTTGCCAGCGACAACCTCGATTTTGCCGCGGCCTTCGGTCCGGTGCGCGGGCTGAAGGGCAGGGTGGTGTTCACCGATCTCCTCAACCTCACCACCGCGCCCGACCAGCGCGTCACCATCGCCGCGATCAACCCCGGCGTCGAGGTGCTGGCCGGAACGGTGCAGTTCGAGCTGCGCGACGGCACCGTGCTCAGCCTCGAGGATGCGCGCTTCCCGCTGATGGGCGGCACTTTGCTGCTGCGTCCGCTGATGATGGATTTCGGCAAGCCCGAGGAACGCCGCTATGTCTTCGAGATGATCGGCCTCGATGCCGCGCAATTCGTGGCGCAGATGGAACTCACCAACCTTTCCGCCACCGGCATCTTCGACGGCACCGTGCCGATCGTGTTCGATGCCGAGGGCAATGGCCGGATCGAGGGCGGGGTGCTGATCGCGCGGCGGGGCGGAGGCAATATCGCCTATATCGGCGAGCTGACCTACGAGGACCTCGGCACGATGGGCAATTATGCCTTCTCGGCGCTGCGCTCGCTCGATTACAACCAGATGAGCGTCGGGCTGGGCGGCGATCTGGCGGGCGAGATCGTCACCAGCTTCAACTTCGACGGGGTGCGGCAGGGGGCCGGGACCAGCCAGAATTTCCTCACCCGCCGTCTGGCAAAGCTGCCGATCCGGTTCCGGGTCAATGTCCGGTCGGAGAATTTCTACGAGCTCGCCACGATGGTGCGGTCATTCTGGGATGCCGAATATCTCGGCAATCTCGAGGATCGCTACGAGGTCGAGAACGGCCGGCTCGTGCCCCGCAATTCCGTTCAACCTCCCGAAAGCGAAGGCCAGCCATGATGCACCACGAATTGACCGCGCCGCGGCGCGCTGCCACATCCCCTGCGACGAGTGGGGAAGGGGCAGCGGCGATCATGGAGCGGCAAGGCAGGAACAGGCGCCGGGCGTTGATGGCTTCGGGCTTGGTCCTTTCGGCAGGGCTCGGGGGCTGCATCAATATTGCCGCTCCCGACGAGCCGATCGTGATCGAGCTCAACATCAACATCCGGCAGGAAGTGATCCTCCGTCTGGCGGAGGATGCGAAGAACACGATCGAGGAAAACGCGGATATCTTCTGATGTCCGTGTGCCGTGCGGCCCAGGCTGACCGGATGCTCCGAGGAGGAAAGATGATGCGCAAGAGAGTTGCTGTGAGCCTCGCCGGGCTGTTTGTCGCCGCCGCTCTAGCAGTGCCCGCGCTCGCCCAGCGCGATCCGGCCTATGCCGCCGCGCGCTCGGCGGGCAAGGTGGGCGAGAAGCCGGACGGCTATCTGGGGGTGGTGGGCGATGCCGATCCCGCGACCCAGCGGCTGGTCAATGACATCAACATCAAGCGCAAGGCGGTCTATGCCGCCAAGGCGCTCGAGAACAAGGCGACGCCCGAGGCCTATGCCTTTACCTCGGGCTGCCTCGCGATTGCGGCGACCGTGCCGGGCGAGAAATACATGGCGCCCGACGGCAGCTGGCAGACCCGCACCGCCGCGGCTCCCTTGCGAGATCCGCGGTGTCCCTGATTTGTTTGCGTGCCCGCCTCCGCGGGCACGTCCTCGGCGCGTTTCAAGCCCTGCGGGCTTGAGCGCCTGCGGGCGTGCGGTCGCTGTGCGACCGGGACCGGCGCAC